>OLQT01001356.1_pt1 | contig 15215 bp, 13 predicted proteins | sample 1672651 | NCBI WGS metagenome assembly OLQT01 (sample SAMEA3136709, study PRJEB25190) | human gut metagenome | biome: human gut; feature: human-associated habitat; material: faeces | place: Austria | collected 2013 | reverse complement strand
GTCATGGACCGGCCCGTGGTCTGAATGGCCGGAACCAGCAGCCAGACCGTATACAGCACCATGGAGGCGACGCAGAGCCATACGGCGATTTCCTGCCGGGACTTATTTTTTTGTTTTTCCACAAAAAGCCCTTCTTTCAGGAAGCATGGGGACGATCAAAAGGCGTTCCCTGTGTTCAGCAGGAAGTAAAGATAATAAACGCCCGAGGCCAGATGCCAGCCCGCCAGCGCAAAGCCCACGGCATAGGCGGCTTTGCGGCCCGCCGACAGGGTTTTGGCCTTCAGCCCGGAAACGAACTCCCGCAGGAAGATGCCCGTCATCGTCACCCAGAGGATGAAGGAGCTGGAATTGGTGGCCCAAGTGAAGTTGCCGTGCCCCTCCCGCAGACCCGTCTCCCGGAAGGCCATGCCTTCCAGCAGGCTGAAGAACACCATCAAAAGGGCCAGCACCAGCATGCGGTCCTTGAACATTCCCTTTTTATAGCAGCAGAAAACCGCATACAGCGGGAAGAGAGACATCATCACCGTAGATCTGAGCATGCTCAGGAAGCTTTCCAGCGTTACGCCAAATTCTACGCCGCTGGTAAACTCCACCACCACGCCGGTGTAATACAGGTATTGCAGCAGGAAATACGCCACCGCCGGCAGAAACGCCAGCACGATCTGCCCAAAATAGCGCCAGCAGCGGGGACGGCGGCACAACTCTACCAGAAACATCACAAAAGCCGCCGGAAGCAGCGCCTGCATAAAGGTAGGCTTGCAGGCCAGACTGCCCATCAGGAAGACCGCCAGAAGAACGACCTCGCCCCAGGGGAGCATGGTCTTCTCGCCCTCCTTCGGGTAACGGCGCTCGAATTCATACCAGCAGCGGCACAGAAGCGGCAGCACCATCAGCGCGGAGACCAGCACCGCCTGCTGGGTGGGATTATGCCACACGTTGGGGGAGCCGATGCCCCGGTATACCCGGTCGTTGACTCCGGGAATACATACCGCCGTTACCACGTTGACCAGAACTGCGGCCAGCGTCGGGGCGTTTTCCTTCACTTTGCCCTGACACAGACCCACCAGCACCCGCTGGGTCAGCAGAAAGGTCAGGGTCTTGCACAGGCTGCAAATGACAGGCGCGGCCCATTCGATGGGAAGCCCCAGCTGATAGACGCAGGAGGTCATCAGGTGCCAGAGCGGGTAAGCCAGACGGCTGGTGATGGAATGCAGGTCGGTAAAATCAAAATCCGCCGCAATACCGGCGTGTACCGCCAGATCGGTCAGGGTAAACTGCATCTCATAGCGGTACAAAAACAGCGACGCGGCATAAATCACCGCGGCCGAAACCAGCAGCCAGAGACCGGGCCGGTGCTCCTTCCGCCATTCCCGCTCGTTAACGATTACATCCAAAGACATTTCCGGGACTCCTTTCGAGCCGTCCGCCGGGCGGACGGGTTGGGCGGGAAACGGCAAAAGCCCCGATTTTCCGCTCTTTTCTGCATGGGTCAGTGTATCAAAAAAGACAGGCGGTGTCAAATGAAGGCGGGTGAGCCTTCCTTGGCAGCCCGTCCGGGGACGCATGACGGAAAAAGAGGAAAACAGCAAAACCGCCGTCTCTTTCGAAACGGCGGTTTGACAGGCCTTTTGTTTTTTCAGCCCAAGAACATCAGAACGATGGAAAGCGCGACGAACACACCAGCGCAAATCTTCGTCACCAGCGCCAGCTTCGCTTCCATGCCCTTGGCCTTATTCTTCCCAAAAAAGGTCTCGGCAGCGCCGCTCACGGCGCCGATGCCGCTGCTTTCGCTGCTCTGCAGCAAAACAGAAACGACCAAGATCAGGGCGGATATCAAAAGCAAAATGCCTACGATCCACTGCATAGCGGTCATCAGGGTTCCCTCCTTAGCGAATGTACATGTTATCTTACCATTCTCTCAAGGAAAAAGCAAGCATTTCCGCAAACAGAGGCGGAATTTTGACTGCGGAGCCGCCATGATTTGGATAGAGGGGCAAAACGCGAGAGAACGGGGGAACCCGTGCGGTATAGCCCCATGGACAGCAGGACGCAGGATAGGAAATTCCCGCTGCCTCCTGACCGGGCTTCCGGCCTGCCTGATTCATTTTGCAATCGGCGTTGTTCCTTCTTTATTTTAGCGTACCCTTCTTTTTTCAACGTAAACTTTTCATTGATTTTTTCTTTCCAGTTTGGTAGACTGTAGAAAGACGCAGATGCTGTGGACGCCATGCCGTTACCGCTGGGTAGCTTGCCGACGTCGGTCCAGTGATCTGCGTTTTTTGAATCGCGTCCGTCAGCATTTTGGGAATGGCGATGTCCTTCGGGAGCGTCATGTCTGATCGTTAAGACGCTGGAGGTCGCTTTGGGCGGCAGAATGTGATTCTGCTTGATCCATATGCGAGTTCCGGCGTTCTTTTGTTTTGGGAAAGGGGAGCATTCAGTCCGAGTGCCGAAAGCATACAGGCGGTGCAACCCCATCAGGAAAGCTTTCCATAGAAAAACCGGCCGCGCCCAAGCGCAGCCGGTCAGTTGATTTTTCATTACGCCAGCTTATTGCCGCAGGAGGGGCAGAACTTGCTGCCTGCCTCGACCTTGCCGCCGCAGTGGGGGCAGAAGCCGCCAGCGGGCTTTTCTTCCTGCTTGGCGCCGCAGGAGGGGCAGAACTTGCTGCCTGCCGCAATGGGCTGGCCGCAGGCCGTGCAGGCTGCCGTCGCAGCGGCCGGTGCAGCGGGAGCCGCAGGAGCAGCCTGCTGCGCGCCGCCAAAGGCCTGGGTGAACATCTGACCCATGCCCATGCCCGCGCCCATGCCAACGCCCATACCGGCCATGCCGTTGGGATTGTTGGCCGCGTCCCGCATGGCTTCGGCGGCCTGGAACTGAGCATACTTGCCCATGTCGCCCAGCACGCCCATGGAGGTGCGCTTGTCCATGGCCTTTTCCACTTCTTCGGGCAGGCTCACGTTTTCGATGACGAAATTGGTCAGCGTCAGCCCCAGCGCTTCCACCTTGGCGTTCAGCGCGTTCATACAGTACTGGCTCAGGCCGCTGTAGTTGGCGGCGATGTCCAGCGCGGGGATCTTGCTCTGGGCGATGGCGTCGCTCAGACCGCTGACCACCATGCTCTTCAGCTGGCCTTCCACGCCTTCCACGGTGAACAGGCTGCTGGTGCCGAAGCATTCCTTCATGAAGACCTCGGGATCCTTGACCCGGAAGGCGAAGGAACCGAAGGCGCGGATGCGAATCATGCCGAAATCGGTATCCCGCATCATGACGGGATTGGCAGTGCCCCACTTCCGATCCATGAACTGCTTGGTGTTGACGAAGTACACGTCGCTCTTGAAGGGGGAGTTGAAGCCGAACTTCCACGCCTTGAGCTTGGTCAGAACAGGCATGTTCTGGGTGCTCAGCTCATAGCGGCCGGGCTGGAACACGTCGGCCAGCCTGCCCTCGTTGACGAAGACCGCCGCCTGGCTTTCCCGCACGGTCAGCTGCGCGCCCATCATGATTTCCTTGCCGTTCATGTCGTACTTGTATACCATGGTGTTCGCGCTGTCATCCGTCCATTCGATGACGTCGATTAGTTGGCTGGTCACCAGATCCTTAAAAATACCCATATAGTTCTCCTTTCACCGCGCCGGACCGGGCGGCTTTTTATTTCAGATTTTCAGCGGCAAAGGCCGAAAGCCCCGGCAGCAGCCGTACTTCGGCGATCTCCATATGCAGGCCCAGATAATGATCGACCTGCTGAGCGGTTTCCTTCACATAGGAGCGCACGGCGCTTTCCAGCAGCGTACCGTCCTCGGTGACGGGGTAGCAGAGCACCCGCACTTCCTCCGGCGAGATCACCGCCACATGCAGGTACATATCCCGCTGCCGCACTCCGAAAAAGTTGCGCAGGGCGGTTTCCAGCCGTTCGCTGCCGTAATGCCAGCGGCTGGTCAGGAACGGATCGTCCGTATCCATGGTCAGCCGGGCCAGAACGCAGGGCACATTGGGCTTTTCGCTGCACCGCAGCATGAACAGCCGGCTTTTCAGCTCCTCTTCCGTGGGGATCAGGCCGCAGACAATGCCCTTCAGCAGGCGCTCCTGACTATGGGAAAGAGAAGACATCAGATCATATTCGTCGTTGAAATGGTCGGCGTGAAGATTTCCCAGCATCCGATCCAGCGCCCGGATGATCTTCCACTGGCCGTCCGGAGTCTGGTCGATGGGAAAACGAAGCATTGCCGGGCACTTTTCTTCCACAAAGCGGTTCAGCTCGTCAAAAGCCGGGTCGTTATCCACGGCGATTGCGTCGATCTGGTGCTTCTGCATGCATTCCAGCGCCTCCTGCGTGGTCTGACGCAGGCGCGGCGGCTTGAAGCCCATGCTCTCCCAGCCCTCCATCGCGGTGAACAAGTCCCTCACACTCTGGTTTTCCGTGACGATCAGCAGCCTATACACGCATTTCCCTCCATATTGGTCAAAATGACACAAAATCATTATACTCTGTCACCGGGAAAAATTCAATCCTTCCCGAATTTTGGCTGAAAAAAGGCGCGCGGGGCGCGAATGCTTCCGGCGAAAACGGTTTTTGACAGCATTAAACCGCCGGCCTTCCCGTTTTGGGAGCCGGCGGTCTGCTTTCTTTCGGGTTTCTTCGTTTTTCTTTTTACGGGGCACATTCCGCACCGGTTTTCTTTGCGTTCAGGGGATTCCATGTTCCCCGGCGGAAGTGCAGGCTGAACAAAAGGCACAGCAGCAGGTTGTGGGCGATCATGCAGGCCCACGCCGCCTGAAGCCCCAGCCCCAGAAGCCAGGTGCAGACGAAGGTGCCAGCGATGCGCACGCCCCACATGCCCGCCAGATTGAACAGGAAGGGCGCCAGCGTCCGGCCCACGCCCTGCATCATGCCCTCGATGACGATGGGCACGCCGTAGAAGGGCTCGGAGACGGCCACCATCCGCAGCACGGTGCTGCCCAGCGCGATGACCCTCTCGTCGGAGGAGAACATCGCCATCAGGGGCCGGGCGAAGGCGAACAAAAGGGCCCCGGAAACGGTCATCAGCCCCACCTCCAGCGGCAGGATGGTGCGGGCCAGCCGCTTCATGCGGTCGTTGTCGCCAGCCCCCAGCGCGTTGCCGGACAGGGTAGCGGCGGCGGTCTGCATGCCGAAGCCGGGAATGTAGAAGGCGGACTCCACCGTATTGGCGATGGTATGGGCGGCGGTGGCCGTCTGACCCAGCGCGTTGATCATGGAGGCGAACACCACGTAGCCCAGCGAGGTGCCGAAGCGCTGCAGCATATTGGGCAGCGCCACCTTCAGGCAGGGGCGAAGCACCCGGCCATCGGGCCGCAGGCTGCAGCCCTTGGGCGACACCATAGGATGCCTCCACAGCACCGCCGTAATCAGCATGCCGCCGACCGTGTAGGAAATGGCGCTGGCGATGGCCGCGCCCTCCACCCCCATCCCCGCGCCGTATACGCTGACCCGGTGGGAAAACAGGCTGATCTCCCGGCTGGGATAAATCAGCAGGAAGTTCAGCACGATATTGATCAGGTTCATCAGCACGCCCACCCGCATGGGGGTCTTGGTGTCGCCCGCCGCCCGCAGCACCGTGCCGAAGAGGATGCTGGCCGTGCGGAAGAGCATGGGCACGTACAGAATGAAAAAATACCGCTGGGTCATCTCCCGGATGGAGGGATCCACCTGCATCCATACCGGCACCATGGGGCTCAGCCCCAGCGTCAGCGCGGTAAAGAGCGTGCCCACGATGCAGACCATCAGCGCGGCCTGCGCCGAGGCACGGTGTGCCTTCTGATCCTGACCCGCGCCGCAGGCTTTGGCAATGTAAGCCAGAAACCCGACGCCCAGCGCGGAGATGGAGCTGCCCACCATCCAGCCTACGGTGCTGGTGGCCCCTACGGCGGCGGTGGCCTCCGTGCCCAGCGCCCCCACCATGGCGGTGTCGATGTACTGCACCAGCGTCTGCATCAGCTCTTCCAGCATGGTAGGCCATGCCAGAGCGAAAATCACGGGCAGCATGGCCCAGCGCTCCTTCGCGCGGTTCTTTGACTGATTCAAGGGAACGTTCCTCCGAAATCATTATCGCTTCAGCCAGACAGTCTCGTTGACGATGGGGGTGTAGCTCTGAATGAGCTTGACCACCTTCGCGCCCACGTTCACGTCCTCGTAATCCAGGGGCATGGCCCGGGGCTCCCCTGCGGCCTGCATGGCGATGGCCAGCTCGGCGGCCTGCTGCACGCTTTCCTGCGTGATGCCGCCGATGACCACGGTGCCCTTGTCCAGCACCTCGGGCCGCTCAGTGGACGTGCGGATCAGCACGCCGCAGAAGCCCAGCATGGCGCTTTCCTCGCTGAGTGTGCCGCTGTCGGACAGCACCACCAGACTGTTCATCTGCAAATGGTTGTAGTCGAACAGGCCGAAGGGCGGCAGGCTGCGCACCAGCGGATGGAACTGGAAATGCCGCTGCTCGATGAACTTCCGGCTGCGGGGATGGGTGGAGTAGATCACCGGCGCCTGATAGGTCTCCGCCATATGGTTGATGGCGTTCATCAGGGAGAGGAAGTTGTCCTCCAGATCGATGTTTTCCTCCCGGTGGGCGGAAACGAGGATGTACTTGCCCTTTTCCAGCCCCAGCCGCTCCAGCACGTTGCTTTTTTCAATGCCGGGCATGGCGTGGTTCAGCACCTCCCGCATGGGGGAGCCGGTCACGAAAATGGTCTTGCCGTCGATGCCCTCGCTGAGCAGATAGCGGCGGCTGTTTTCGGTATAGGGCATGTTGATGTCGGAAATATGATCCACGATCTTCCGGTTGATCATTTCGCTGACGTTCCAGTCCCAGCAGCGGTTGCCCGCCTCCATATGGAAGATCGGCACCTTCAGCCGCTTGGCGGAGATGGCGCTCAGGGCGGAGTTGGTATCGCCCAGCACCAGCAGCGCGTCGGGCTTTTCCTTCTGAATGACCTTGTAGCTGGCGGCGATGATATTGCCCATGGTCTCGCCCAGATCGCCGCCCACCGCGTCCAGATAATAGTCCGGCGCCCGCAACTCCAGCTCCTTGAAGAAAATATCGTTCAGGTTGGGGTCGTAGTTCTGGCCGGTATGCACCAGAATGTGGTCGAAATACCGGTCGGCGGTGCGGATAACGGCGGACAGCCGGATGATCTCCGGCCGGGTGCCCAGAATGGTCATCAGTTTCAGCTTTTTCATCAGGCTTTCTCCTTTGCTTCGGCGGCGTTCTCCAAAACGGGCAGGCGCAGGGTATCGGGATGGGCCGGGTCGAAGACCTCGTTGGCCCACATGAGGGTGAGCATGTCCGTATCGCCGGTATTTTCGATGCTGTGGGTATACCCGGTGGGAATATCCACCACCGTGAGGTTTTCGCCGCTGACCTTGTAGGCGATCACCGTGGAATCGCCCACCTTGCGGAAGCGGATCACGCCTTCGCCCTGCAGGACGATGAATTTTTCGTGCTTGGTCTGGTGCCAGTGGTCGCCCTTGGTGATGTGAGGCTTGGACACGTTCAGGCTGACCTGTCCCCGGCTGCCCATGTGCAGAAGCTCCGTAAAGGAGCCGCGCTGGTCGGCGTGGGTGACGGTAGGCCGGGAGAAATCCTCCGGCGGCAGGAAGCTGAGATAGGTGGCGTAGAGTTTTTTCACCAGCGGGTCGCTCTGATCGGGGGCGGTCAGGCTGTCCCGCAGGGCGGGGAAGGACTGGATCAGCTCGGCCATGCGGCCCAGATTCACCTCATGGACGGGCTGGACGGCGCACCATTCGCCTTCCCGATGGGGCTGCCCTTCCATCGCGCGAAGGAATTCCTCCGCCACGTCGTCGATATAGACCAGCCGCAGCGTCACGGACGGGTCGTTGACCGTGATGGGCAGGCCCCGGGCCACGTTATGGCAGAAGGTGGCCACGGCGCTGTTGTAGTTGGGCCGGCTCCATTTGCCGAAGACGTTGGGCAGACGGTAGCGATACACCGTCGCGCCTGTTTCTTGGGCGTATTCCGCCACGGCCTGCTCCGCGTTTCGCTTGCTCTGGCCGTAGGGGTTTTCCAGCGCCGCCTGAATGGACGAGCTGAGCAGCACCGGCGGGCGCTTGCCGTTTTCCTTCAGCAGTTCCAGCAAATGCTGGGTAAAATCCGCGTTGCCCTTCTGAAAATCTGCCGGGTCCGTAGGCCGGTTCACCCCCGCCAGATGAAACACGAAATCCGCTTCCGCCGCAGCGGCGCGCAGCTGTTCCTCCGTATGGGGCATGTCCACCAGCAGCAGCCGGTGCTCGTCCCCATAACGGCCCGTCAGGGCGGCGCACAGGTTTTTGCCCATAAAGCCCCGGGCTCCCGTCATCAGAATATTCAAAGAGAAAGCCTCCTTATCGCATGTCGCATGGCTTACGTCGATTTTCCGTCGCCGTACTGCATTCCATCCGATTGATTTATTGTAGAGGATGAAGCCAAATGTGTCAATGTTTTCGCGCTGCTGCTTCCCGGCCTGAACGCCGCCGCTGCCGCCTATGCTGCATTCGCTGTTGCATTTGCTCTGGGAAGCCGCCGGGTGTAACATTCCGCTTCCGGCTTTTCCAATCCGGGAAACTATGCTATAATGAATTGTTAGGCAGACTTTTGACTGCCGCGGCAAACGCCTGTGAAGGAGGGTTTTCCATGAAGTGCCAGGAGCATTCCGTTTCTCAGCCGCTGGTGCTGGCTTCCGCGTCTCCCAGACGGCTGGAACTGCTGTCCCTGCTGGGCGTTCCCTTCGAGGTGATTCCCTCTCAGGCGGAGGAAAACGACGTTTCCGGCAGCGGCCGGGAGCGGGTGCGGGTGCTGGCGCGGCGCAAGGGCGAGGAGGTTTTCGCCCGCCTGCCGGGACGGGCCGTTCTGGCCGCCGATACGCTGGTCTGTGTGGAAAACGAGGTGCTGGGGAAACCTGCGGATGAGGCCGACGCCGCGCGGATGATCCGGCTGCTCAGCGGCAAAAGCCACTGGGTCTATACCGGCGTCTGCCTGCTTCTGCCGGACGGAAGCGTTCGGGAGGAAGTCTGCGGCACCGAGGTATGCTTCGCGGAATTGGAGGAGGAAGAGATTCTGCGCTATGCCGCCTCCGGCGAGCCTTTGGACAAGGCCGGGGCTTACGCGGTGCAGGGCCGGGCGGGCGCGTTCGTCCGTTCCATTCACGGCAGCCCGACCAACGTGATCGGCCTGCCGCTGGAAACCGTGGCGCGGATGCTGCGGGAAGCGGGCTGGCGGCTGTTTGACTGAAAAAAGACGAGCATGATGGATGATAGACTGACAAGAATAGATTGGATGTGATTCCGTGGGCTTTGTAGCGCACGATCTGGGCGTTGATCTGGGCACCAGCAACACGCTGGTTTACGTCCGGCATAAAGGCATTGTGATCAATGAACCCACCATCGTAGTGGTGGACGCCGCCAACGAGCGCCGGGTGCGCGCCGTGGGCGACGACGCGAAGGTCATGCTGGGCCGCACCACCGACGGCGTGATGGCCGTCCGCCCCATGCGGGAGGGCGTGATTACCGACTTTGACATGACGGGCATTCTGATTCAGTATTTTATGCGCAAGGCTATCGGCTCCAGCTATCTGCTAAGGCCCCGGCTGTTTTTGAGCTACCCCTGCTCTATTTCCGCCATTGAGCGGCGGGCCGTAGGCGAGGCGGCCAAGTATGCAGGAGCCCGCAAGGTCTATCTGGTGGAGAAGCCCTTTGCGGCGGCGCTGGGCTGCGGCCTGCCTGTTTTTGAGCCCAACGGCTGCATGGTGGTGGACATCGGCGGCGGCACCACCGACGTGGCCGTGGTCTCGCTGGGCGGCGTGGTCATCAGCCACTCCATCCGCGTGGGCGGCGTGAAGATGGATGAAGCCATCATCAACTATATCAAGCGGGAATTCAATATCATGATCGGCGACCGCACCGCCGAGGAAGTCAAGCTGGACCTGGGCTCCGCCCTGCCGCTCCACGGTGAGCGCCGGGCCCGCATCCGCGGCCGGGATATGGTCACCAACCTGCCCCAAACCACGGAGATCACCTCCACCCAGATCTACGAAGCCATTCAGGAACCCTGTCAGGCCATTCTGCGGGCCATCAAGTGGGTGCTGGAACGCACGCCGCCGGAGCTGGCGGCGGACGTGATGCACCACGGCATCTATCTGACCGGCGGCGGCTCCCTGCTTTACGGCATGGATCAGATGATCGCCAGCGAGCTGGGCATCCCGGTGCTTCTGTCCAAGGAGCCTACGGACTGCGCGGCGCTGGGCCTTGGCAACATTATTGAAAACTACGACCTGCTGCAGCATCTGGGCCGCAACAGCTTCCTGCACGAATTCTGATGGAATATGCGACTTTGGCTGAATATCCGGAGGTGAACCCATGAAGCTGAGAGTTCCGAAAAAAGAGCGGCGCAAGAGCGGCGACAGCCGGGGAAAGCACATCCTGCGCAATGTGCTGATCGTGCTGAGCGTCCTGATATTGATGGCGCTGGCGGGCACTCACCTGCTCAAACTCATCACCGGCAATGAAATGCTGGCTATCCCGGAAAACGGCGTAGCCGCCGTGGTCACGCCCCTGCAGAGCGGCTTTGCTTCCGTGGTCAACTGGATCAGCGATTATTTTTACACATTGAAACTGCGCTCCCGGCTGGAATTGGAGTATAATAATCTTCGGCAGGAGAATGAACAGCTCACCTATCAGGCGATGCTGGCGGAGGAATTGCAGCACAAACTCAGCGTTTACGAGAACCTGTTTGACGAAGTTTCCGACAACGAACAGCTCAATCCGCTGGTGGCGACGGTCATCGGCCGGGAAAGCGGCAACTACTTTTCCGTTTTCACCATCAACAAGGGCACCCGGGACGGCGTGAAGGACTACATGGCCGTCACCATGAGCGGCGCTCTGGTGGGCTATACCTACAACACCAAGACCACCAGCGCTTCCGTGCGTACCATCATCGACAGCGAGGCCAGCATCGCCGGTCTGATTTCCACCTCCCGGGATCAGGGCACGGTGCGGGGCACGCTGGGCATCGATGGTCAGCCCATGTGCCGCATGTATTACCTGCCGGAAGAAAACCTGCCCCGCCCCGGCGACCAGGTGGTCACCTCCGGCGTGGGCATGTCCTTCCCCAAGGGCATCCCCATCGGTACCGTGCGGGAAAGCACCCGCGGCATGGAGAGCAACAAGCAGTATATCGTGGTGGAGCCTTCCGCCGATTTCCAGCACATCGAGTACGTGATCGTGCTGCGCTACCAGCCCGAGGCCGAGGCGGTGGAGGACCGCTCCTCCAGCTCCGATTCCCTGACGCTGGTGCCGCTGGAGACCATCCTGCCCGTGCCCACCGTGCTCATCGGCAGCGATACCTACCAGCTGGCGCCTACGCCCACGCCCAGCCCGGAACCGACCCTCGCCCCCGACGAAACGCCCGCTCCCACCGGCGCGGCTACCCCCCGGCCTACCTCCGGCTCCGGCAGCTATGAGTATCAGGTGCCGTCCAGCCTGCAAAACGGCGCAACGAACAACAGCTACGGCTTCACGCTGGCTCCCACCGCCACGCCCACGCCCACGGCCCCGCCGCTGGACCTGTCGGTAGAGGAGGACTGACCGTGTTTACCAAAGCCCTGAAAGTCGCCGTGCTGACGCTGCTGGCCTATCTTCTGCAGGCCACGGCGGCGGAATACCTCTCCATTGCGGACGTGGCCCCCAATCTGGCGCTGGTCATCATCGCCATCGCCACCGTGGCGCTGGGCCGCAAGTATACCTTCGTCATGGCCCTGACCGTGGGCTACCTGATCGAGATCATGACCCCCATGCTGGATTACATCAGCCTGATTCTGTATCCCGTGGCGGCCATGCTCAGCGCACTGGTTTTCTCCGACAAGAGCGAGCGCAAGCTGGAAGAAGAGCGCACGCTGGGCCGCCGAACCGGCCAGTGGAATCCGCATCTGCGCACCCCCCTGTGCGCGGCCCTCAGCGTGACGGTCTTTGAAGCCGTTCACCTGCTTTACACCTACCTGAGCGGCGTTTCGCTGGACGCGGGCCACTGGCAACGCGCCCTGACGGACGTTCTGTACTCCATGGTACTGGCCGGGGTGCTGCAATTCCCCGTGCGCTGGTGGCTGGGGGTCTACAAACTGAAAAAGGCCCGATAAGCTGCCGCCCCTTTTGATTTCCCCCGAAAGGAGGTCTTTTCCCATGCGAAACCGATTTGGCCGCCGTGAAAAGCGGGAAGGCTACAACCTGAACGACCGGTATATTTTTGTGCTGGTCGTGATTCTGGGCATGTTCGTCTACCTGTTCAGCGGTCTGGCGGAGCTGCAGCTCCGCTCCAGCGATACCTACGAGGAAAAAGCGGAAAGCCGCCGCACCACCACCGTGGTGCTTCGCGGCAGCCGCGGCATGATTACCGACGCGGACGCCGTGATTTTGGCCAAGGATGAGCCCATTTACAATGTCACCTTTTACCGGGACGCCAGCCAGAACAGCCAGTCCCAGTACCGCAACTTTACCCTGTCCATTCAGCAGGCCATTGAAATTATCGAAAACAACGGCAACGAACTGTCCGTCAGCTTCGTCATCCGCCGTAGCGAGGACACGGGCGACTGGGAGTTCTTCTTCGGCTCCGGCGTCAGCGAAAGCGTCCTGCAGACCCGGGAAAACCAGTGGCGGGACAACAACTACTTTACCGTCACCAGCGTACCCACCGCCGCCGAGGCCATGACGCGGCTGAAAAAGCGCTATAAAATCGTCAACAGCGTGGAGGAGCGGGAGCAGAACCGCCGGGAGGCCGAGGCCGCCGGACGTTCCTATGTGGAAGACGTGATTCTGGATGAGGAGACCATGCTGAAGGTCATGGCCGTGTACTCCGAAATGCAGATGAACCTGTTCAACTCCCAGCCCATCGTCATCGCCAAGGATGTGCCTTACGAAACCGTGATTGAGATCGAAACCAAGTCCATGACCCTGAGCGGCATGGAGATCGCCGTGGGCACCAAGCGGGTCTATCCCCGGTCTACGCTGGCGGCGCAGGTCATCGGCTACATGGGCGCTATCCCTTCCGCCGAGAAATGGGCCGAGCTGGAGAAAAAAGGCTATAAATACAGCGATACCATCGGCGTGGACGGCATTGAGGCCTCCATGGAGGACTGGCTGACCCAGAACAGCGACCTGCGTCAGGGCTACCGGGTGGTGGAGCGCGACCGGGTGGGCAAGATCACCCGGGAACTGAGCTACACCGAGCCCCAGGATGGCAACAACGTGAAGCTGACCATCGTGGCCAGCTATCAGCAGCAGGCCGAGCGCGCGCTGGCCGAGAACGTGGCTTCCACCCGCTCGGTGCAGGAGGGAAAGCTGATGGACGCGACGTGGCTGGAGAAAAACCGCGACGACATCTTAAGCCGCTCCTGGGACAAATACCCCCTCTCCCTGGCCGAGCGCGCCGCCATGATGGTGGTGGACATGGAGGGCCGCGTGCTCGCCATGGCCAATTACCCGACCTTTGACTTAAACGCGCTCGTCGCCGCGGGCCCGGAGAGCCGCGCCATCCTCTCCGACAGCCGAAACGTGCTGATGAACTACAACATCCACGCCCGCGGCACCCCTGGCTCCATCTTCAAGATGGTATCCGCCCTTGGCGCGATGCTGGAGGGCGAACTCTACGTTGATGAAACCATCTCCGACGAGGGACGCTTCATGCTGGTCACCAACGTGGAAAGCCAGGCGCCTAAGTGCTGGATCAGCGAAGGTCAGCGCTACAAGCACCAGAGCCAGACCATCATCCAGGGCCTGTCCAACAGCTGCAACTACTTCTTCTATACGCTGGGCTACCGCCTGGGCGAAACCCGCCTGTACCAGTATGCCAGCGAGTTTGGCCTCACCAGCAAGACCGGCATCGACCTGCCCGGCGAGCAGCGAAGCGTCGTGGGCTGCCAGACCAGCCTCTACGACCCCGACAAGGCCATGGGCGAGGCCGATCAGGACACGGCCGTGCCGATCATCGTGTTCAACTCCATCAAGCGCCACCTGCGCAACCAGGGCGCCAGCCGCAACATCACCTACGACGACGAGCGCCTCGACCGCTGCGTCAAGCGCCTGATGGACATGGCCGTCAACACCTCCCAGAATGACTGGCTGCTCTACATGCGCCCCATTCTCATGGAGGAGCTCAACATGACGCGCGAGATGGTCTACACCCAGAGCATCATCGGCGATACCTACAACTACCTCAACGACATCAAGTGGGGCCCCTCCCAGACCGTACAGGTCGCCATCGGGCAGTCCATCACGGTGCTCACCCCCGCCGCCGTCAGCCGCTACGTCGCGGCGCTGGGCAACGGCGGCAAGGTCTACAACCTGATGATCGTCGATTCCATCACATCGCCCGAGGGCGAGATCGTCAGCCAGCGCACGCCCAGCCTGTTCAACGAGTTCGAGGGCGCGGAGCAGTACCTGCCCTACATCCTCGAAGGGATGAAGGGCGTTGTGGACGAGAGCGGTACCGCCTCCAAGTACTTCCGTAGCTGGGCCTACCGCAACATGGTCTGCGCGAAAACGGGAACCGCCGAGGTTACCACCATCGACCTGGAAAACAACGCCTGGTTCGTTATGCTCGCCCCCTATGAAAGCGAGATAGTGAACGGCGTGCCTACCACGGTGACGGAGCCGGAAATCGCGGTGGTGGTGTTCATCCCCAGTGGATTCAGCGGGGGCGAAGCCAGCATGGCGGCCCGCGAATTCGTGGGATGGTACATGGACCAGAAAACATTGCGCGACAATCAAAACAGCGTGTTCCCGGGCGGCAACCAGCTGGCCCCGTGACACGCGCGGGAGAGATGCGAAAATGAGTCAGGCATGGACGGTGCTTTCCGGCAAGGGCGGCGTGGGCAAGAGCACGGTGAGCGTGGCGCTGGGCATGGCGCTGGCGCGCAGGCAGCTGCCCTGCTGTCTGGTGGATGCGGACCTGGGCCTGCGCAGCCTTGACATGCTGATGAACCTGCACAGCCGCGTGGTATACGACGTGCTGGACGTGGCGCGCAAGGACTGCAAGCTGAAATACGCGCTGATCCGCCACACGGAGGACGGCGCGCTGTGGCTGCTGCCCGCCGCGCAGGAGGGTCAGCCGGGCGACGCGGGGCACGGGGAGATGGAGCGCATTGTCAAGAAATTGAAAAAGCGCATGGCCTACGTGCTGCTGGACGCGCCCGCCGGC
>OLQT01001355.1_pt1 | contig 15222 bp, 13 predicted proteins | sample 1672651 | NCBI WGS metagenome assembly OLQT01 (sample SAMEA3136709, study PRJEB25190) | human gut metagenome | biome: human gut; feature: human-associated habitat; material: faeces | place: Austria | collected 2013 | reverse complement strand
CGGAGTAAGCCAGAACTACTTTCTTAATATCTTCTTTTTTCATTATAATAGCCTCCCATTTCTGTATAATGCTATGCATTAGTGAATAAACTTACAAACTTCTTGTATTATATACCCTTTTTATGCATAAATCAAGTATTTAAGCGCATGTATACAATACTTTTTGTGTACTAGATGTAACAAAAAGCCTAAAATATAGCTTATTTCAGAAAATTTTATCTGTATACAAGAACGGCTAAGCATATAAACTATACGCTCAGCCGTTATATTTATACATTCAAGACCTAATTTAGAGTACTTCGTCGCTCATCAGCAGCGCCATAATAGCCTTTTGTACGTGCAGTCTGTTCTCTGCCTGGTCGAATACAACAGATTGCGGTCCTTCCAGCACTTCCTCGGTAATTTCTTCACCGCGGTGTGCAGGCAGGCAATGCAGAACGATTGCTTCCGGACGTGCTTCGTTCAGCAGCGCCTGGTTAATCTGATAATTATGCAGTGCTTTGAAACGAACCTCACGCTCTGCTTCCTCGCCCATGCTGGTCCATACATCGGTATAGAGCACGTCGGCGCCCTTAGCAGCCTTGAAGATGTCCTCCTCTACGGTAATGCTGCAGCCGGTTTGGGCAGCGTCCTCCTGTGCCAGACGCAGGATTTCCGGATCAGGCTGATAGCCCTTCGGGCTGGCGCAGATCATGTTCATGCCAACCTTAGCGCAGGCAAACATCAAAGAGTGTGCCATATTGTTGCCGTCGCCTACATAAACCAGCTTACGGCCTTTGAGCACCTTCATCTTCTCCTGAATAGTGAAGATATCAGTCAGAGCCTGGCAGGGATGCAGCAAATCTGTCAGGCCGTTGATAACAGGAACGCTTGCATATTTAGCCAGCTCAATAACGGAATCATGTGAGAAGGTACGGATCATAATACCGTCAACGAAGCGGGAAAGTACACGCGCAGTATCGCGAATCGGTTCGCCGCGGCCGATTTGGGAAGCGGAATCGCTCAGATAAATCGGATGGCCGCCCAGCTGCCAGAAGCCAACCTCAAAAGAGGTTCTGGTACGGGTAGAAGCCTTGGAGAACAGCATAGCCAGAGTTTTGCCCTTCAAATATTGGTGAGGCTCACCGGCCTTTTGCTTACGTTTCAATTTTTTTGCCACATCAAGAATTGTTGCGACCTCGCCTACGCTAAGGTCATGAATAGAAATCAGGTCTTTGTCTTTTAAACTCATTTTTTATCCCCTCTCGTTTTTAACAGGCCGCCAGCGCCTTATCCAGCGCAGCAACCACGATATCAATTTCTTCCTTGCTGATAATCAGCGGCGGTACAATGCGGATAACATTACCCGCAGTACAGTTCACAATAACATGGTTTTCCAGGCAGCTTTCCACAATCGGCTTGCCCTCGCCGGCAACCTCCATGCCCAGCATCAGGCCGCGGCGGCATTCGGAGGCTTCACCGAATTCCCAGCAGCTTCGCATGTCTTCATATTTGCGTTCCATACTCTTTTCATCCTTTTCTTTAATTTTTTTGTGAATTGGTTTGATGTTATCTGTTTAATCCGGTTATAACGCACGCGCCGCTACACCGACGTATTCGCGGGGATGGCCTCGCAGCCCTTACCGCTGGACGCGTCCGGAAGCATTGCCACCCATCAGAGCCAGCACTTCCTTTTCGGAGGCGAGGTTAAAGTCGTGCTCGATCGTCTGCTTGAGGCAGCTTGCCGCCACTGCGAACTCGATCGTGCTCTGCTCATCCATGCCCTTGCACAGGGCGTGGATGAGTCCGCCGCCGAAGCTGTCGCCGCCGCCAACACGATCCACCAGACGGATGAGATAGTTTTGAGAAAAGAAGGGCTGCCCACCCGTATAGAGCATGCCGGCCCAGTTGTTCTCACTGGCAGAGATAGAGCCGCGAAGCGTGATGGCCACCGCCTTGCATCCGAACCGCTCCGTAAGCTGCCGCGCCACGCTGACATAGCCCTCGTGGTTCAGCTTGCCGCCCATGATATCCGTATCTGCCGCCTCGATGCCAAAGACGTCCTTTGCGTCCTCCTCATTTGCAATCAGCACATCCACATACGGCACCAGACGGCCCATCACCTCTCCGGCCCGCTCACGGCTCCACAGTTTGCCGCGGTAGTTGAGATCGCAGCTGACCGTTATTCCCTTCTCGCGGCACTTGCGAAGCGCATCCAGTGTGATCTCGGGCAGCTCACCGCCAAGCGCCGGCGTGATGCCAGTCCAGTGAAACCAGTCCGCACCCGCCAGAATGCTGTCCCAGTCAAACTCCTCCCGTTTGGCCTGCGCGATGGCGGAGTTGGCTCGGTCGTAGATCACCTTGCTGCCACGCTGGCTGGCGCCTTTCTCCACAAAATACAGGCCCAGCCTCTCGCCGCCACGCAGCATGCAGGAGGTATCCACGCCGTAATGCCTGAGCGCATTGACCGCGCACTGGCCGATCTCGTGCGCCGGCACCTTGGTGCAAAAAGCGGCGTCGTCGCCATAGTTGGCAAGGCTTACCGCCACGTTTGCCTCTCCGCCCGCATACGTGGCTTCAAAGCGTTCTGCCTGTACAAACCGCAGATATCCCTCCGGATTCAGCCGCATCATGATCTCGCCAAAGGTTACGATCCTGCTCACGCCTCGTCTACCGCCTTTCTATACGCTTGCGCCAGTTCGGTAATCTTGTCCCACTCGCCTGCTTCGATCCAGCTTTTGTTCACGAGGTTCCCGCCTACACCGATGCCGCAGCAGCCCGCCGCCAGAAACCCGGCTGCGTTTTTCTCGTTTACGCCACCCACGGCCATGAGCGGGATGTGGGAAAGCGGCGCCTTGATCGCCTTGATATAGGACGGGCCCAGGTTTCCCACGGGAAACACCTTGACCGCGTCGGCCCCTGCCTCGTACGCTTCTACAATCTCACTGGGCGTAAACGCACCGGGAAAGGAGAGAAGCCCGTATTCCTTGACGCGGCGGATCAGGTCACAGTTGGTGTTGGGAGTAATGATATAGTTGGCTCCCGCGTCCCGGGCCATATCGAGCTGCTCCAGGGTGAGCACCGTACCGGCGCCGACCAGCATTTTCCCTTCCATGCAACTGTCCACCGCGGCGATGGCCGCCGCCGTGTCCTTCCATGTTTCCGGCTTCTGCTGGTGAAAGGTCACCTCCATCAGGTCGATGCCTCCTGCATACAGCGCCTCCGCCAGCCTTGTCATATACTCTTTTGGCAGTCCGCGAACGATGGCGATAATTTTGCTCCTCTGCACCCATTCAAGCGCCGTCATGCGCCACACCTCCGTTATTTTCAGATATGTTGTGCGGGAATCTGTCGTGTTCAGTATAGTCCAAAGCGGCTTTGGTGTCTAAAGAAAAAAGCCGGCCGTTCAGCATCAAAATTCCGTCTTGTATTATGCCATTGAGCATGTTATAATATCATTTTACAATCTTGCAAGCTGTCCCGTCGGCAGGAAGGGAGGCACGATGCCCATGGACGCTTCACAGCTCAATCCCTTCATCCGCTACATGGATCTGCGTTGCGGCTCCATCAGCTATTCGGAGCCCATCAAGGCATACGATTACCGGCTGTTCGCCATACGCGAGGGCGAATGCGCCGCCGAGACAGAAACCAAACGCCTTACCCTGCGCGCGGGTTCCTGCCTGATCATACCGCCCGATCATGCGTACCGCATGCTGTTTCACCGGGACGCCCCCGCCATGCTGTACAATATCAATTTCAGCCTTTCCTATCTGCCGGGCAACGGGCAGGCGTTTCGTCCGGACCCGCCTGCCCGCTTCCGCCCGGAGCGAATGCCCGAGTTGCCCGACCTGGCGTTCTTTCCCATTCCCACGCTTTTTCAGGATGTACCGCAGATCCAGCAGACCGCGGCCCTGCTACTGTCGGAACGGGAAAAGCGGGATGTCTATTTCAATGAACTTTGCTCGGCTCTTCTAAAAGGTATGCTATTGCAGCTTTTGCGCGAGCCCAAGGCTGGAGAAAAGCCTGTGCCGGCCGTCGTAGAGCGGCTCAAGCAGTATCTGGAGGCGCACTCCCGCGAACGCATCACCGCCGATAGCCTTGGCCGCATGTTCGGCTACCACCCGTTTTATCTCAATCGCCTTTTTCACAAGTATGCGCACCAGACCATTCATCTTTACCAGATGCAGTGCCGCATCCGCGATGCCTGCGCGCTGCTGGTTACGACCGATCTGAGTATGAAGGAGATCGCGGACAACCTGGGTTTCTCCTCGCCCTCCCATTTTTCAGAGACCTTTCGAAAGCTGCGCGGCGTGTCTCCCATGGATTACCGCAGCGGAATGCGCTGACCGCCGCGCAGTTTTCTGCCTCAAACCGGCGCGTCGCCAAAATCCGGCACGTCAAACGCCTGTCCGTCGCGGATCATGGATTCATGCGCCAGCAGTCCGGGCACCGTGTATCTGGCCGCCAGCCATGCATTGACGGTGGGCATCTTTTCAAAATATGCGGCCGTACAAAAGTCATCCACCAGCAGCTTGTGGCTGGCCATATGCCCGTTTGGCAGGCCCGCGTAGCTCTTGGGCAGCAAGCTGTTACGTTCCTTCTGGACTGGTGAGGGATCCGCCGATTGCCAGCAGTGGTTTGCCACCGAATTGACAAAATCCTTCTCGCCGCGGTGTGCTTCCATGGCTTCGGGGTTGACCTGGCTGCTTACGTCCACGGCATCCACGCCGTCGGGGGTGAGACGGGCAAAGATGTGCTGGGCATTGCTGAACTGGTAGCTGCCCTTCGTCCCGTAAAAGGCGCTGATATAGGAGCTGGGGGCCTTATAGCCAATGCGGCGGCATTCGTTGATGCGGGCAGTGCCGCCGTTGGCGAGCTTCATCAGCGAATAGCCGTTGGAGTAGACGTTATCCCACTGGTTCACGCCCTTTTCATAAATCCCGTTGCCCGGGGCCTCGGCATAGCCGAAGGCCACAACGCGCGTAGCACGGGTGCTCAGCGCGTGCAGCACCATGGCCGTGGAATGCGTGGGGTAATAGAACGGCGGCACGCCGGCATTGACCAAATCCTCACGAAAGTTCTTGGGGAAGTGGGAAATATCGTGATGATACTGGGCCTCGGCATAGACAAAGGTGCCGAAGTCGCCCTTTTCGTAGCGCTGCTTGCAGTACATGGAGCAGGGGTAATAGATGCAGGTTTCGCCCATCATATAGGTTTTGCCGGTCTTCTTTACGGTTTCGACAATCTCCCGGCATTCCTCCACGGACACGCCCATGGGCACAGCGGAATACACATCCTTCCCGGCCTCCAGCGCCGCCTTGACCAGCGGTCCGTGCAGATGTCTCTGGGTGAAGATGGCCACGGCCGTAATTTTGGAGTCGGCTATCGCGTTTTCAAAGGTGTCGATGATCTCGACCCCGAACCTTTGGGAATACTCCCTGGCGCGCTCCGGGATGATATCGCACACATATACTTTTTCAACATATGGATGTGCCTGAAACAAAGGTACAAAGTTGCGGGCAAAGTCGCCGCAGCCGATCATTGCAACCGTGATTTTTCCTGCCATACTATCCATCTCCCTTCAAAAATGTACCTGCATTATACAGGCGCCCGGCCCCGGCGGCAACGGTGAAAACAAATCTGTTCTATAACAAAACAAACATTTCTGCCTGGGCGAAAAGCGCTGTTGTTCAGAATCAAAATCCATCCTTGGGAAGAGATGATAAAGAGGTTTATTTTACACCCTTTTCCCTTTAAACGCAAGACGGAAAAGCGTGTTGAACAGATGGCCTTTTTCCGCCTTGTATGCCCATAGCCGCTACATTACAATCAATTTGTCCTTCTCGTTTTGATGAAAAAAGTAGGGAGGTTTCTCATGCCTGAGTTTGTTAACCTGGCGCCGGACATCTATCGACTGCGCGTCCCCTTCAGCGGCACATGGACGGGCGTTGTGCTTGTGCGCGGCACGCAAAACGTATTGATCGACAGCGCCGCCAGCGCATCCGACGTGGACAACTACATCGTACCCGCGCTCAAAAAGCTGGGGATGTCTTTGTCGGACATCCACTACTTGGCCTGCACCCACTGTCACGGCGATCATGTCGGGGGACATGCGCGCATCCGGGAGCTGTGCCCCTCCATCCTGATGGTATGTTCTACCGCCTCGCAAGACAAGCTGGCGGATCCCCTCAAATACAGCCGGCTCATCCGGGCCACCTTCCCGGCGTACAGCCCGGAAGCCCCCGCATCGCTACGCGGTGTGACGGCAGACGCGCTGCTTGACGAAGGGGGTACGCTGGCGGGTTATTTGCGCCTGGTGACCACGCCCGGTCACGACACCGACACGGTCTGCTGGCTGGATGAGCGCAGCGGCACTTTGATTACCGGCGACAGCTTGCAGCTCAACGGAACGGTCACACAGGGGATCGCGCTGGTCATGGATTTGCCGGGCTATCTGGCAACGCTAAAAAAGCTCAAACAGCTGCCCATATGCCGCATTGTGGCCGGCCATGATTATCTGCCCCTGGGCAGCCTTGCGGAGGGTTCCGACGCTGTAGTGGCCTATATTGATGCCTGCGCCTCCTGCATGGATGAATATGCAGCTTTTCTGCGCAAGGCGTGGGATTCGGGAGAACATGATCCCGCCAGTCTGGCCCGAGGCCTCATCGTCAAGGTGGGAGGCGTGATGCCGGACTTCCTGTTCCTGCCGCTCTATACCGTCACGCAATTTCTGGAAAGTATGCATGTAAAAGGAGAATTCAAATGAGCGAAAGAAAAGCGATTCTGGTTACTGGCTCTTCCCACGGCATTGGCGCTGCTACCGTCATCGCGTTCGCCAAGGATGGCTATGACGTGGGCATCAACTACAACAAAACGCCCGAGGGAGCGCAAAGCGTCGCCGAGGAATGCCGCCGCTATGGTGTTGACGCGCAGATTTATCAATGCGACGTCGGCCGCCGCGACCAGTGTGAACGTATGCTGAATGCCTTTATCCAGCACTTCGGGCGCATCGATGTGCTGGTGAACAACGCCGGCGGCGCGCTGAAAATGCCCAAGGGCGGCTTTGTGGACATGCCCATGGATTACTGGGATGAGCAAATCGCGCTCAACCTCAATTCCGCGGCGTACTGCTCCCAGCTTGCCGCACGCTGCATGATCGAAAAAGGCATTCACGGCTCCATCATCAACATCTCTTCCATCCACAGCCTGGTGACATGGGTCAAGCGCAAGGCCCTGCCCTATTCCGCAGGCAAGGCCGGCATGAACATGTTCACCAAGTCCATCGGTGTGGAGCTTATCAAGTACGGCATCAACGTCAACTGCATCGCACCGGGGCTGGTGTACACCAAGATCATGGATCGCTACAGCGAGCGCGATATCCGCGGCTTCGAGCGCAAAATCCCGGCCGGACGCGGCGGAACCGTGGATGATATCGTGCCCATGATCCAGTTCCTGGCCGATAAGAAGAAGAGCAGCTTCATCGTGGGGCAAACCATCTTTATTGATGGCGGCCAGAGCATTGACGGCGTCATCGACTGTATGTTGGAGGACGAGATCTGAGTGCCCGCACCGCGCGGATAAAGGGCCCGCTGAAGAAGGCTTCTTCGGCGGGCCCTTTTGTGGAGTCCTGTGGCTTTTCCAGGGGGGCGATGCGGTGGAGCAACTTGCACCGTCCCTGATGAACGTGAAGGGAACAGCCGTCGCCTGCTCAGCGCTCCAGCCGTTGCGGCGCCGCCTCCTTTTCGCGTTCCAGCTGTCGGTATTTTCCGGGGCTTATGCCCTGCATGCTGCGAAACAGCGTTCCGAACTGCGCCCCCGTACACAGGCCAATGCGCCGCGCAATTTCCTCCATGGTCAGCGATGTGGTCTTCAGAAGCTGCTGGGCATGGCGAATGCGGATCTCTGCCAGCAGCCTTCTGGGCGAACAGCCCAGCTGCTCCATCATGACACGATAGAGCTGGGAGCGGCTGAGTCCCACGAAATCCGCCGTTTCCTGTACGGATACGTCCCGGTCAAAACGCCCTTCCAGATACCACTTCGCCTTTTCACAATACTGCCGCGCGGTCCCGCCCGCAACGACCGGATTGTTAGCGGGCGCAATCATGCTGATCATGCGCAGAAGGTTGCCCACTGCCGATATCTGTGTCAGAGAAAGCGCCCGGCCTTCCCGGCGCATCTGCTCCATCGCCTGCCAGACCAGCGCGGGGTCCTCGGGCGTAAAAACCCGGTGCATATCGTCCAGTCCCGCCATCCGTGTCAGATATTCCGCTTGCGTTCCGCGATACCCCACCCATGCATAATGCCACGGCTGCTCAAAGGAGGCCTGATAATAGGTCTCCTCTCCCGGCAGGATCAAAAAGCCCTGTCCGGGGCCTACGGGGCATACGCGGCCTCCACAGTGGAGCTTGCCACGGCCTGAACGTACAAAATGAATCAGATAATACGAACGGACGGTAGGGCCAAAGCCATAGCCGGGCGCACAGGCTTCTTCCCCAAACTGGCATACAAACAGTTCACGGGGAAGCGCATCATCCTCAAAAGACAGGTATCCTTCCACGCCGCTCAACTCCACATGCAACATTTTGACAGCATTGTACAACAAAGCAGCGCTTTCATCAAGAAGCCCGTTTCGCTATAATGAAACAACAGATTGCATCTTTCAGGAAAGGAAGTGTCCTTCATGCCCAAAATCACATTTCTGGGAGCCGGTTCCACCATATTTGCCAAAAACGTACTCGGTGACAGCATGCTTACCCCTTCGCTGGCAGACAGCGTCATCGCACTGTATGACATCGATCCCCAACGGTTGGAGGAAAGCCACCTCATGCTGACCGCCCTGAACAACAACCTGGGCAACAAAGCCCGCATCGAAACCTATTGCGGCGTTGAAAACCGCCGCGCCGCCCTGCGCGGCGCCAACTATGCAGTCAACGCCATTCAGGTGGGCTTTTATGACCCCTGCACCATCACGGACTTTGAAGTACCCAAAAAGTACGGGCTGCGGCAGACCATTGCCGATACGCTGGGCATCGGGGGCATCTTTCGCGCACTGCGCACCATCCCTGTGATGATGGACTTTGCGCGCGACATGGAGGATGTATGCCCGGATGCCTGGTTCCTCAACTATACCAATCCCATGGCCATGCTGACCGGCGCCATGCAGCGCTATACGGGCATAAAGACCGTGGGGCTGTGCCACAGCGTTCAGGTATGCGCCGAGAGCCTGCTGAAAACCGTCGGCATGCCCTATGAAGAGGATAATGTGCGCGCAAAGATCGCCGGCATCAATCATATGGCATGGCTGCTGGAAATCACCGACCGAAACGGCAACGACCTTTACCCTGAAATCAAGCGGCGCGCGGCGCAGCTGACCGAAAAGCACGACAACATGGTGCGCCTTGAAATCATGAAGCGCTTCGGGTATTATGTGACGGAATCCAGCGAACACAACGCGGAATATCTGCCCTTTTTCATCAAGGACAAATATCCCGAGCTGATCGACCGCTTCAACATTCCGCTGGATGAATATCCGCGGCGCTGTGTGCAGCAGATCGCCGACTGGGAAAAGCGCCGCGACGAGCTGACCCGCAACCCCAGCCTGGCGCACGAACGCACGCGCGAATATGCCAGCTACATCATGGAGGCGATGGAGACCAACGTGCCCTGCAAGATCGGCGGCAACGTGCTCAATCAGGGCCTGATCCCCAATCTGCCCAGCAACGCCTGCGTAGAAGTTCCCTGTCTGGTGGATGCCTGCGGCGTGACTCCCTGCTTTGTAGGCAACCTGCCCGAACAGTGCGCCGCACTGAACCGCACCAATATCAACGTGCAGCTGATGACCATCGAAGCGGCCATGACGCTGAAAAAGGATGCCATCTATCAGGCCGCCATGCTGGACCCGCACTGCCAGAGCGAGCTGTCCATCGACGATATCGTTGCGCTCTGCGACGACATGATTGCCGCACACGAGGGCTGGCTGCCGGAATACCGGTAAGCCACCTTCCACGCCCAACGCCCCGTATCCGTATCGCGCGGATGCGGGGCGTTGGCATGCCGGGGAGGACAGGCCCGCTCCCATCACGATTCAACGCCTGAAAGCAGGCATGGCCCATGTGCCCTTCGCTCCTCTGGACTTTGGAGAGTATCATCGGAGCAACCGGAAAAGGGAACGTCGGTCAGGCGGCTGATTCAATCATCCTTTCTTCATGTCATCTCATTTTAAAGGAACGCTTTTTAAAACATGGGATTTTCAGCAATTCAAAACGGCGGCAAACTCCATGTTAGAAAGTGAGGGGGACCGCAGCCTCGACGCCGCAGAGGACGCCGGCCGTCCCCCTCCCGGCCCGGTTGACTGCCGTTGTTTTCCCATCTTTGGTGGCAGGTATCCCGGTTGCTTTCGTGCAATCCCCGTCGGCCTTGCCCATGGTTTTGCTGCCTGTTTCGCGTCGTATTGGCGGTCCCATGCAACCCACCGGTCAAGCAAATGCCATAACTGCGCGGGACCGCGCATAACGCCGGTATTGGCGTGTCCGGGCGGGAAAGACTTGCACAGCCCGGACTTTTTCGACAAGCTGACGGGGCGTCATCCTCCCGGATGGCGCCCCGTTCGTATCCTTTTTTTCAGCCGGCGTCCCTCACTCCAGCTCAAATGCTCCGGTATACAGCCGGTAGTACGCGCCCTTCTGGGCGATCAGGTCCTCATGGCTGCCGCGCTCAATGATGCGCCCGTGATCCAGCACCATGATGGCGTCGGAATTGCGGACCGTGGACAGGCGGTGCGCGATGACGAACACCGTGCGCCCCCGCATGAGGGCATCCATGCCCTTTTGCACGATGCTCTCCGTGCGGGTGTCGATGGAGGAGGTGGCCTCGTCCAGAATCATCACGGGCGGGTCGGCCACGGCCGCGCGCGCGATGGAGATCAACTGTCGCTGGCCCTGGCTCAGTCCGCTGCCGTCGCCGGTGAGCACGGTCTGGTAGCCATTGGGCAGCATGCGGATGAAGGCGTCGGCATTGACGAGCTTGGCGGCACGGATGCAGTCCTCGTCCGTGGCGTCGAGCTTTCCGTAGCGCAGGTTTTCCATCACCGTACCGGTAAAGAGGTTGACATCCTGCAAAACCATGCCCAGCGAGCGGCGCAGGTCGCTCTTGCGGATCTTGTTGATATTGATGCCGTCATAGCGGATCTTGCCGTCGGCGATGTCGTAGAAGCGGTTGATCAGGTTGGTGATGGTGGTTTTGCCCGCGCCCGTCGCGCCCACGAAGGCGATCTTCTGACCCGGCTTCGCGTAGAGGGAGATGTTGTGCAGAACGGTCTTGTCCGGCACATAGCCGAAATCCACGTCATCCAGCACGATATCGCCCTTGAGCTCGGTGTAGGTCACGGTGCCGTCATGATGCGGATGCTTCCAGGCCCACAGCCCGGTGCGGGTCTGGCTTTCCACGAGCTGGCCGTTCTCCCGGCGCGCATTGACCAGCGTCACATAGCCGTCGTCGTGCTCGCTGGGTTCATCCATCAGGTGGAAGATGCGTTCCGCGCCCGCCAGGGCCATGATAACCGAGCTGAGCTGCTGGCTGACCTGGCTCAGCGGCATCACGAAGCTGCGTGACAGGGTCATGAACGAGGCGATCATGCCCAGCGTGATCGTGCCCGCGCCGGACAGCCCCACGTTGGGCAGCCCGGCCAGGCTCATGGCCGCGCCCACCACGGCCAGCAGCACATAGAGCAGATGGCCCAGGTTGTTGTTGACCGGCCCCAGAATATTGGCGAACTTGTTGGCCGCGGTCGCGTTGCGGCACAGCTCGTCGTTGCGGCGGTCAAATTCCTCCACGGCCTTCTGCTCATGGCAGAATACCTTGACTACCTTCTGGCCGTTGATCATCTCTTCGATGTAGCCGTTTACATCGGCCAGGGACTGCTGCTGCTTGACGAAGTATTTGCCGCTCTGCCCACTCACCCGCTTGGTGATGTACAGCATCAGCACTGCAAAGGCCAGCACAAACAGCGTCAGCCACAGGCTCAGCGACAGCATGGCACAGACCACCGCCACCAGCGAAACCACAGAGGACAGCACCTGCGGAAGCGCCTGGGCGATCATCTGGCGCAGGGTGTCGGTGTCGTTGGTGAAATGGCTCATCACCTCGCCATGGCTGTGCGTGTCAAAGTAGCGGATGGGCAGCGTCTGCATATGAGCGAACATCTCGTCGCGCACATCCTTGAGCACACCCTGCGCCACGGTGACCATCAGCCGGTTGTAGAAATAGCCGCTGATCATGCCCACCACATAGACGCAGACCATCACGCCCAGGGCCCTGGCCAGGCCGGTAAAAACGGGATTGGCCTGCAAAAGCAGCGGGGAGATATAATCGTCGATCAGCACGCCGATAAACGTGGAGCTGAGCACGCTGGCCACGGCGCTGAGAATGATGCACAGCACCACCAGCACCAGCCGCAGGCGGTAGCGCGCCACATAGCTCATCAGCCTGCGAACCGTCCGGCCCACATCCTGGGGCTTGACGCCCCCGCGCATTCTCACACCCCGCATCATTCCTCATCGCCTCCCTTCATCTGGGATTCATACACTTCTCTGTAAATGGCGCTTCGGCTCATCAGTTCATCGTGGGTGCCTACATCCATCAGCCGGCCCTCGTCCAGCACCACGATCTGGTCCGCATCCATCACGCTGGCCACACGCTGGGCGATGATGATCTTGGTCACGTTGGGAATCTCCTCACGGAACGCGTGACGGATCAGCGCATCGGTGGCGGTATCCACGGCGCTGGTGGAGTCGTCCAGAATCAGCACCTTGGGATTTTTCAACAGCGCGCGCGCAATGCACAGGCGCTGCTTCTGCCCGCCGGATACGTTGGTGCCGCCCTGCTCAATATAGGTGTCATACCCGTCGGGGAAGGACTGAATGAAGCCGTCGGCCTGCGCCAGCTTGCAGGCATGGATCATTTCCTCGTCGGTGGCGTGCTCGTTGCCCCAGCGCAGGTTGTCCTTGATGGTGCCGGAGAACAGCTCGTTCTTCTGCAACACGAAGGCGACGGCGTCGCGCAGGGCTTCCAGGTCATAGCGGCGCACGTCAACGCCGCCCACCGACACGCTGCCCTCGCTCACATCATACAGGCGCGGGATCAGCTGCACCAGGCTCGACTTGGACGAACCTGTGCCGCCCAGGATGCCGATCGTCTGCCCGGAGGCAATGTTCAGGCTCACATGATCCAGAACCGGTTTTTCCGCCTTGGCGTTGTAGCGGAACGTCACGTTGTCAAAGACGACGGAGCCGTCCGCCACCTTGGTGACCGCGTTTTCGGGCGATACGATCGCGCTGGGCTCCTGAAGCACCTCGTCGATGCGCTCCATGGAGGCGCGGGAGATGACGATCATGACAAACACCATGCTCAGCATCATCAGGCTGGAAAGGATCTGCATGGTGTAGGTGAACAGGCTGGTCAGCTCACCTGTGGACAGGCCGAGCGCCGCATCGCCGCCGCAGGCTACTACCGCCTGCGCGCCGAACCAGCTGATGAGCAGCATGCAGCCATACACGGAGAACTGCATCAGTGGCATGTTGAAGGCCAGAATGCGTTCAGCGAGGGAAAAATCCTGATAGATGTCCTGCGAGATGGCGTCGAACTTCTCATCCTCATGCGCCTCGCGCACAAAGGACTTGACTACGCGGATGCCGCGCAGGTTTTCGCCCACTACGCCGTTGAGGCGATCGTAAAGCTTGAACACACGCTCAAAAATCGGATGAGCGTGGGTGGCGACCAGGTACAGGCCAATACCCAGGACCGGAATGAAGGCCAGGAAGATCACCGAGAGCTGCCAGTCGATGCAGATGGCGGCGCCCAGGGAGAAGATCAGCATGAATGGTGCGCGCACCGCGATGCGGACGACCATCTGATAAGCGTTCTGCACGTTGGTTACGTCCGTGGTCAGACGCGTGACCAGGCCGCCGGTGGAGAATTTGTCGATGTTGGAAAACGAAAAACTCTGGATGTTCTCGTACATCGCTTTTCTTAAGTTACGTGCAAAACCTGCGGAGGCTCTTGCACCGTATTTTCCGCCCATGACACCGCAGAAGAGGGAGAAACAGGCGGCGACAACCATCCAGGCACCCATGACGTAGATATGGTGGATGTTGCCCGCTTCCACACCCTGATCGATAATGGAAGCCATCATCAGAGGAATGATTGTTTCCATGAAGACTTCCAGAATCATGAAGACGGGAGTAAGCAGGGAATCTTTTTTGAACTCCCTGATCTGTGCTCCAAGTGTTTTTAACATAATTTCACATCCTTTTTGAATTTTCTGTTGATTTTTAATTGTTAGTGTGCTAACAATAATGTTATACGATAATTAAAAACAGAAGTCAATGATTATTTTAGAAAACAGACAGAAGAGAGGAAGAGATGGAACGAATCAAAAGGTCAGAGACCATCGGATACAAAATACGCCTGCTCCACAACCAGATCCATAAGAATATGGAAGCAAAGCGTATGGAAAATGAGGATAACCTGACAGGAATGCAGCGCTGGACACTTGGTTTTTTGAAAGATCACAGCGACTGTGAAGTCTACCAGAAGGATATCGAGGAGGCTTTTTCCATTTCAAGAGCGACCGCTTCTAATATGCTTGGTGTGATGGAACGAAAGGGGCTGATCGAGCGCGTCCAGGTCTCACACGACGCGCGCTTAAAACGTCTGGTGCTCACAGATAAGGCCGCTGCGCTTTTAGACGGCGCGGAGCGCGATATACGGGAGATGGAAGCGCGCCTGACGGCGGGGCTTTCGGCGGAGGATGTGGAGCACCTGAAGCGCTGCCTGGATCAGATGCTACAAAATCTGGATGTGACAATAGCAGAAGACACAAGATGTTGTTGTAAACCAAAACAATAAAAAGTGACGAAGTTTTGGTGTTAATTTTGTTCAAAAGGTAAAATAACCACAGAATCTAGGAAAACGCATTGACAACAATACTAGATATTGTATAATGAAAAAGCAATTAACAGAAAGGATTCTGAACGGTTATGAAGATTATTAAGAGAAGTGGCAGCGAGGACATTTTTGACATCAGCAAGATCGAGGCTGCAATCCGCAAGGCAAACGACAGCGTCATTGATTATGAAAAGCTTGGAGACGACAGGATTCAGGCGATTCTTTCCAATGTTGAGAAAGCCTGCGAGAATATGAAGCGCTCCCCGAGTGTGGAGGAGATTCAGGATATGGTGGAGAACC
>OLQT01001352.1_pt1 | contig 15235 bp, 12 predicted proteins | sample 1672651 | NCBI WGS metagenome assembly OLQT01 (sample SAMEA3136709, study PRJEB25190) | human gut metagenome | biome: human gut; feature: human-associated habitat; material: faeces | place: Austria | collected 2013 | reverse complement strand
TAATTTCACTTTAATGCTCATATGAAAAATCAGATTTTTCACATAGCTGGAAACGTAATTACTCTTTTACCATGTATATGGTACAGATTTTAGTTTTTTTATTTATATCAATATCATGAAGAATAATTTCTCCATTTTTTTGTAACCTTATAACGCACTTAGCAAAGTATTCAGTGTTATCAATGAATACTTTAGCTCCATATGTTCTGTATTCAGTTACATATCTCGTCATGCGCTTTTCTCTATTTATATCTGGGATAGTAGTGTAGAGATAGATACTTCTATCTAATAATTGCTGGATATGTGGAATGACTTGCAATGCGTCAATATTAGCTGTGTGTCTCTTAATTTCTTTAAATACTGCCGTAGGAATGTTGATTTTATCTCCATACCTGTTAGTAAGATAAATTGAGTCACCATCTTTCTTGTACAGCTCATCAAATTTCCTTCTTGCCGCTTTTCGCTGTTCCTTTACGTCAAGACCAGTAAGTTCTGCAAATTCAAGTGTTACTGGTTTCATAGCATCCAGTTCATTATAAGCATCAATAACTTCCTGCGCTGAACGTTGTACAGTAAGCTCAGTGCCGATATGTACACTCTCACTTATGCCAGCATCCTGGTTGTAGCGCTCTATAATATCAATGCTCTTATCATCGAAGACGACATAGCAGCGGCCGTCTTTCATCCCTTCGTAAGTTATGCCTTGGATACCATGCTCATTAAGCAGCTCAGATGCTCCACGCCAATTATGATCCTCTTCGCCCATAGCCTTCGCCAAGGCATCATAAATTTTGTTACCTGTAAACATGCCCCCCAAAGTACCGGAAATATCAGCTTTTGCCTGATTGATAACCTCCTCTTTTGCAGCAGCATCTTCTGCTTTAGCACGCTCTAATTCTTCTTCTAAAGCAGCAGCCTGACTTCTGAGCTTCTGTTGTTCCTGATTACGATATTCGCCATCTGACTTTAGCTTTTCGATTTCTTCTTTGCTATATCCGTATCTTTCCAAGCTTCTTGCAAGCGTTCTATAGCCAAATGTATTAGAATTGCTCTCTAAAAGCTTACCAATGCCATCTGCTAATTTATTGAAGCCATCAATCTTAAACTGAACCTTGCCAGCATTATCAAAAGCTCTTAATTTAAAGTTCAGCAGATTTTCCCAGAACTTCATTGACCGCGCATCATCCAAAGATTCTATAGTATTTTTCAAAAGCGCTTGTACATTTTTGTTCTGATTAATGAAAGTCTTTTGTTCGTCTAGCAATACATCGTTTTCTGGAACTTCCACTTTCAGCAGGCGTGAAGTATTTTCGTACTTCACGTCAGCTTTTTCAATAATGTTTATCGCTTCTTCTAGTTTAGCAATATAGCTTTCTGTATTAGCCGTTCTTTTGGTTCCGGCAATTCTTTCCTTTAAGCTTTTTATTGCACTTTCCTTATTCTTGCTTCCGCTCATTGCATCAAACGTATCCAAAACAAATTCTAACGGCTCATTGTCAATAAGCTTCTGTCCTGCTGCTGTTGCCCAATCTCCCTCCTCATCAATTTTGTACGTAACCCCATCTACAATTACTGCGCCAGCGTCAGCCCCCAGCACTTCCTTGTATGCCTCTGATATTTTTCTATCCTTAGCAAAGTACAGGCCCCAGCCATGTACCTGGTCACCAACGCCATCGCCGATTTTGCCAATATCAAACCTTTCAAAATCGTAAGGCGTGCCATGCCATGCTTTCTGGTCTAATTTCATAGAGCCTATAGCCATCTGGTCTTCTATTATTAGCTTGCCTGTTTCTTTATCAACATAAGGTTTATGATTAAGGTCTTTGACTTTTGCTAAAATCTCTGCTAAACTATATTCAGAGGGAATTGTTTCTTTTGAAGCATCCCCTATCCCGCCATCTTTCAGGGAAGCTTGTCTCTGGGATGGCGGGATTTTTGTTGTGTAAACTTCGTATAAAGTTACTTCGTTTAATTTTTTTAGTACATTAGCAGATGTCCCAATAGCAGTAATGACCAACGTTTGAGCCTGTCCATTTAACTTTACTGGTATAACAAATCTATATGACAATGAACCTTTGATATCCTCACGTAACTTATTGTCTACTTCATTAGAATGCTTTGATGGATTTATCTCAACTAAAACTGCATTTTGCAAAATCTCTCTAGGATTACTGATGGTTAAATTTCTTCCCTGCCTTTCCGTTTTGTTTTTTCGCCCTCTTTGCGATTTTGCCAAAACAATATGATGCTGATCATATTCACTCATCTTGCTAAAATCAAATACACTTGACAAATCTTTTGTAGTGACCGGCTCATTTTCAGTTAATACATGTTTAATGTAATCTATGGCTTTTTGATTAGCCTCCGGAGTTTCTTTGTCGGTGCCTATATTGTCTTGCAAAACATCTAAATCTAAAAGTTTATATTTGGTATTTTCATTTATACCTACATTTACTGCCTGATTAAACTTCTGCTCCGCAGCTTCGCTTTCACTTCTGATAAGCCCAATACTACGCGCATAATCAAGCGCAGTATATTTAGTATGGCCAACCTGTCTATGCAGCTCAGCCATGCGGTCTGCCATTCGTGCGGCAAGGATAGCACTCATCTGTGCTGCCTGCCGCACTTCTTTGCTTTCAGCGCCTTCCAGCTTGCCACGCAGCTTACGGTATACCTCAAAGCCTTCTTCGCTCAGGCCTTCAGTAATAGAGAGTTCGCCCGGAGCTATTTTTTCCAGAGCAGGAGTCAATGCATCCAATCTGCGGATAGCTTCTTCCGTTGCTTCCATAGCTGCCTTGTTATTCTCATACCATTGGTTCTCTTCCGGAGTGCGGTTTTCCCAGCCAAAGAGTCCATACTCGTTGTGGCCGGTCCAAATCTCACGCGCCAGCTCACGCAGCTCCATCTTAGAGGGCTTATGCTTATTCTCTTTATAGTAGCGCTGATACCATGGGTCGTTATTGCTTACCTTGATGCCACGGCCACGCATCTGATTATCATATTCGGGGATTTCTACTACAGCTACGCCGTTTCCCATACCCTTTTCCAGCTCTTCGATAATCTGATTAAGCGGCTCGTCAATCTTGGCCTGCAGCGATTTTCTGATTTCCTTTACGCCTTCCTTAGGATTATCCGGGAAGCGGCGCAATACTGCCTCTGCTATCTCACGGGTTTCCGGAGTATGGAAGTTATTATCAAGGTAGGTATTCAAAGCATCTTCACGCTGGCGGTTCTCATATGCCAATATGCGGTCCATCTCGCGGCGCATCCTGCCGGCATATTCTCTGTTGCGTGCCAGGCATTCGCTGATATCGCTGAATGTGATATAGTCTTCCAGATGGGCACCGATTTCAGTCGGCAGCAGCTTAGATACATAATCTGCTGTACTGATTTTCAAGTCTGCCTTAGTGTCGATGATGTCTTTAAGATACTGTTCGCCTATGCCTGCTGCCTTTGCTGCAGATTTCAAAAGCTCATAGCCGCCTTGCTGATTAAGGACGTACTCTGTATCTATGTTAATAGTTTCCAGCTCCGTGCCTTTGAGCTGATTATTCAGCACTTCGTTATATACTTCCGGAGCTTTTTTAAACAAAGCATTGTTTTTGATATCCTCAGCAAGACTTCTCAGCATAGATATGCCGTTAGCATCACGCAGGTTAGCCTTCTGTTCTTCGCTTTTCAGCTGCAGCGCCGCGGATGCACGACGCATAAAGGATACCGTGCTTGCTCCATGCGCACCAGCGCCAAAGCCGATCGACGCAGGCAGCGCCTGCCAGCTTGCCTCCAGCCCGCCAACAATAACGTCCTTTGCCGTATATGTAGGGATATCACCGCCTGGATTGTTTGCTGCAGCAATATCAGAAATAATTCTGTTGCTCATCTCCTGCACTCCTTCTTCCGCGCTCTCGGAGATGGCCACTGTTCCGATGTTCTTTGCACTGTCACGCAGATATGCGGCAAGCAGGCTCTGCAGCTCCGTGCTGTCCTTGGCACTGCTGATAATTTCTTTGATGCTCTGCGCACCTGCACCGCCTTTGATGACGCTTAGGATTTTATCTGCGTTGCTGAATTCTATGCCTGTTTCCAACGCTGCCGCTACAGCAGCATAGCTGCGCGCCTGATTATCTGTCAGCAGCTGCCTGCCCTGCTTATCCTTATAGCCTCTGTAATCAAGGTAGTTGTTGCCGGCGATTTCGTCATACATATCCTGCCGACACTATAACCAATCTTGGCACCTGCTGCCGCGCCTGCAGCAGCACCTGCACCCAGCGTTGCACCGCCACCGGCAATGCCGCCGAGAAGCGCGCCGAAGCCAGCGCCATATACGCCCATCTTCTGGCCATTAAGAGCATTACGCAGCATCATCTTGCCACTCTGCACCGTGCCTCCGACAATAGCACTCATCGGGTCCTCAAAAAGCCCCGGCAGTTCCTTGGTATTTTTCTGTGCTTTTTCAATTTCTCCTAAACGTGCAATGTCAGCATCCGTCAGCTCCTTGCCGTTCATAGCGGCGTAACCCATACGGCCGCGCTCGCTCATCAGGTTATCAAGCTCCCAGCCGGTCTTAGCTGCTTCAATAATGCCCTGCGTCTGGCGTACGTTCTTTAAGTTATGCAGAGCAATAGCAGCGTCAGTATCACTCAGCTTGGCCAGCTCGCTCAGCTCAGGGTAGGCTTCAAACACTGCCTGAGGGTCCATAGCCTTCTGCTGATAATTATATACATTGCGTGCATTGGCCAGATTATCAGCGTTAGCCAGGATAGCATTTTCCGGAATGCTTGTGGCCGCGCTGATTTTTTTTGCTTCCAGCAACACATCGTCTTTACTGTAAAAGTACTTTTTATAAGCGTTGGTGTTTTTTACCATGTCCACAAAGCTGTTATCGCTTGTGCTTACTGGCTTAATGCCATTAGCTGCGTTAATATCAGCCAAGTCCTTTGCTTTTTCTTCTGTAATCTTATTGTCTACAATGCCATAGTCAGGCTGAACATCACCATGAAACTTCCACGTGCTTTCACGTACCGTAGCGTATGGTGATTCCATTTGTCCCTTAAGGAAATTCAATCTGGATTCATCCATGCTGTTCGTCCTCCTTATCCGATTCTGTTTTTTAAATCTTCACCGCTCATACTAAAGATTCTACCGTCCATCATCTCTACTTTGTAAATACCGCCGCCAATCGGGGTTATGCCATTAGATTTTATTCCAGCACGAGCTAAGTCAGCATTGCTTGCCTCTACATTGTACTCGTTTGTACCCCAAAGCAATCCAGGTTGCCTGTATGTAGCAACTGTATGTTTTGTTAAACTATCAATGCATGCTTGGATAACTTCACTGTCTGATGGTTGTACTCCATTTTTTGACATATAGTTTTGTATAAATTCTCTACCAGCATCTTTTGCTCCAATCCACTGCATTTGAGCGTATTCTCCTTTTAGACCAGTACTTGCTTTTACAATGCTTTCTATCTCACCCCAATTATATTTATATGCGCCAGTTCCTTTACGGAAATTATCGTATGTCGTCATCAATGAATCATATTCAGATTTACTTGGTCCATAGTTCAGAACGAAATCAGCAAATTCTTCTTTGTCATTGAAGTAACCGCCTTCAAGAAGCTCTGTAAGCTTTTGCTTTTGTCCCACAGCTAACCCTTTGCCTGTACTAACACCGGAGCTTCCAGAGCTTGCACGTTTTCCGAAAACGTCTACGTTACCTGCCCATGAATAAGCTGTGCTTACAGCCCCACGCGCCATCGAACGCATTTTTAAATCAGTGCCGCCAAAAACATCCGCCTGTCTCAGCGCCTCTTCTATGGGTATGCCGCTTTCAAACATTCTTACAGCTTCCGAAGAGAAATTATCAAATGCCTTATCCTTGGCCATCCTTTTTCTTGTGTTTTGCACTGAGAAATAGGACTGCATTTCTTGCAGGCTTTTATTCATATCGGTCTCATCCATACCGCGGCCGCCGATATGGCTGTAGCCTACCGTATGATATCCGGCAGCATCCAGCGCCAGCTCACTCACTCCATGCTCACCGCTCTGGATAACCTTGCCGGTCTTGGCATTGTATATGCCGACATGGGTAATGCCCTTATAGGCCTTGGTGTCAGAATGTACATCATCCGGGTTGTCGCTCGTAGCGTACTTGCTGCCATCTACCTGCCAATAGACAATATCTCCGTCCCTTAATTGTTTACGGTCATTAAACGTCAGCCCTTTCCGTTCTGCGTTAAGGTAGGTACCGTCAGCCAAGCTGCTGGTAATGTCATAATCACCGCCAGCCGTCTGAATATATTTTTTTACAAAGTTAGCGCACTGATTGCTGCCCCAAGCCTTGCCTTCCTCTCCCTGTGCAAACGCCAAACCTTTGGCGATATCTGCCGTACCACTATTTAATTGCTTATATTCAGCCGCAGCTTTCTCAAAGTCCCCATCGTATTTGTCATAAAGTCCGCTGAATGACTTTATTTGTTCATTGCTTTTCTCCCTCGCACTGATAATCTTGTCATACTGAATACGTTTCTGCGGGTCCATAAGATAACCGTAGGCCTGCAGTATCTCGCCGCCACGCGTCCATCCTTCGCTGCTGTCTGAATTGATAGCAGCCTGCGCTGCCGTCTCTGCTACCGCAGCCTTCCATTTGTTGCTTGCTTCAGCAATCTTTTCCTGGCCATAGTTGGCGTACCTTGCTGCAGTCATAAAATCGCCGCGGCGCATAACAGCGTCCAGATCATCATTGTTATGCCAGTTTACAGCTACGTCCTTCAAAGCTAATTTGTATTGATTGTTAAGCTGCGTATCCTGGTACTTCTCCATCTCGCCCATGGTATAACGTTCCATCTGGGCACGCTGGCCGGTCCAGTCACGCTCAATGGTATTGTAAAAAGCCTTGCTTCCCAGCACCCCGCGCAGCGTCGACGGTCCTTTTTGCATAATGCCATTGATAATCTTCTTGCGCCCTTCCTCGTACTTGGTAAGGTTATCCCTTGCGTTCTCTTCCTTGTTCTGCAGCAGCTCATTCTGCAGCCTGCTCATCTGCATATTGTAATCATTATTGGCCTTCATCACGTCGGCAATGGCTATCTGCTCATAGAGCTTCTGCCCTCCCTCGACCATCGTATTGGTAAGATTTGCATTTGCCCTTGCCAGCGCCATCTGCCCGCCCATATCAGGATGCACACCGCTCGTCCGGCTTGCAGGCGTACCGAGCTTTGCCTGGTTCTCGTAAACATCAATTACTGCCATATTCTGCTCCTTTCCTATATACGCAAAAAGCACCCAAGGCTTAGCCTCAGATGCTTTCTACGTTGCTAATTTTTTAGAGTATGATGAAAATGGGAGAATGGCTTCCCTTCCGCACTATCATTTTAACACACATACTTTGCCGATTTGTAAAGTACAAAATGACATTTTTACCATTTTGCTTTCGCCCAGCCATCATTACTGTAGCTTGAGATGCCGCCACCGGTATGAGCAGGCAGTCCTTTCATCTCTGTGTAGCCCGGTACACTGTAGTTTTGCAGGCCTATGCTTTTACCGGCTGAGCTTTTCAACGCCCCCATGCTTTTGGGCGTATAAAGATTAGACGCTACGCTCAGCCCTGCCTGCAGCATGCTGTTCATCATAGCGCGCTTGCCTGCCTTACGGTAGGCTCTGGCGCTCGACGCATAGGCATCGCCCTGATTCAAATTGTCCGTACTCTGTTGGAAGATGTTATCTACCTGCTGACGCGCATTGTATCTCTCAAAGGCAAGCTCCTGCTCCTGGTTAAACTGGCTGTCTGCCATCGCCGCCAGTGCACTGCCGCTTGCCGTGATTCCGGCCGCGCCGATGTTGGCTCTCTGCTGCCCCTGCAGCTGCAGCAGTCTGCGGCGTTTGTTTTCCTCGTTGATTTCATTATTCTGCGCCTGCTTCTCGGCCTGCTCCTGCAGCTTCTGCGCATTGTTATAGGCGATATCAGCATTTGCCTGCGCCTGCGCCGCCTGTGCGTTGGCCTGCTGACGTGCTGCACGTCCCTGCAGATAACCGCCCAAGAGAGTTGCACCAATCATTACTCCTACGCCCATGCTATCCCTCCTTTAAAATTCTTTCGTCAAAATAAAATTCCCTGTGCGGCAGATTGTATATTCCGCATTGCACCGGTTCCGATATCTCAGCGCCAAGCCATCTGAGCCAGCGCAGGATTTCTGCGTTTCCAGCATCAACCTTATTGGACATAGGCCCATAGGCCGCCACAATCGCCCTCAGAAAGCGTTTGGTATATCGCCCTACTACTAGCCTATGCTTCAATGTTTCGTCGGTCATGAGCAGCCAGACGCATTTGACAGAGCATATTGCAGCCGGGCTTCTTACTCCATATATAGCTGCAGGTATGCCGTCAACATAAAAGCAGCCAATCAGTTCGCTATATCTGACGCTTCTTTTTAAAACATCCAGCTCATGTCCAGCACCATACAGCGCCGTCAGCTCCTGCCTGTTGTCCTGCCGCAGATGTGCGGCCACGTATTCAATATCTCTATCAGACGGACGAGAAAAAGTATATTCCGCCATATTATCCTCCCGGCACAATCTCCGGCACAATGGCCAATACCGTCATCGGCAGCGGCGCATCCTGCTTAATGATAAGCTGCTGCGTTTCGTCCCAGCCTGCAGCAGGCAGGACGATTTTTTTCTTACCGGTGAAAAGTTTTGTAGACTGGCCATATGCTTCAGTATCGCGCCATTTGATTTCATCCAGTTTTTCCTCACTCAGGCCATACAGTCCGCCACGCGTGTTTTTAAAGAGGACGGAAAGATTACCTATGCGCTTCTTGCGGCTAATGGAGCTGCCGTCCTGCATCTGGAATTCTATCGGCAGTGTCTTTATGACTGCATCAATAGGCAGTCCTACATGCACAACACTGTAGCCATGCTTTTCGCTCAGCGTAACTTTACCGCCTTCCACCTTCTGCTGCGGCAGCGCGTTTCCGTCAGCCAGTATGGCCACGGTTTCACCCTCCAGCCACGTCAGGCCCGTTACCTCTTTTATATCGCTGCCACGTACGGTTATGCCGTCGTCAACATAAATCTGTTCTTCCGGCACATCGTTATCGTTCCTCTTTTCCAGCATAACGTTCTCGTATTGGCCGTTACGTTCTATGACAGCATAAAGCTCGTCACATTCTCCGCCAGGGATGCAGCAGACATTGACAAAGCGCGCATTCTTAATGCTATGCTTATGCCATGCGTAGATATCCTGCTCCTTGATATAGGTCAGTCCCAAGAGCAGGCCATCATCTCGGACAAACCATATGATGCTGTCCGGAGTCTGCTGGTAGGTCATAGCTACTACTTTGTGGCCATCGAAGAGATGAGAGCATAGTAGGTTGAGGTCATCGCCGGTGTATTTATCAGCCTCATAGCTGTATGCCAGGTCACGGATGATGTTGCCCTGCTGCTGCGCAAAGACAATTCTGCTGCCTACAGTTACCGGTAATACGTCAGATATGCCGCGGTATTCCTGCGCCTGACTTAAAGTATTGCTAGGCGTGAGCGCTTTGCCTTGGCCACCACTTACCTTATATTCACCGCCGCTTGTCAGCAGAATCAATTCTCCAAAGGCTACCATTGCTTTGATACCGTTCATCTGGCCGCCGTTTAGAGTAGCCGTTACTGCATCATCGTCTACCACAGGTGTTGATGTTCCGAAATTATAATAATCTCCTACCTTACTGCTCCAGAACGTCTGCGGATATCTTGTGCTGCCGGCAAATACCAAGCGGTCTTCAAAGAAGCCTGCTGCAGACGGATAGCCCTTGCTCCTGCTCCACGGAGAAAAAGCCCAGATTTGCGTAGCGTCTGTACTGCCAATCGTGCGCAATACCTTGCCTTTAACCTTTTTACCGCTGATGAACTCAGTAATTTTTATAATACCGCTATAATCATTGCCGAAGCTCTGCACAGTGACGTAACCGGTCTGCTTCTCATTCTCACCGCTCCAGATGGTTGTATCAAACTCTGTTGAGGTTACCCTGTACCTGACAATGTATTCCTCTTCGTTCTTTTCGGTAAAGTTGTAGTTCTGGCTGTGATTGCCATCCTGAGTTCTTACAAGCTCCCACATAGAGCTGTTCTCGTTATATTTTTCCAACGAGAAGTTTCCCTTCCAGAAGCCGAAGCTCTCTACATAGACGCTAGAGCCCGGCAGGCAGCTTACCAGCAGCGCATCCGTTGCATCAGGTTTGCCTTTTTTGTATTCGCTTTTTTTATAATGAGTCAGCTCAATAAGGCTGCCAATGTTATCTTTCTCAAAGATATCCTTATCGGCCGTTAACGTGACTTCGCCTTCCGTCGCACTGGCCGTTATCTTCGCTGCCTTGCTGCCATAGCGGAAGCGGATATTACAGTACCCGTCACCGCCGCTTTTGCCGTTGACGCTGGCAGCATCTGTTCCCTTTATGCCACCGGCAGCACCACCGCTGTAGCTCGCACCTTTGCTGCCTGGTGTAGTCTGGAACCGGAAAAGAATATGGCCGCCACTTCCAGCTCCACCACCTTTAACTGTCCTGCCAAACGCAATCGTGTTGCCGCCAGCGGTAAAGTATCCCCCCGACTTTTCGCTTACCCTGCCGTTACCACCTTTACCACCAGCACCAACCTCAAGCTTATACTTTTGCCCAGGCTGAACATCAGTTGAAAAGCGGATGTATTCACCTGTGCCGCCATCACCTCCGGGAGCCGTATATGTTCCTGCGATAGCAGCGCCGCCACCACCGCCGCCAGCACCAGCCAATTCTACCGAAATATTGGTTACGGTATCAGGAAGCGTCAGCTCGTAGGTTCCAGGACCATAACGATATAATTGCGTTACCTGCTCATCCTCCGTTGCAGTACTGCCATTGCTGTCCTCAAACGGACCGCCTGTTATAGGCATCTGTTCCCAGCGCCAGTCATATGTACTGTAGCGCGTAAGCGTCATAGGGTAATGATCAGGATGCACGATAAAAAGCACGTCAGCACTCTGCGTATATTTTATTTTGCAGATACCCTGCAGGTCGGCTGGATTAAGATTGTTGCTTATTGTATAAGGCTCTCCGTTATCCTCTACTATGTATTGGCCGTTGTACAGAAAGCGGCAATGCCCTGCAGTGACTTCTATGATATAGGTTTCATTGGTGTTATACAGAAAGGGGATATAGAAGGCACGCTTGCCTCCATAGGTTACGCCAATATGCCGGAAGCCGTTGCGGTTACGCACGCCACCATAACGCTGCACCGTAAAGTTTTTTAACGTGGCAGCGCCGCTATCATATTTGTTGATATCGACGCGGCCGTACATGCTGTCCGACAATTCACCGCCGGCAAAGCTGGGCTTCAGTTGATACAGTCCCATTGTCAGCCCTCCCATCTGGCGTTGGCCAGTCTATCCTGTACAGCTTCTTCCTGATTGTCTTCTGCAGCATCCTCGCCAGCTGCTTCCGTAAAGTAAGCATTGTATGCCTGGATAGCATTTGTCGCATGGTTCATGTTACCGGTCAAAGCGAACGCCATCTCCGCCGCCAGCTTCCAGCTGAAGGCTTCAATGAATTGGCTGTCGAAGGTTTCACTGTCCTTTACGTCTGCAGTATATTCCACGTAGGCGTTAGAGATATTACTGTATATCTTGCGTCCGCCGTTACCGTTCATAATGCGGAAGTAATTATCTTTAGGCAGGCCAACAAAGCTGTCATTGTACATAAGGCGTATCGCCAGAGCATCAGAAGGATATTGATAGACGTATTTATAATCAGGTGCCGTTTCATTAAGCAGTGCCAGCTGCACACGCTTCGTTGCGAACGTCCAAGGAAAGCGGCGCAATACATTCTGACGGGTAAAATTGAAATAACGTGTACAGATTCTTGCAGGCTGGCTTGCCTCATCCATGCGGTTGATTTCGTCTACGCCGATACGGCCAAGCGCAAGGTTACAGATTTCAATGTTGTTCATGGTTTCCTCCTAAAAAACAAAAGGCCGGAATAAGCTCCGGCCCGATGTTATTCTCCGCGCAGAGCGGAAATCAGTTCTTGTTTTTTTGCATTCTTCGGCGGCTCCAGGCCGTTTGCACGTGCCAACTTCTGCAGTTGGCCAACATTCATATCTTCCAAAGAAGAAGGCATGATATCCGGGTTTTCCATGCTGCCAGACGTTTCTTCCGAAGGTTCTTCGTTCATAGTTTCTTCATCCGAAAGCACTTCGTCGGAAGGCGTTTCGTTCGTAAGTTCTTCATCCGAAAGCTCGTCAGCATTTTTGTTCAGGGCCAATCTTTCAGCTGGATTATAAAGCGGTTTGAAATGCTCCGGCACATTCTCACCCAGCTCCACCACTTCGCCCTTTTCCCAAAGTCTGCGCTGCCAATAGCAGGTGCGGATTACTTTGTATCTCATACCGGCACCTGAATATCCGGGGACAGATATGCCCAAATCTTGCCGCCTGCCGGAGCGGTAGTATCACCGGTGATTTTTACGCGGACGTAGCGTCCCTGCGGTTGGATGGACGCGAAGAATTGCGCCAGCTGGCAGGCATGCTTCTGCTGCTCGGCAGTTTTGCCGATAGTCACCACCATCTCAGTGATAGGAGCAGAGAAGTTTGCGTCAGCGCTGGTCTGCAGCTCTACGCTTTTGACGCGGCCGGCAGTTACGCCCTTAGTCAGTTTAACATCAACATAGAGCGGTCTCAAAGATTTGTTGCGGCCGATATCAATTGCCTTACTGGTGACAGTCGCTGCAGTATCGACATTTTCGCAAAGAATAAGCTTTGCATCAATCATTACAGCCATGTTCTTACCTCCTTATTCTACCGGCACTTTAGATTCAGTGCTCAGGATAGCATCATTACGCAGGATGGGAGAGCCCCAGAAATGCTGAATACGCTTGCCGCCGAAGTCTTCCAGAGAAAGGTTAACATTGTTTTTCTTCTGTGCAATGATATTGATCATGGTCTGCACCTTACGGTTACAGAGGATAACAGTACGGCCATGGTCAGGATTTTCAATGCAGTCATATACTTCAATCAGTTTGTCGATGAAGTCAGTGCTGCTGGTATTGGTAGTATCAATGTTGGCCAGACGTGCTACATAGCGCGGGTCACGTACGCAGAGGCCTACGTCCCAGTTGTACTGAGATTCATAGCCCCAGTATTCAAGGTTATTCTCATCTCTCACTTTAACACGTCCGTTGTCACGATAGCTGTAACCACCAGGAACGCCTTCCGGAGTGATGCCGTAAACAGTATCAGGTGCAAAGGTCACTACCCAAAGGGAGGTCAGATTGTTACCGGTACCGCCCGCGTCAACAATCTGATTGGCGTAGATTTCATCCTGCCCGGCCTTATCATAGTAGAAAGCGCCAAGGCCGGTAAAGCCAGCAGGGTTGATTTGTTCATCACCATAGAAGAAGGTAGTAGACATCTTCTGGCTCATAGCTTCCTGATGTGCATAGTTTTCATTGAGTCGATAGGTATTGCTGTTCTTGTTGAGCTTCATCAGTCGCTCATCAATCTGTGCAATGGCCTCAACACCGCCGGTAGTAAAGCTTGCCTGGCCAGTGCTGGATTTAGTAGGCGCTACGCCACGGTTAATAATACGCCATGCTACATCCGGCAGGCTGGTTCTGATAAGCGCTTTTTCAACGCTGCCGCTGTTGCAGGTTCTCATCGGGAATACTTCCCAGAGACGGTTGGTTTTGGCCTGCAGCTCTACGACCTGCGCCGCTGCTTCATTACCTGCAGAGCGATACTGCTGCGCAATATCATACATAGTTGCCAGGCCGGTGTTGTTATAAAGTCCGGTTTGTGCCATTTAATTCACTCCTTTAGTATTTGCTGTTAGGGAAGAGGATATCTTCTGCCCGCGGGGTTCCCTTGCCACCGCCGACATGAGTATCTGCCGGTTTATCTTCGCTGATAAGCTGGCCGATAGTTACAAAGAGCTTGCAGACAGCAGGATGATTGATAGCACCGGTATCAATCAATACCTGCATCGCCTCACTGCCGCCGAAGGTATCTACTGCGGCTTTCGCAAAGCCCAGGTTTTCTTTTGTAATCAGGCCTTGCTTTTGGCATTCAGCAATGTTTTTTTCGATGGCTTCCTCCGCCTCGTGCATATAGCCGTTGATAATCTCGCTGTGCATTTTCAGCAGGCTGTCAGCCTGCGCCTGTGAAAGCTTTGCATCCTTAGCTATGGCGGTAAATGCTGTTTTCTGTTCATCGGTGATTGTAAGGCCTTCGCCCAGATTAAACTCATAGTTTTCCGGCACTGTGCCAGCGCCGCCGCCATCACCAGCAGGATTGCCTCCACCGTCACCAGGGGGATTGCCGCCATCAGGATTATCAAAGATACTTTTACTGCCACCTGCAACACCACCATCACCACCGGTGCCGCCATCGCCACCAGCTCCGCCTTCACCGCCGCCAGCATCGCCGCCGTCAGGAGCCAAAAAGAACAACCATTTCTTTCGCATTAAACATTACCTCCTTCAAATTGGTCATAGAATTCATCTTTGTGTTTTTCTTTGGGACGGTCCCGCGCTTCCTGCCGCATCAGCAGCTCCAGCTGCAGGCCTTCCTCAGTATCATCTCTCAGCATACGGAGCAGTTCTTCGCCGACACTACGCCGGCCTATCTCATACCCCATAACACTTCCTTTACCGACAACATAGTTAGGAACATGCACTTCCATGGTGTCAAGCAGCTCATAAATAAATTCCCTGCCCGTCTGCGTCTGCATGACGTTTACGAGCAGTTCAGCAAATCTTTGCTTTTCCATCAGCTCATCCCCATTCTGCTCAGCATATCATCCAGAGCATTATCCGTATTGGCCGGCACCTCACTCAAAAGCCTTGCAGCTTCCGCACCGGTCTTGGCCGCCTCAGCGCCCTGTGCCATCTGCGCCTGCTGCATCTGTGCTTCCTGTGCCTGCTGGCGTTGCTCTCTGAGCTGCTGCACCTCATCTTCGCTGCGCATGATTTTCTCAGGCGTACCGCTGATAACGCCAACCTCACGGATTACGTTGTCGATGTTAATAATGTCGGCAGCTTCAGGATAGATACCTGCTACGTTACCCACCATACCAAGTACATTCTGTACACTCGGCAGGCTTACCATCTTCTGCGCCTGCGCCAAGAGGCTCACAAAATTAACCTTCAGCTCATCTGCAGTAATCTCTTCCGGCATAGGCGGGAAAAGCTCGTTGCGCATACAGAGTCCAAACGTACGCA
>OLQT01001350.1_pt1 | contig 15245 bp, 12 predicted proteins | sample 1672651 | NCBI WGS metagenome assembly OLQT01 (sample SAMEA3136709, study PRJEB25190) | human gut metagenome | biome: human gut; feature: human-associated habitat; material: faeces | place: Austria | collected 2013 | reverse complement strand
TGTAAAACCCTTGTAAACAAAGGCTTTACAGCTCAGCTTCAACTATTCAAACTCGGCTCTGTCACGCAAAAACTTAACGGAATTCATTAAGGTTTTGCTTGCAATAAGCCTTATTTTTATTTCTATTACATAATTTCCACTGGCTTTCTGATGAACTGTTGCCAGAATGTTGCCATGGACTAAGTATAACACATAAAAATAAGAACGCAAAGATTTGTTTAATAAATACACAAAACACGAAACAATAAACTCTCTTTTCCACTCGATAAATATTTTCTTACTATTTCAGGCACTACTCTATATACACTAATCCCAACCAAACTGTAAGCCTATTCACACATTTTCTATACAAAAACTTATTTGCTTCTGTGCCTCTATCTTTAAATTTTTCAATTCAAATTTTGACTCATTTTGAATCGTATTCCACAATTTTAGTGACGCAATAATATATTCCTTCTCTTTTGTATATTCATACAAGCCCGTATATGCTTTTGCTAAATTTCGAAGTGTAAAATAATAATATTTATCTATTTTGTTCGTCTTTTCATATATTTCTTTTGATTTTTCTGAATAATTTGCAGATTTATTATAATCTTTCTTCTTACTATCCTCCAAATAGAATCTACCCAATTCACGCAATATACTTGCATATGAAATAGTTCCCTTAATATTAATATACTGCGTCTCCACAGAAATTATAGTTTTTTCAAAAGAGTCTTGCAAACATTCCTTGATCAGTTCATTATCTTCTGATTTAAATCTTAACAACGGTAACAAAATTCTTGCTTTTTGTGCATAAATATACGGATGTGTTGAAGTTTCTTCTATTTTAGAGAAATACTCATTTACTTGTTTTAAATTGTATTTTTTATTTGGTCTTGTCTTCCGATTAGTAACCAAGCCAACATTAAAATAGATATATGCTTCAAATGCTTCCAAAATAGCCAATTCATCTATAATATTATTTGGTTGCCACTCCTTAAATATATTATCTATCTGTGGATTCTTTCTTCTACAATCTTGTAATTTATTTTTCTTTATAGTCAAATCACGTTTATACTCAGAAATCATTTGTTGTTTTGATATATACTCGATTTTATTAGGTCTAAACTTTATCAATAAGTATGTTTTGGCAAATTCGTTAATCTGAACTTCTTCTCTCTGTTCCTCTAAAATCAACCCTGCAGTTAATGCATTTACTACTTGATCAACAATATTCATATCCGAATGACTTAATATCATCAGTGAGTATCTATCTATCGGATCATCATACATAACCAATATCTGTAATATCCGCTCTACAATCTCCTCTTCACCTTTAAATTGATTATATATTTCATCAAATGAATTTTTCGACATAAAACTCACAATATTTTTTACGGTTTCGGTTCCAATGGAATTTAATTCCTTTTCAATAACAGAAATATCTATCCCTTGATTTAATCTATGTAATGATAAGACCAAAACCAATGTATTTCCTTTACTCAATTTAACCAATTGCTTTTTATTATCTTCTGTTAATTCTATTGTTAGTGCATTTTCTTCTAAATACTTATTTATAAAATCACAACCTTCTATTTCATTAAATGTCTTTAACTTTAGTTGATAGTTGGTATCAATATGTTCTTCATTTCTTGATGTAAGTACATATTGAATGCTATTATTTGATTCATAAATAATGTAATTATTAATTTTTTCTTTTTCTTCCTGCGTCAATGTTTCAAAATTATCAATGACAATTAATCCTTTTTTATTATACTCAATAAGATCATCTGTACCCAAATATTTTCTGATTTCTTGCTTAATATCTTCCAGCGTACTAATCTGACTTCTCAATCTGTAATTATTTATTTTCCCGTTAGTATCATCAATATCAAGCACTTCCTCCTTTGCTGAAAAGAAAAGAATAAAATCAAACCATCTATCATCTCTCAACACCTTATTATTATGGTCTTTGATTAACTGCATAATAACTTCCGTAATGAGAGCAGTTTTTCCCATCCCCCCAAAACCTGTAATCAAAATATAATGCATTCGTCCAAATCCTAATTCATTTCCAGTAAGATAAGTTTTTACAAGATTAATTTCTTTTGTCCTACATACAAATTTATTTTTTTGTTTAGGCAACATCGATAGATTATTAATAATATTTACAGAATTGTTAATCGATATTGAAAGTCCATCTAAAACTTTTTGCAATTCATCCTTAGATGCCAACCAAAAATATTTACTGTCTATATATCCTTTCAGTATTGTGATGAACTTATCAGTTTCTTTATAATTTAAATCGCTAATACTAGCCTCTGGATGTGATAAGTTATTTCTAATTGTTCTATACTGTTCAGCTAAATACATGTACTCCTCTCGACTAGAAAACCTCTGTATCATATCCGAAAACAACTCTGCTCCAAAAACATATGTAATTGAAATTAATTCGGAGACTAGTATATATGCATCACTCTTCTCTTCTTTTATTTCAACTTTAATATTATTCTTACAATTATTATTTGTCTCAGACAATAATTTATACACTTTTTTAATTTGTCTTTCTTGAGACAAATTGGACAATAATGCATTTATCCTACCACTTAATATTGCTGATCCCCCGTTAAATGTACTTTTTTTACTATTAATTGCAGCCCGATACTTTTCGATAGTATCATATTTCTGAATAATAACTTCTGCAATATAACTTCTAAATCCAACTTCAAAATATTTTACTGCAGTATCCAATAATCTTACTTCTTCATTTGATAGATACATTCTTCACTCTTCTTTCTATTACATATTTTACACAAGTTAAAGCCATGTTCTAAAACTACTAATTTAATATTTCTATCATACTAAGTATAAAATTTATTCTAAACAAAATCAACTATATGAACTGATAAAAACTTCCTTATTATTTTCCCTTTCCATCAGTTACACTCAGAAAGCTCTTCTCAACTCATAATCCGGCTAATACGGAAAGGCGTCAATTCCAAATTGTAAGATTCATTTTTTAACTTTGTAAATGTAAAATTTCTTCCAGCATTTCATTCATTTCCATATCAGCTTACACATATTGTTATATTTGCATATTGCGACTTCAAACGGCCGGTTTTACGCGACCAAACGGCCAAATTCCGTTTTCTAACGGTCGGCAACAATCAGCAAACCACTTATACCGCGAAAGGCTCTTTACATGAGTAGCACATGATAGGCTTCTGCCTCTGGCAAACCGCTTTCGGCGCTGATTGCCGCTTTGCCAGGCCATCATGTGCGAAGGAGGCTCATGTCAAGAGCACCGTGGAATAATTGGTTTGCGTGGCAGCCGATATGCTCCAGAAACCGGCCGCTCAGAAACGGAATCGTGGCCGCTGAGCGTCGTAAAATGTAATATTTAATTATAACATCTATTTTATTTAGAAAGAAGCATAAAACAACATTTATAATTGTAACTTCCCCTTCATTTTGATATAATCATCCCATGGTGCTACCATACACGGTAGGCGGTTAGTCCTTCTCCAGAGGGACTGTGACCCTCTGTTTACATAGAAATCCCCAGATTATCTGCGGAAATCTTGCTAAAGGAGGGGATGCTAATGTTGACTCTCGAAGGTCTGGTTGCTGTTATCAGCTTATGCTTAACAGCCTTTGGACTTGGTTACGCAATAGGATGCAATCACACAAAAAAATAACCGCCCCAGCCTCGCAAACTGAACGGTTATTTTCTTAACTAATCATTATGTGGGCTAACCGTCTATCGGTAGCACCTTTTCTATGATTATATTAACATCAAATTCTCAATATGTCAAAATCTTTATATAAAACTACAATGTCCTTGGCACACAAGTAATTCGTATATTATCTCCATAACCTCCAGCAAGTACTATCTTCACCCTCTGACAACCATTGATTGTTTTCTCTTTCATTAGTAATTTTTAAAATTTGCACTTTTTTCCATAAAACATGATGCCTAAACAGCACCCTTATTTTGTACACTCTATGAGAGTTTACCATATCGAATCACTCAACTCTCTTAATCCTCTCAACAACAGTTCCATTCTTTTCCAAAACGATCCAGGTAAGCACCGGAACCATAGTACAAACCAGCAAACTGATTCCCACTGCAAATAAAAGTGGAAGTAATGGCACTGAAAACGCAATCCCCCGATAATTCATTGATTCATAGAGAAGATACGTTGCTCCCATTCCCGCTGTTAGCGTAACAAGCCATGCGCCGCCTGCATAGAGAACTCCTTCCCTGACCAGCATTCCAAGAAGCTGCTTCGGGGTCATCCCGATACTCTCCATAACCGAAAGCTCCGTCATCCGGCTCTGCACATTTACTACAAAGGTGTTCATATAGTTCATGATTCCGATAAAAGCCAGAATCAACACAATCCCGATTCCCACTTGCGGCATATTGCCCTGTGCTTTTTCAATTTCATTCGCATCTTCGATTTTGGATTCCCAGGAAAAGTCTTTTGCATTGTCATTTTCTTCTAATAACGCCAGGATTTCCTGCTCTGTATCCCTATCATATTCTTTGTGATATTTTATGCTGGTCTTTAGTGTAATTGGATTATTGGCAAATGTTTTCACCACCTGATCACTAGCTATAATCGTCGGTGGGTATCCAAGGAGTGCCGTATAATAATTCTCGTCCGAAACTCCTTCTATGGTAAAAGTTTTTGTCGTTTGTTGATCTTCATACAAAGCACATGTCAAATTTTTTCCTATTATATCAGCATCTGCGAAATCCAAACCATTTCGATAAACAATACATGCTTTTCCCGAAAGGAAGTCCTCTTTATTTATCGGATGCTCAAGACTGTTATTTAAATAATCAAATTCCTGTTCATCAATTCCAATCAGAGAGGATCCAAAATTCTCAGGATGATTCTGATACTCGTCCTTTTCCTTACTATATGGAGTACTCATCCACTTTGCATAAAATTCTTTCATCCACATCTCAGCAAAATCCGGTTCCCATGGAACTGTAATCTCGGCAAATATCATAGAATGTACTTCAGAGACTCCAGCATTTTCTTTGATTGACTTTACGAAAGATTCATCCAGGATGTCTCTTCTGTCTTCTGATTTTTCTTTGCATGCCGTATCATTTTGAATGACCAGATCTGTATCCATATAATTTGACACTATGGTTCTTGCCGCCTGACTGTCCAGCATGGTCACAATACAAAGGTACACAGACAGACTGGCTGCCAAAGACAACAGTACCACCGCAGTTCTTTTCTTATCCTTTGTAAACTGCTCCAGAGAAAGTCTGGCTATTACTTTCCCCTTTCCTGCTTTTCTTTCTTTTACGGTTTTATGGGTCGGACGATAACCAAGCGCTTCTATTGGAGAGATATCTGCTGCCATTTTTGCCGGTTTCCCGCTTGCCAGAAAGATGGTAACTCCAACCAGTAAGATGGTTGCCATCAGAACTGCCGGATGAAAACGAACCATATCTGCTCCAACATAACCACTTTTGATTCCAAGTGATTTTACTACAACAGGAATCAGGAAAAAGGATACCAGGCCTCCTGACAGACATCCAAGTACTGTCCCTGCAGATCCTATCAGAAGCATCTGTTCCTTCATCATCCTTTTTATCTGCTTTTCAGTCATTCCGACCGTCTGAAGCAAACCATAATAACGAACTTTTCCAGCTACGGAAAGATACATAATATTATAAATAAGCAGATACGCACACAAACAGGTAACTGCAATCAAGCCAATAAGGCCTGCCAATATCTGAACCGATGCGCCAAGATCTTCCATGAAGAAAAGATTCTGCTGCTTTCCAAGGTTCATACTTTCGATAAAAGCATTCTGCTCTGTTTTTGTCATTACTTTTTGCTTAAAATCCATAAAGTAACGACCGGAAGCTGCCTGAGAAAGCTTCCATCCCGATTGATCATAGAATTCTTTCGAAACATAAAACTGTTTCTTGGGTCCATATCCGTCCCAGATCCCACAGATTCGAAAAGTCCCTGTAAAGATTCCCTCATGTGTTCCATAAGACATAGCAAGGGTATCGCCTACATCAAGATTTTCGTAACCACATTCTTTTAAAGCGGATTTTGTTACCATTATCTCATCCAAAGCTGTCGGATATCTTCCTTCCAGCTTTTCTCTGACCGGCTCCATCATCTGTGTCCAATATCCATCATCTGCCCAGATCAGTCCCACATTAGGGGTGGAATCCTGATCTGTTTTTTCTACCCATCCACAGACTCCCACCGCACCTGTCAGAACGATATCCGGGTTGTTCTCACACATTTGCTTCTGTTCATCCGTCACTCCATACATAATTGCATCAAATTCAGCTCCTGACATACGGATGTTCTGAATTTTCTGAAGTCTAAAATAAGAATCTCCAACTGTGAATATTGTGAATACCAAAAAGGAAGAAAGAAGAACCGCAAGGAACAAAGTAATGGTCTTTCTCCTGTTTACTTTTAAAGCATTCCGTGCCATCCTCTTGATCACTTTCTGATTCGGATTCTTAAGCATAGGAATCACTTCCCTTCCTGGTATCTCCTACAATCTTTCCGTCCTCAATATGTACGATACGATCTGCAAGCTGTGCAATGTCTCTGTCATGCGTGATCAGGATCAAGGTCTGGCTGAACTGTTTTGCTGCCATTTTCAAAAGTCCAAGTACATCATGGCTGGTAACCGAATCCAGATTTCCCGTCGGTTCATCAGCCAGAATAATGGCGGGCTTCGCCGCAAGCGCCCTCGCAATCGCAGCCCTCTGCTGCTGTCCACCAGATAATGTTCCAGGAAGAGCTTCCCTCTTCTCTGACAGCCCTAAAAGTTCGAGTATCCCATCCACATACTCCACATCAACCTTTCTCCCATCCAGTTCCACCGGAAGAATAACATTCTCATATACATTAAGATCCGGGACAAGATTATAATTTTGAAAAATAAACCCGATCTTTCTTCTGCGGAATATGGCAAGCTGTTCTTTTTTCAGCCCCAAAAGACACTTACCCTCTACCAACACTTCCCCTTCTGTTGGCACATCCAGTCCACCCAGCATATGCAAAAGTGTACTTTTCCCGGATCCGCTTTTTCCGATAATAGCAACGAATTCCTGATCTTTCACACGAAAATCTACGCCATCCAATGCCTTTACCGTATTTTCACCCATTTGATAGTATTTTTTTAAGCTTCTTGTCTCTACAATGTATTCTTTCATTGGTTTGCCTCCTTCTTTTGATATTCTATAGAATATCTCCTAAAAATCACAAACCTGTCTCAATTTTTAATTATCACAAGATTGTGACAATCCCCGATCGGTTATGTTACGATTTAATCACCGGTAAATACAGGCGAAAACACGCTCCTTTTCCCACTTCAGACTGTACTTCTATGTAGCCCTTCTGAAGTTCCATGATTGTTCTTGCAAGATATAATCCGATCCCAACCCCTGGTTTATCATGAACCTCCGGCTCACGGTAAAATCTTGTAAAGATCTCTGCCTGCCTCTCCGGGGCAATCCCTTTTCCAGTATCGGAAATGCTGATCTTAAAAAATAATTCCTGTCTTTCTGTCTGAATATGGATCTTTCCACCTGGTTCGGTATACTTGAGTGCATTATCCAGGATATTATAAATTGCTTCCTCCGTCCATTTGCTGTCATGACGGATTATCATATTTTCTTCGCAGTTCACATATAGATCAATACCCTTCAACGCCGCCCCCGGAACCACACCGGCAACTGCGTGGCGGATTGTTTCGTATAGATTTTTGTCTTCCTTATGTATTTGCAGAATTCCCGTTTCAAGCCTTGACATTTTTACCATGCTCTGCATTAAAAAATCAATTTTTTCCATCTGCCCTTTGATTTTTCCCAAAAACTCCTGACCGCTTTGCGAAAACTCCTCGTCCTCAAGAAGTTCCAGGTATAGTTTAATATTGGCAATGGGCGTCCTTGTCTGATGGGATATATCAGAAATCAATCCCTTTACTCTTTCTTTCTCACGAAAACCGTCTTCTTCTTTTTTCCGAAATACGTGCCCGGCTTTCACTAATTGTGTTCCTGTTCTTCCCCAGAGGCTATCCTCCAATTCTTCTTCCATATTCCATTCTTTTCCTGTTACGATAGCATCCAGAGCATCTTCCACCTTTTCAGCAAACAACTTCGCTTCTTTTTTTATCCAGTAGTTTTTCCATAACAATACCAGTACTGCTGCAAATAAAATTATCATCATGATATATATCAGCCAATCCATTGATATCCCATCCCATATACATTTGAAATATACCTGTGATTCTTATCTTCAACCTTTCCTCTCAGACGATTCACATTTACTGCCAGTGCGTGCTTGTCCACAAACTGTCCTCCACTGTCCCACAGCCGCTCCAATAACAGATCATAAGTCAGAAGCTGTCCCCGGTTCATAAGAAATTGACGAAGCAGACGGCACTCTGTCGGTGTGACGGGGCATTCCTGACCTTTTACCGTTACTCGTGCATGATCCAAATCTATATATAAATACTCATCTGCAAAAATCAGACGATTGACCGAAGCAGTTCTTTTTAAAATGACTTCTATTTTTCTAAGTAAAATCTTCATTGAAAATGGTTTTGTAACGTAATCTTCTGCCCCGGATTCATATCCTGCCAGAGCATCCTCCTCCATATCCCTGGCTGTCAGGTAAATGACCGGAACTTCTCTTTGCTTTTTTACCCACTGGCAAAAAGAGAATCCCTCGCCATCTGGAAGATTCACATCCAGAAGAACCATATCTATCTGATTCTCAATAAAAATCTGCTTTCCTTTCTCCATAAAAGTCACACCATAAACTCCATATCCTGACTTTTTCAAAGAATAACAGATCGCCTGATTCAAATCATAATCATCTTCCACAACTAATATATTCTGCATATCCTAATTCCTCCGATACAGATTCTCACAAAGATATCCCTGTATAGTAATGATACTCTTCAATATTGTACCACAGACTTTTCCTGGGTATGGAAAAAAAAGAAAGAATCTCAATTTTGTGATTTTATCTTCCGTATTTTACTTAATATAACTACATTATTCTTAATCCGTCCCCTTGAATCACTCACTATTTCAACTACTTAGCTTTTCACATTCAGGCAAGCATTACCGTGTCCCCACATCTCTCGACCTTCTCTTCTTCGGTTGTTTCTCTACCACCTGCTTCTTCTCCTCCAACCGTTCATGAATACTCTTTTTCTGCCCCGTGCTTTTCAGCATTTCCCGTTTCTCCATATTCTGCACATTCGCCGGAATCGTCAAATACAATTTCTCCTGTTTCTCCTCAGAAGCATCCCACTCTTTCTGTGCCTGTTGGGCTTTCTTTAATTCTGCTTTCGCAACCTTCATTGCCTTTGTAACTTCCAGTGCATTTTGATATCCATGCTGAGCCGGGATTAAATCCAGTGTAGCCTTTGCCTTTTCCAGCTGTACTTTCTTAGTCTCAATCTTTCCTTCCAGTTCCTTCTGCTCTTTTCGGTGAAACCATTTCTTTTTCACTTCCTTCAGATCTTTTTCCAGCTTCACGATTGCTTTCTCAATAGCATAAATCTTCTGTTCCTGCTTTTTCATCTTATTAAGGATCTGTTGCAATCGCATAACCTCAGCTTCCTGTTTTTCCGAGGAAGGACGCTCTCCTTTCGGTTTTGCCGGGAGTGGTTCTGGCGTAATGTCAATTCTCAAATCATGATCAAGCAATGGATTGCCGTCCGAATCTCTATCACAGTATTTCGTCTCCCGCAGAAATTCTACAAATCCTCTCAGGTATCCGACTGCTTTCTGAAGAATCCTAGTAAATAATTTTGGATCCTGCCCATGTTCCCGGAGCGACTCTGCCACCGGTTCATCAATCTGTGATTGCTTTGCCATCATCACTTCTACTTCTGCTGCACCTGTAAGTAATGCCCGATCTACATTCCGGTTCCATTCCTGCCGGAGATAATTATCCGCTTTGATTTCTGCTTCTTTCGGATTGTTCTTCCCTATCTTTTTGGTAGCAAGATAAGGACCGCCTTTTTGAAATACCTGCAGCTTCTCATTTTCATCTTTTACAATCCCGTTAAGCGCATCCGTCATTACCTGTTTCATATTCTCCAGAAAAGCATTGGTCTTAAATTCTTCTTTCTTTGGCTGGAAGAAATTCGTCTCATAGACTTCCCCTTTTTTGATGATTTTACATCCGGGTCGGACATTCCCATTCTCGTCAAGAATCTCCTTTTTCGTCCGTACATGCTTCCCAGATTCATTATAAAACATATTTCTGCTTGCAATTTTCCGTTCCACTTCCTGCCGGATTTCCCGCTCGGAAAAGATCAGATGAATATGCAGATTAGTTTTGCTCTTATTGTGATGTAATGCCGCACAGCATCCCACATCATACTTTTCCAGAAATTTCGATGTCATATATTTCAGCAGAATCTCATGGTCATAATCGATCAGACTTGGCGGTAACATAATAATCAGCTCTCTGGCTTCAATGCAGGTTCCCTCTGTTCCGCTTTTTGCAAAATCTCGCTGATTCTGTTCCGCAAGCAGATCCCAGTAGCTGTCCTCCACATTGGAAAAGACAGCATACAGATTTTCCTGCCGCTTGGGGCTGCTGATATAATCCACTCTACCTTTTACATCATGCAGCTTGCTTTCCATCACAAAACTATGATTTCGCCTGTTCACACTTCCTCCTTTCCGGCGGATACACTACTATCAGAAATCACCACATCTATTCGCTTTTATAGAATACTTTAGCAAGGCAAAACCCGCCCCTGCGAGGCCCTCCGGGAGGACGAAAGACACAGAGTATAAGCTTTAAGCTTGTGCGATGGGTGTATTTCGCTCTCAAGCGCCGAGGGCTTAGTTTCTGGCGTACCCGCCTTTTTCTTTCTGCCCGTATCCGGGCCTTATTTCATTCTTTTGTTTTTAACTTTCAAAGTTTTTTTCTTCCTGTTTACATTTTCTTGTTTACATTTTTTGTAAACAAAGTCCTGTAAACAAGACTCAAAACATTTTAAAAGTTATCTTTTATTCAAAGGGCAGTTCTGTATCATCACTGATTTTTACAAATCCGTCCTTGTCCTTTTGAGATCGAATTCGTTTCCATGATCGCTGGATCCCAATTCCTCCCGGGAACCGATGAGTCCCGTGTTTTTCCCATCCGATAATCTCATTGTCCATCAGATCCCCGATCTCTTTGGACTGCCATTTAGGGACAATGCCTTCCTGATGAAACACTTCCTGATAGATGATAGTAGAGCAGACATAATCCTCTTCGTAATTGTCCAGGAAAGCCTGGATCATCCCGGTCTGTGTATCTTCCGGCATAAAGTCCTTCTGCAGAGATTTCACATAGTCTTCCATATCCGGAGAGAAGGTCAGGAGAAATTCCCCGCTTCGGTAAATTTCCATTGCCTCTGCCCACGCCTGTATGATATATTCTCTGGAGCCTTTTTCATCTCGATATATCGTAGTCTCTGCTTTCTCCGGACAGACCTTTACCGGTCCAAACCGTCGATTGCCCGTCCGGTCAAAGGGTAGGAAAGCAAGATCGTTTGAAGTACCGCAAAACACGCATTGACGGTATCTGTCTTCCGCTCTTCTTTCGTAGGGAATCCTATAAGTGTCCTTCTGTCTGCTCAGGAAAGATTTAGTCTCCTCAATGCTTTTGGCATTCGCTACTGCGTTCATTTCCGACATTTCCACAATCCAATGCCCCTGCAGATATTCGTAAACTTTCTTGTCATCCAGCCGTTTCACATCATCCGTGAACCATTCATCCTGAATTGCCAGATATTTGAAAAAAGTAGATTTTCCTGTCCCCTGACCGCCAACTAGACAGAGCATGATATCGTACTTCTTTCCGGGTTCATACAGGCGGCTTATGGCTGCCAGCATGTGCATCTTCATAACCTCTCCTGAATATTCTGGATTTTCCGCCCCGAAGAAATGAGTCAGCATCCCTGCAATACGGGGTCTACCGTCCCACTTCAGACTTTCCAGCAGATCAATGATCGGATGGAAACTGTTATCGTTGGCTACAATATCTATCGCTTTTGCGATCACCCGATCACTGGTTAATCCGTAATTTTTTTCCAGATAGAGAGACAGGTTGTTCATATACGTATCCGTCATCTGTACGCCCCGCCTCTTCCAGGGCACTTTTTTCTTAATATCAATCTGACAGGTCATCTCATTCCTGCAGACAGCTCCCCTCAGACATGGATCATGTTCCAACACGTATTTGCAATTCTGGATAGACTGCCGGATCCGGCCTTTCTCCGTTACTTCCAGATTGTCCCGGATTTCTTCCGGTGTCAGCATTTCCTGCTCTACAATATTCTCTAATTTCTTCCAGGACTCCTCGCTGATATTCTTCCATTCGCTGCTCAATCTTCTCCACCTCCTTCCGTTTATAAATGAAAAATTCCGCTATTTCCTCTCCGTCACCGGTCAAAAGGATATCCAGATAATCATTGATCTTCCTCTCATTATCCAGTGCCTCCACAAACCATTCCTGCTCAAAAGGCTCCGGCTCGGATCCGTAAAACTGTTTCCAGAACCGAATCCACGAAAGATAGTCCGTCAAAACCTTTACGGCATGATTTTTCCAGGTTTTAACCTTGCTTTTTACCGAAAAATGATACCGACTTTGTACCTTTTTACCTTCTCTGTCCCGGGATTTGTTCTGAACAGACTTTTGTTCCTTCAATGGGATTGGAAGATTAAAATCAGTGATCAACTTTTTTGTCGCCTCATAAGGAGACATTCCAAATAATTTGCCCGTAAACGTGATTACATCTCCCTTTGCACCGCAAGCAAAACAGTAGAATCCTTTTTCCACTTTCATGCTGGGATGCCTGTCCTTATGAAAAGGACAGCACACCATTCCATTTCTGTTTACTTTCACCCCATACTGCTCAGCAGCCTGCCTGGCAGTCACAGATACCTTAACACTTTGAAAAATACTCATTCTACCTTCATCTCACATCCATAATATTTTTTCTGAAAATATCTGACTGGAACTTTTCCCTTGATTACGTTATATCCGGCATTTTCCAGTTCCTGATTCATTTCCCTTACAATGTCATATGCCTTACTTCTGCCAATTCCGAGAATCTCCATAATCTCGTTTGCAGTAATATAAGAAACCTTAATCTGCATCTTGTTCCCTCCTTTGATTGATATCTATTGTTCTGTGCAATAAAGATACGCCTAACATTCATATCAAATCACTATACACGTCTTTTATATGCACTTTTAATTCGTATTTATATCATACGGCTAATATTCATATTTGTCAACTTATATTTTAAATAATACGCACTTGCAATTCGTATTATTTCATGTTATATTATCCATGAGGTGAATAAATAATGAACGATATGGAAATTTCAACGATTGGAGAACGTATTAAAACTCTCCGAAAAAAACGAGGTTATAACCAGAAAGAGTTAGCAGATCTTTTAGGAAAGTCACTCCGCACCATTCAGAAATACGAAAGCGGAGAAATTGATGTATCTATTGCTATGGTCAATGAACTTGCCAAAGTGCTGGATACTACTTCCACCTATCTTCTGGGGCATCAGACCGGCGATTTTAAATTTGACAGCCTTTCAGATGTAATGGAATGCCTGTTTCAGATTGAAAAAATAACAGGACTTCATTTTTCTATTGAGACAAAAAGACCGCCTCATCATGACGGCTGGCAGTGCTCCATTACCTTTGACGGAAAAGATAAAGCAGCTGATCTGAATGCGGATATATGTCTTTTCCTAGAAGAATGGGAAAACAATCGAGAATCTTTCAAAGAATACGGCATGTCAAAATCTGCCTATGAGGCGTGGAAAGATAAGACACTGGCTTATTATGCTTCACAGGGTGTAGAAATGTCTGAATTAGAAGAACTTGATGAGGACGAGCGTATAAAAGGAAGAGCTGCTCTGCTTTCTGGCGAATAATCTCCCAACATAGGGTTTTCATAACTCTAAGAAAGGAATGATCAGATTTGTCAGTAACAAAGGATACTTCAGGAAAATGGATGTCCCAGATCCGTGTCAAGGATTACATCGGAAAAGTCATCCATAAAAAGAAACGTGGGTTTGCAACCAAAAAAGAAGCTTTAGAATGGGAACGGGATTTTCTGAATAAAGCAACAGCCGATATGGGAATGCTGTTTCAGGATTTCGTAGAACTGTATTTTGAAGATATGAGCCACCGGCTGAAAGAGTCTACCATCATCAGTAAGCATTATATGGTGGACAAAAAGATTCTTCCGGTATTCGGAAAGATCCCTATCAACGAGATTACGCCGAAAGATATCCGCAAATGGCAGAACATCTTAACTGCCTATCGGGATGAAAATGGAAAACCTTATTCTCAGACTTATTTAAAAGCGATCAACAACCAGCTGACGGCTATGTTCAATTATGCAGTGAAATATTATGATCTGCATGAGAATCCATGTACCAAAGCCGGAAGTATGGGAAAAAGTCATGCGGAAGAAATGAACTTCTGGACAAAAGCAGAATTTGAGCAGTTTATAGTGGCAGTACAGGATAAACCAGCCTCCTATACCGCATTTATGACTCTATATTATACCGGAATGCGTGTAGGAGAGTTATGTGCATTAACACCTGCAGATGTGGATCTGGTAGGCCATACAATCACGATTAATAAGACCTTTCAGCGTATCAACGGCAGGGATGTGATCTGGCCGCCAAAGACGCCAAAAAGCAATCGGGTTGTTACCATTCCACAAACCCTTGCTAACTGTCTGAAAGAGTATATGAATAAGTGCTATGAGATCCAGCCGGATGACAGACTGTTTCCTTACACCAAAAGTTTTCTGAACCATGAAATGCTCCGTGGATGTAAGAAGTCAGGAGTTAAAAAAATCCGGGTACACGATCTCCGCCACTCCCATGCGAGTCTTCTGATCGAAATGGGATGCCAGCCTCTTCTGATCGCAGACCGGCTCGGACATGAAAAAATACAGACGACCTTAAATACTTACAGTCATCTGTATCCGAATAAGCAGGCAGAAGTAGCTGCTCAGCTTGAAAATGTGATGAACGGAACGACAGTTCCGAATGGTAGCCAAATGGCAGGTGTAGCCAATTTGTAGCCAACAAAAGAGAAAAATCTCTGGAAAGCCTACAAAATAAGGCTTCCCAGAGATGTGGTGTCTATTCAAACTCAATCGTTCCCGGTGGCTTACTCGTCAGATCATAGAATATTCTAT
>OLQT01001341.1_pt1 | contig 15319 bp, 17 predicted proteins | sample 1672651 | NCBI WGS metagenome assembly OLQT01 (sample SAMEA3136709, study PRJEB25190) | human gut metagenome | biome: human gut; feature: human-associated habitat; material: faeces | place: Austria | collected 2013 | reverse complement strand
GAGACTGGCACTCTGGTCATTGGTGCCGGTTATAGTGGGATTTCTTTCCTATTTTGGAATGATGCTGGATTATAAACCAAGCTTCGAGAGAACGGTTCAGACAACAAAAGATCTGAATGATGCGGCAGTGGAATATATTGACGGAATCGAAGTGATCAAGGCATTTGGAAAGACAGAAAGTTCTTATGCAAAATTTACAAAGGCGGCTATGGCTTATGCAGATTCCTTTATTTCCTGGATGAAACGGTGCTCGATCTTTCATGGACTGATGATGGTGGTCACACCTTATACGCTTCTTACGGTATTGCCGTTTGGGGCACATTATGTAGCCAATGGAACACTTGCGATTTCAGATTTTGTCATCTGCATTATTTTATCACTTGGAATCGTTGGACCGTTGATCACAGTGGGTTCCTATACAGATGATCTTGGCAAGATCGGAGTGATTGTTGGTGAAGTGGCAGGAATTCTGGAACAGCCGGAGCTTGAACGTCCAGAGAAAAGTAAAAGTGTTCCAAAAGATAACTCCGTTACTCTTGAAGATGTCAGATTTGGTTATCACGACAAAGAGATTCTGCATGGAGTAACTATGGAGCTGAAAGCAGGAACGGTAAATGCAATCGTAGGACCTTCCGGAAGCGGCAAGTCGACCATCGCAAAGCTGATTGCGTCCTTGTGGGATGTGGATTCCGGAAGCATTAAAATCGGTGGAGTTGATGTCAAAGAAATGTCGCTTGCAGATTTTAATCGGAAAATTGCATATGTTGCACAGGATAATTATCTGTTCAATGAAACGGTACGTGAAAATATCAGACAGGGAAATCCAGAGGCTACAGATGAACAGGTCATCGAGGTGACAAAGAAAAGCGGATGCTATGAATTTATCATGCAGTTGGAGAATGGATTTGATACGGTTGTAGGAGGTGCAGGAGGACATCTGTCAGGAGGCGAGAGACAGCGTATCTCCATTGCAAGAGCAATGCTAAAGGATGCTCCGATCGTGATTCTTGATGAGGCAACTGCCTACACAGATCCGGAAAATGAGGCAATTCTGCAGAATTCTATCGCAAAACTGGTAGCAGGGAAGACCCTGATCGTAATAGCACACAGACTTTCTACTGTTAAGGACAGTGACCAGATCTTTGTTGTAAATGATGGAAATGTAACAGCACATGGCACACATGAGGAACTTCTGGTGTCATGCCCGCTTTATAAGGAAATGTGGAATGCCCATATTTCTGTAAAAGATACTGTGAAGGAGGGAGAATGATATGTTTGGGATTCTGGCAAAATTCTTTCGTTTTTCAGGCAGGGAAAATGGCAATAAATTTAAACTGTCGATAGTGATCGGACTCATAGAGGCTCTTGCCTCAGCAATGAAGATTCCGGCTATTATGTACATACTGATTGGTCTGCTGAGTGGGAAACCGACAGGAAAATATATTGGAGGCTCCGTTGCGATTATGGTTCTTGCAATTGTAGTCGACGTAATCTGCAAGAGATACTCTACAGTGCTTCAGACAGAGGGAGGATATAATGCAAGTGCTTTTATGAGAATCAAGATTGCAGAACATCTGCGATATCTGCCGATGGGGTATTTCAATTCCAATAGTATCGGGGAAATTTCTTCCATTACAACCAATACAATGGAAATACTTGGCGATGTGGCTGCGAGAGTGGTTATGCTGACAATGCAGGGAATTCTGGAAACATCAATGATCATTCTTATGCTGTTTATTTTTGACTGGAGAATCGGACTGATAGCTGCAGCAGGAGTACTTATTTTCTTTGGGGTCAATTCTGTAATGCAGAATGCAGGGAAAAAAGATTCAGAGCAAAAAGTGTTATGCGATACAGAGCTTGTAAACCAGATCATGGAGTATCTGCAGGGAATATCAGAGGTGAAATCATACAACCTGCTCGGAAAACAGGCAAAAAGATTAAACGATGCAAATGAAGCATGCGAAAAGGTCAATACAAAGATGGAGATGTTGTTTGTTCCCTATCATTTTCTGCAAAGCGTGATAACAAAAATCACAGGTGCTGTGATCGTAGCAGGCAGCGCATATTTTTATATCAATGGAACCATGAGTGCGGTCTATGCGATTGGTATGACAATCTCAGCATTTATGCTTTATTCCAGTCTGGAATGCGCAGGAAATTATTCATCCCTCTTACATGTGGTAAGTGTATGTGTAGATAAAGCAAATGCAATACTGGAGCTGGACACCATGGATATCGACGGCAAAGAGATCCATCCGGAAAATTACGATATCAGACTTTCTAACGTTTCATTTTCCTATGACAAACGGAAGATCATTGACGATATATCGCTCTCTGTCCCACAGAAAACGACGACAGCAATTGTTGGACCGTCTGGTGGAGGAAAATCAACACTTTGCAATCTGATTGCCAGGTTCTGGGATGTGGATTCCGGGGAAGTGACACTTGGAGGTGTGAATGTAAAAGACTACAGCATGAACAGTCTGATGAGTAATTTCTCATTTGTGTTTCAGTCGGTGTATTTGTTTGCAGACACCATTGAGAATAATATTAAATTCGGACGCCAGGATGCAAGTCATGAGGAAGTGGTGGAAGCGGCGAAGAAAGCATGCTGTCATGATTTCATCAGCAAACTTCCTGATGGATATGATACAGTGATTGGAGAGGGAGGAGCTACACTTTCCGGTGGTGAGAAACAGCGTATTTCCATAGCCAGGGCAATTATGAAGAATGCACCAATCGTTATATTAGATGAAGCAACGGCCAATGTTGATCCGGAGAATGAAAAGGAGCTGATGGATGCAGTAGATGCACTTACAAAGGAAAAAACGATTATTATGATTGCCCACAGACTAAAAACAGTCAGACATGCAGATCAGATTGTGGTTGTTGACAAAGGAAAAATTGTGCAACAGGGAACACATGAGCAGCTAATGAAGCAGGAAGGTATCTATAAGAGATTTGTGGATGCAAGGCAGCAGGCGGTGAGCTGGAAACTGGTGTACTGAGAAATATATATAGGTGGCTAAGGAAAAAATGAAAAGGGAAAGGAAGAGGTATATATTTCTTTTTATGGACGCACCCCGTTCCCACTAGAGACGGGTGTGCCAGAGGACAGTTTCTTTGCCCGGTAATATTCCTGTTTCTGGGCATACATGGACAAATCTGCTGCCTTGGTAAGCTGCTCTACGGAAAAATCCGGATGGTCGTCGGCAAAGGCGCACCCGGAGGAAATACTCAGCGTCCCCACATTCGTCCCGGACCAGGCCGCCGCAATCCGTTGCAGCGCCGCCAGAATTTCCTGCGCCTGGGTTTGGGTCATTTGACCCAGCACCACGAACTCATCCCCACCGATGCGGAAGATTTTCCCCCGATCCCCCACCGCCTGGGTGATATACATTGGGCAGCGCCGCATATCAGCTCGTCCCCCGCCTCATGCCCCAGGGCATCGTTGACCCCCTTTAAGCCGTTGATATCCATGAGAAAGACGGTCAGATCTGTCGGAACGGAATCCGCGTACTGCTCCAGACACTCATGATACGCCAGCCGACTGAATACGCCGGTCAGAACATCTACGGAGCTTTTCATACGCTGCTCCATCAGCTTTTTGTTCATCCGAATCCGCTGCGCCGTATAATACTCGTAAATCCATTGGATCAGAACGCTGACAACACTAAAGAGCGCCAACAGAGCCACCAGCGTTTGCAGCAAAAAGGCGGTGATATTTTGGTGTAGGTTTTCGCTGACATCTATGCCTTGCAGGTACAGCTCCTTGAAGATGGCCTTTCGCAGAAACAGGATGCACAGAATGCCCACCACTACCGCAACGGTTTCCGAATAGATCAGCTGCTTCCGGTTTCCGGACTCTTGCATTGCCGGAGGACAGTCGCATAGCTGCGACAATCTGTTTTTCACCGACTTCCGAGTCAGAACCCAATGGATGCCGCAGCAGGCGATGATCGCCAGGACATAGGACAGCCAGTCCCGGAATATGGGATAGGAAAACAGATTTTCTAAAATCATTTGCCGCAGCATAGGGAAACTGCAATATAACGCGGCAAAAACGCACAGCCCATGAAGAAGGGTGCTGGCAGCCGCAATCCCCGCAATGCCCAGATAGACATACCTGCGAGGCTTCCGAAAATAAAGGTCAAAGAGCCAACCGGCTCCCGCCGCAAACAGCACGCGGGCAAATACCAGCATTATGGATCCAAGGGGCATTCCGCTGGCAAAGGGAGAAAATACCCGGTCGAGCTGGGACAGGCTGTAGGTGCCGATCCACATGGACGTGACCACAAAAACGCATACCACCGGCACACTCCCCTGTGCCCCCAGCATCATAGCCGCCACAATCACAAGAATGTGCAACGTGGTGGTGGAAATGGCCGGAAGCTCAATGTATCCCAGATAAGAAAAGGCAAACACCGCTTCCCAGGCCATCAGCATCAGGATGATCTCCTGCAATTTCTTTTTCGTCAGAGCAATCCCATATCGCTGTCGAAAACGCTCCATACTCCTTACTCCTCCACATCCTTTTCTTCATGTATTATACTTATATTATACTTATTCCTGTGTGAAAAGCAATACGATTCATAAATCTTTGCAAACATCAACCTGGACGAGCTTCATGCAAAGCATTCCAAATATTAGCGTGAAGAAGCATACCGCCTGTTAGATGCACTCCTGAAACAGTACAACACATAAGAAAACGATTGCTACACATTTTAACGATTTATGACAAAAGCGGCTTCCCGGGACGGAGAGCCGCTGATTTTCTTTAAGGAAGTTCTCAATGAAGCTTTCCGTGCAAGGGATGTCGGAGCCGACAATGGTTAAAGTATTTCGATTTTAACGCTTCTTGCACCAACAGCGTAAAAAAATATCTTTAGAGGCCTTTGATTCTCTTTTTTACTCATTTTCCAATGCATTTTTCCTCGATAAGACTTTGAAAGGCTATGATCCAATTGCTGTTGATGGCTCGGATATTTATATCCCAAGAAATCCTAAGGACCCCGATACCTATCGGGTTACCGATCGGTACAATAAAGGATTTAATATGATTCATCTGAATGCTGCTTACAATTTATTATCACATTTGTATACTGATGTAATTCTCCAACCATTGAATCATATCAATGAATATATAGCGATGTGTGATATAATAGATCATTATACGGCTACTAATCCTACGCGAAAACCTTTATTTATTGCTGATAGGGGATTTGTATCATTCAATGTGTTTGCACATGCCATTGAAAACAATGCATATTTTCTAGTTCGTGCTAGAGAATCGAACCCGTGTAGTATGTTGGCTACAATTAAACTTCCAGATTCGCCTGAGTATGATATCATTTTCGAAAGATAGCTTACCAGAAAAAATACAAAGACTGTTAAAGCAGAGCCTGAAGTGTATAAAACTATTGCAAACAGAACTTTTGATTACCTCGACCCTAAAAGTAAAAGTTTATACTACATCTCTTTTCGGATTGTGAGTTTTGTCCTTCCAAATGGGAACACCGAAGTCGTATATACCAATCTTCCAAAAGAAGATTTTAGCACAGAGGAATTACGGGAATTGTACAATATGCGTTGGGGAATCGAAACATCTTTTCGTGACATAAAGTATGCCGCAGGACTTCTTTTCTTCCATAGTAGAAAAAAGGATTTAGTAATCCAAGAAATCTATGCAAAACTCATTCTTTATAACTTTTGTGAACTGATTACTGGCGCAATTGTTGTTGAAAAAAAGGATCGGAAGTATAGTTACCGGATAAATTTCAGCATAGCTATCGCTATATGTACGGAATTTCTGAGACGCTCTTGTGCCTCACCGCCCATTGATGTTATTGCTTTAATAGGTAGGGAATTAATTGCTGTAAGACCCGACAGGCGCAATCCTCGCTACTTAAGAGTAAGGACTGCAACTACATTCCAATACCGATAAAATATTCATATCTTGATATTTTTTCAGTAGACAGATTCCCCAATCTGTCTGTTTGCCATGCCTGAATTATTTATCTAGAGACGCAATACGAGAACTGTATCAAGAAATTCATAATTTCCCGGCTCTTCTAGTATATCATGATTCTTATCTTAATGATAGCTACCTACCATTGATGGCTTCCAACTATTATTTTATGCCGATTCATCTTCAAATATTCCATCATTTCTTATACATCCAATGAACCAATATATTTACCATTATACTTGTTAGATTTCTTTTTGTCTTTAAGAAAATCTACAGAATACTTCTCGTTGGAAACATAAACATCCACAATACCTGTATCGCAGTCAAAGATAATATTTCCTGCTGTATTTTGCGTAATGGTATTATATCCAGACAAATAATTGATTTTCTCCGATGGTGCTTCTCCAATTACTACTATTTTGGGATCTATACTTTCCATCCATTCTTTTGGAATTTTACCACTACTCCGCCCATGATGAGGTGCAAATATAATATCCGCTTTTGGTAATTCAATAAGATCTTTAATTTTTTCCATAAATGTATTTTCCAAATCACCAAACCATAATACCGTAACACCATTATTTAAAGAGTACTTGATAATCGGAGATATATTATTCGGACTTTTCCCATCTTTAGCATTAGATAACTCCGTCTTATAGTCTTCATTGCTCGTTATTGGCCAAAGAATATTAATTCCGGATGAACCATATTTCTTTTCATCATCATCTTTATTCATCCAGCAACGAGAACACCCTCGATAAATATGAAATGCTTTATCCTTCGAGTCTCGGAGTTCACAATAACGCTTAAAATCTTCTGTCTCATCACTTTTGGTGGCTTCATTTGCAACACAGTAAAAATTTAATATTCCTATCTGATCATCCAGATATTTTAATCCATGAATATGATCTTCATCCGGGTGTGTAGATATAAAACGCTTAATATCCTTCTCTTTGGATTCGGCTATTATTTCATCAGTAATTTCTTTTTTATTTGTTTCATCCATATTGCAATCAATAATTGTAAAATTACTACTGCCATGTTTTATGTAGAACAAATCTCCATTTCCAACAGATATAGATTTAATAATGCTCATTCAACCCCTCCATTCATCTATTTTCCTATTTGTTTTGATTTAACATACTTTTCCACACGTCCCCTGATATAATCCGTTTGTTTTTTATAACTATGTATAAACAACATGGTGATTAACAAACAGGCGATAAGAAAAACCGAATTGCTTCCTGCAACTCCCAAATCATCAATCAAATCATATAACAACCAATCATACAATTTTGCACCCATTACAACTACCAACATCGCTATAATTGTACGATAAGTATTATTAGTTTCATTTAAAACTTTGATAAAAGAATTAGCTTCAGAAGCTTCTATATAATCACCATACGGGGCAAACTTGAGAAATTTATCTTTTTCTTTTGTCTTTTTATTGCGCACCGTTATTGATTTCAAAATTTTTTCAATAAAAATCGAACCAATACGGCTTATAATCATTCCTGCAAAATAATATAAAAACAAATCCTCCCAAATCTCTCCAGTAGAAAATGTAATCCTTGTAGTTCTTTCCACGATACTACAAAAGATTACGCCAGGGAACAGATTATTCAAGATGTCATAAGAAGATATTTTTTCAACCAAATTTTTAATAATGTCTTCCATCTGCGCCTCCTTTGTTAGCACTCTATTTAACAGAGTGCTAACAATATTATATTTCTTTCTCTCCGCCTTGTCAACATGAATATATCAATTCATTCAACACAATTTCTTCTGCAGGATGGTGGATGCTGCCCATTCTCTGAATCCATTCCCACTGATTATCCGCTTTCATCTTCTCAGTTACAGACTCAGCTTTTTGCATCTGACTGATAATAACCTGGAATCTCTCTTGTGCCTGCTCATTTATATCAGCAAGGTAAGTCCAGAGCTGGAAACGCAGCGCCAATTCATTAAACAGTATCGGATGATTCTCTCTTAAATACTCTCGATGCATACGTCCATACTTTCCAATAGGACGTTCTTCCTCCGATAACTTCAAATCCGGTATGTAATAATCCTCAACCAATACATAATCAATTCCATTCTTTGTAATTCTTTCTTTCATCGTATTTTGACCTCTTTCGCAACGTATTTATCATAGCTTGACTTCATCTGTCGTAAAAGTGTCGTAAATTCAAGTCGGATTTCGGAAAAATCCTTGATTTCCAAAGGTTTTCAGCACTATTTTCGTCACTTGCCGTGGCAGATGAAAAGTACTTTTATCATGTTTTTGTTTCTCCTTAATTTGCCCCAGAATGCCCTGTTTTGCAAGGGTTTCTGGGGGTATTGTGATATGCTCTGAAATTACAGATTATGGCAAATCAGAGCAGAACCCTGCAAGTTGTTACTACCTGTTAGTAGTAAAGTTGGTAGTAAAATTGAAATTCTTACTACTAAGGATTTTATATACCCAACTTATCAAACAAAATTTTATTTCTTTTTTCTGCATCTACAATAATCTTGTTAAATGACAAAATTTCAATATACGCATTTATGTTATCATTATAGAAATACATTCCTAACTTATCTGGTGTTTCCGCAAAATTATACATTTTTGCTATTTTTTGAAGTTTAGGTGTTACATCACATACTGCATATAAATAAAACTGCGTATCATCTCCAACACGAATAGGTCTACCATATTTATCGGATATTGTATTCGTTTTCAGTTTTTCAACATACTCAATCATTTGCACAATTGGATTTTCAGAATTTGTATAATCATCTCGCATTGGACGTTTTAATTCTAATATTACAATTGTTTCATACTCTCTACCCGTGTTTTCTTCATCAGAAACAGCAACAGGATTATCCAACATTAAAACATCCGGTCTGCCTTCTTTGGAATCATTGTTAAACGGGATGTCTGATGATATATACTCGCAGTACGCTAAACGTTCATCTATCATCCATAGATTATGTGAAGAGTATTCTATTTCTTCTGACGTTCTTCTCATTGGATAAATCAAATTATGAATATATTTTTCAAGTTCAAACTTCCCATTATCCGTAAGACGTATTCCTTGTTTAAATAACTCAATAACAATTTTTCTATGTGCTACATATTCTGCCAAAGCTGCCTTGTTTGAATCACTAATTTTTTGCATTTGGATGCTGAATTTTTCCTCATATTTCTCCATCCCTGTTGCCCCTACAGAAATGGTTTTTATCATTTCTTCATTTTCTTGCTTCAATTCACGATCAAATTTTCTTTTTATCCTATAGAGTTCATCATCCAACACTTTATCCGTGACATTAGGCTTTATAGTTGCAATATCCTCTGGCATATATCTAAGTAAATGTCCAAATTGCGGTGCTTCTGTACGAATATATTTTTGTATTCTCTGTGACTTTTCATCTGCTACAGATGTTAAATATTCAGATAAATACTTTTCAATTTCTTTTTTAGCACCTGATACTATATCTTTTATTGAAACATCACCCTCTTCAGAATCATCTGGTATTTTGAATCCAGTTCTTGTTGTTTCAACATTCTCATCAAGATATTGTCCAGATAAAATACCCACATAATAAAATCCTTTATCTCTATACAAGTTCTTGTCCAAATCAACTATTTCTTTCTCGATATCCTTTTCTTGAACCATTCTATCATTTGCGAAAAGATATAATTTACTAGCTCCCAAAGAACTATCTTCAACTTTTATATGTAACATTGAAAATTCATATTCTCCAACAAAGAAAGAAACCTTATTATCATCTTTGCGTATTCTAGATGCAAAGATATCATTCACACAATATCTTTCATCATCAAGTACGACTATCTTAGGACACTTCGGCGACATTAAGTAAATCAAACAATGTTGCATTATACTGTTTGCTATGGTTTCTGCTTTTTTAGGAACATTCTTTCTATATGCAGAATAATAATTTTTCAACTCAACAACAGTAATATATTCTTGTATTTCTTTACTTTCAACCAACTGATCATTAATCTCAGGACTTTTCAGAGAGAAATCAAATTTTCTTTTTGACCAAACACCATCATCACAAAATACGCTTTCTATGTGAGCCATTTCAAATGCTTTAAGCCAAGAAAACCGTCCTACTCCTTTTCCACCTTTTTCAGCTCTATATGTCGAATCAGATTGTAAAAAAGAGTGCATATTACGTTCATCCAATCCAACTCCATTATCCGTAATAATAAATCCTGTCACTTCATTTATAGAGCTATCCATTCCCGGAATTATACCTTGAGGTTCACGAATTATTTTAACCTCAATAATACCTTCAAAATCTTCCCTTTCCTGTCTTTCTTCTATTGCATATATTGAATTGACAATTGTTTCAAATAATGGAATCAATGGCTTCTGCTTAGGCAAGTCAAAATTCTTTATTCTTCCTTCTAAGTCTATTGAAAAAATAGCCACTAAAACACCTCCCGATTTTATTGAAATTACTCCTAAGTAATTATAACTAAATTTTTTCTTTTTTTCCACAGAAAAAACGCCCCAGCCTAAGCCAGAGCGTCATCCCACTTCCATATTAAACTACCTTAAACATCTTCTGCGACATCGGTTTCTCTTTCTTCTGCTCAACCTCTGCCTGTGCCTTTCTAAACTCTTCCATCCGTTTCAATTCTTCCTCAGCATCATCGAATCCAATATGCGTGTACACATTCATGGTAACGCTAATATCCGAATGCCCCATAAGGTACTGTAACGTCTTTGGATTCATTCCCGATTTTGCCATGTTGGAACAGTAGGTGTGCTTGCATACATGGGGAGTAATGTTTGGCATCTGCACCCGGTAGATATCATTGTACCTTCCAACCATATGATTGAATCGATGCTGCCAGTGCATTGCCACAAGTGGCATTCCATTATCATCATAAAATAGGAATCCGCTATAGCCGTCTATAGCTTTCTCCACTTTCGGTGTATTTCTATCCTCGATGATTGCCTGAAACATCTGTTCTGTGCCAGATCCTCTGTAATCGGCAATACTCTTGTTCCTGCATCCGTTTTTGTGGTTTCTATGATATATCGCATATCCGATGTTCTCTGCAACTGGTGGTCAATATTTACAGTTCTGTTCTCAAGATCAATGTCTTTCAGCGTCAATCCACAAAATTCCGATATTCGCATTCCTGTATGAAATAATATGTACACTACTTCATAGTATTTACAGTACACCACATCGTCATGCACAAACTTTAGGAACTTTCTCATCTGCTCTTTTGTGACTGCCTCTCTTGTGACTGCGTCATTTACCAATACTCCGGCAAGCTGAAATCCAAATGGATTCTTTACCAGAATGTCATCATCCACCGCCATCTGAAAGGCCGGGCGCAGCACTCCCCGGATGGTATGAATGGAACTGTAGCTTTTCCCATCCTCTTGCTGCAATTTGATAAGGAACAGCTTTGCATCGGATGTTTTCACACTTCGTATCGTCTTTTTGCCAAATGCTTCCTTTGCAAGTAATCTCTGTACTGTAACATATCCCTGTTTTGTGCTTTGCCTTACTCCTGTCTTTGTTTTCAAATATCGGTCTACCAGTTCACAGACAGTCATCTGTCCGTCTACGATATTTACAAGCAAATCCAAATCTGTGTTTACCTGTTTTTCCAATTCACGAAGGGAGAGGCATGGCTTCTTGCCCTTTGGAAGTTTGTCCGTAGGCTCTAGTTTCCAACTGTATACAAAATGTGGTTTTCCATCAATGTGATATTTATATTGATATTTTCCGTCTGCTCTTATGCTTTCTCCCGGTCTTAATACTCTGCGTTTGGAGTCTCGCCTTGTCTGTCCTCTTCCTGCCTTTGCCATTATACCCGCCTCCTTAGTTCTGGATGGTTACGCAGATACCTTTCAAAGGCTACACGAAGAATCAGCTTGCGTTCTCCGTAGTATGCCAGAAAATCTTCCCCATCCGTATTATTCAATAAATCGTAAAATTTTCTCCGGCTCAAAACAAAATATTCAATTGCCTCAGAAGGATTCAAAATATCCTTTTCTGCTAAACTTGGTCTTGCCATAAAAGGACTTCCTTTCTGCCAAAAGTGGCTGTTTTCAAGGGTTTTCGGGGTCATCCTATGTTCGCTCTTATGCACTGTAATAGCAACTACTTTCGGCAGATAAAAGGAACTATATTTCTGAAGAATTAAGAATAAATTCTTCGAACTTCGGGCGGATAATGAGGATTCGGTTTCCACAGTACACCGCCGCCGTTCCAAGGTTATCCTCTGCAATTCTTCTCAGTTTCTTTATACCAATATTAAAATAAGCTGCTGCCTCCTTGATGGTGATCATATACTTCTCACTAACAGGAAGCATTTCATTGCTTTCTGCATTCATAGTATCTCTCCTTCCGACAAGGTGGTCACACAGCTAACTCCTTTGTACTATTTTTTCTTTTTTGTCATTTTCGCTCTGATTCTGTGATATTTGCCCCCAGGGGCGGTCTAAATCTCTGTCACCTTTTATGCCGGGCAACGGTGCCGCCCCTTCACGCACAAAAACTGCGAATTTAAACGGGGTATTAACCCCCAATACAGCTAAATACCATACAAGGGGCATATATCCCATTCAAGATGATAGAAATAAAATCAAACAATTCTATGCTTATTTCCCTGCATCTGCCATCTGGATAACCTTGATTGCTTCATTTCTTACAAGTTTTCCGTCAAGGAACTCAAATGCAAGATATCCAATCTGATCATACAGTACAAATTTTTCCAACAATGTTCTTACCGTCACAGGCTTTCTTCCTACAATCCAGTAATATGAAAAGTCACCAAATGCAATCGGCTTAGTACCAGTTTCGATATCCGGCATATATTCAGAAATAATAACCTGTTTGCCAAGAATTGTATCATTTGCCTGATTCCACAAATAATTGCCATTATTATCCTTCAGTTTTCTGAGTACAAGTGCTGTTTTATCATTCATAAGCCAGATACCATTTCTTCTATATTCTTTATCAACACTAAAATATAAACAAATCACATCATCATAAGTCAGTGTTTCTACTGCCAGTGCTGTTTCTGCTCCATCTGTATCATGAAGAATATCAGTAGGTTCATCTGCTCCGGTTCCATTAATAAATGCGTTATCCTCAGCTTTTCCAAATGACTTTCCAAGCTTTTGTGTCAGATACTTTTCAATATCAAATCCTGCGTCATTTACAAAATCCTCATCCAATGTAACGATAGATGCCAGCTTATAGCTTTCAATCGTTTTTTCATTGAAATCTCCTGCACTTTCATATACTGGAATTGCAGCTCCCTCCGCTACAAATTCCGCTTTATCCTTACAATCCTTCGCAAAGATTCTATAACCATTTTTATATGCACGAATAACTGTCGCTATCTTTCTGAAATCAGATTCCTTTTCAATTTCATTCATAACCTTTCCGGCTGCAACAGTCGGCATACTGTAAGTTCCTGTACTAATATCCCTACCCTTTGCAAGAATATCCTCTCTCGCCTCTTTGTTTCTCATCGCATTCCAGAACTGAATATCATATTCTGGCTGTGCCGTAATCTGTGTATTGCTAATCATGCTTTTCTCCTCCTTAATTTCTATCACACACAGGATATTTATAAAGTCCAAGTGTATTTAATGTCAGCTGTCTTCCAATCTGTTTCAAATGATTGCCACACTTCGGGCAATGAATTTCATACGCAAATGCCATTTCCTCTGTATGATCATTGCTCGCATGAAGTCTGTACGTTTTCTTTATCTTTCCAGTCTCATCCCGGCTCAGTTCATCCGTCAGATATAAACTGCACATTCTCTGTGCATATTCTTCAGAATAATATGCATTTGACGCATTCAACAATGTTCCTTCCTTATTCAGTTTAGTTAATGGAAATACCATAATAAAATCCTCCTTTGTTCTATCGTCTGCACTTATCACAGGTGTACAGACCAAGTTTATTTGCATCATGATTCTGAGCCATCTGCTTTAATACTGCACCACACAAAGGACAGTGAATTTCTATGCTGTCCGTAGCATTCTGGCTCATCGGCTCTTTTGAATAAAGCCTGTAATAATTGGAAATAATCTCCGACAGGTACATTCTACTGTTCTGCCGTACTGTTTCCTTGTCTGTTGATAAAAACATCGGTACCTTTTCCAGTCCATCTGTATCTCCATCAATCAGAGGATGGTATCTTATCATCTGCATCCACTACACCGCCTTTCCATCTAATCTTGTAAATCTGTCTCTGCAGAAATCCATTGCATCTTCATAAGTAGGGAACACCAGATACGAAAATCCATACTGCACTTTCCATATTGGAAAATTCTTATCCTGCTTCTGAGATACCACCACAGGCAATCCTGCCCTTCCCTGCAATAAATCCTTGCATTCATATCCCTCTCTTGAAAACATCTTCTTATCAGAATCTGTCAACTTGAAGTCTGTGCCATAAAATATTCTGTGTGTCATCTTCTTCTCTCCTTCCTTTTCTCTGTGGGTAGCAGTTCTATCTTCCGAGGTAGCAGTTCTCACGGTTTTATAATCACAATTACTCTTTTTATATGCCGTTTTATTTCTGCATTAAACTTTTTATTTTTCAGCTAAGAAGTCTCTTCCTTCTGTCATCAAAATGTACCGGAAGTTTTGTAATATCACACTGACCCAATAATATGAATCCCTTTGCCACTTGAAGATACTTCTACATAGGAAGAAAACCGAGATAACATAAGCTGTGCAAATGGATCTGAAATATCCTTATGGTCTATATCTAATAAGAAGAAGCCTTTCGGAATCTTCAAGCCAAGCCCCGATGCCCGAAACTGATTTCTGGCTGATTCTGCATCATCAAAAGATACCCATGTACCATTATGTGCATCATCTGTTCCTGTAGCTCCTCCATTTGCTGCGAATGGAACTTTGGTAACTTTCCCATTCTTGCCGGGTTTTGCTGACCATAAAAACCACAGATTTTTATCCTTTAATTCATCCACTGTCATATCTCCCATCCTGCTCACCTCCGCCTGTTTCTGCAATTCTGTTTAATGGTTAATAGACGTTCTTACAAGCCATTCTTTATAGACTTCAATCGGAATCAAAATTCTGGCTCCGATTCGTATTATCGAAAATCCCGGTGTCTTTACAAGTTCATATGCCTTTGGCAGGCTGATTCCCATCTGTGCAGATAATTCCTGTATACTCATAGTTGTTTTTTCCATAAGATGTTGCTCCTTCGTAAATTTTGTTGCGTCCGTCTCTTCAATGGTCATTTCTCTGCTAGACGCACAAGCGTCGCAAGGGAGTGTAGCTCCCTTGACGGAACGAAGTGACGAAACATTCTCGGTCGG
>OLQT01001336.1_pt1 | contig 15360 bp, 17 predicted proteins | sample 1672651 | NCBI WGS metagenome assembly OLQT01 (sample SAMEA3136709, study PRJEB25190) | human gut metagenome | biome: human gut; feature: human-associated habitat; material: faeces | place: Austria | collected 2013 | reverse complement strand
GAAGACCAGATCGCTGCGCTGGAGAAGCTGGCCGACAGCGAGGACGAAGAGAAAAAGAGCGCCGAGGAGCTGCGGAAGATCGAAAAGCTGCGCCGGGAGGCGGAGTATGAGCAGGACGAGTACAACCGGCAGAAGCTTCAGCAGCAGCTGGACGAGGCCATCTCCAGCCGGGAGGAACGGCTGCGGAAGCTGGAGCTGAAGCAGCAGAAGGAAGCCCTGCAGGAGGAGATCGAGAAGATCCGGGATCAGGCTTCGGAGAAGATCAAGGAGCTGGACGGGGAACAGGACGCCATCGAAAAGGCCTACGAGGAACGGCTCAAGGCGGCCAGCCTGCAGGCCGAGGCTGAAAAGCTGCTGATGACCAAAAGCCAGGACGAGCTCATGAGCCTATTGTACGAGTACGTGCCCGAATATGACGCGCTGGGCAAGAGCATGGGCGAAAAGCTGCTGGAGGGCTTCCAGAGCAAGGCGGGGAGCATTGCGGACTGGTTCCGCAGCTTCAACGACCAGCTGGCCCGGATGCAGGAAAATCTGGCGGGCAGCATGAACGCCGCGACCGACCGCTTCTATCAGGAACGGCAGGCGCAGGGGCAGAGCGCCGGGGCCACTGTGAACCAGACGGTGAACTTCTACGAGCCGGTGGAAAGCCCCGGTCAGGTGGCCCGGCGGATGGAGGATGTGAACGACCAGCTGGGGATGATGATGGCGTGAAGGGAGTGACTACCCATTCAAAAACTGATCTACGAGAATCTGCACGGCGAGACGGCCGTGTTTTTTCATGCGCCGTGGGTGCTGGGCCGGGTGAAGGGCGTGGGCATGAGCGACGTGAAGGTAGTGGCGGCGGAAGGGGCCTACCAGCAGGGGGAGAGCATCACAAGCCTGCGGCGGGAGGGCCGGACGGTGAAGGCGACGCTGCACCTGATGGCCAGCTCCCGGCAGGAGATGTACCGGCTGCGGTCGGAGCTGCTGGGGATCCTGAGCCCGGAGCGGGCCTTTGACGGGACGAACCGGGCCCGGCTGATCTACGAGAACGACTTCGGCAGGCGGTGGACGTGGGCCGTGCCGGAAAGCGGGCTGGACTGGGGCGAGCGCAAGCAGAACGCTCAGCCGTCCCTCAGCCTGAACTTCCGCTGCGAAAGCCCCTACTGGTACGGCATGACCCGGCAGGAGGCGGTGTTCAAGGCCCGAAAGGCCGGGTTCACCCTGCCCATGAAGACGCCGCTGAGCCTGGGCAGCAAGGTGTTCGTGTGCCGGGTGAGCAACGGCGGCAACGCCGGGGCTTCGGCGGAAATTCAGATCAGCGGGGCAGGCGAAAGCCCGGCGCTGCTGAACGAATCCACCGGGAAGATCCTGCGGCTGGTGCAGCCGCTTCCGCCGGGAGATACGCTTCGGGTGGATACGGATCCGGCCCGGCTGCAGGCGCGCATCCTGCACGCGGACGGCAGCGAGGAGAACGGCTTCGGCTTGCTGAACCCGGAAAGCGCGGTGGCGGGCTTCGGACTGCAGGCCGGGGAAAACCGGCTGCGGTACATCCCCGACGGCGACGGGAGCCGAAGCGTGATCCGGGTACGGTGGTACGACTGCTGGGAGGGGGTGTGAGCCATGCATTCCCTGATGATGATGGGGCCGGATCTGCGGCTGCGGGGCGAGCTGCCTCAATATGGGAGCCTGCGGTTCAAGCGGTGCTTCTGGGAGGTGGGCAGCTTTCAGCTGACGGTGAAGCGGGGCATGCCCGGCTGGGAGAAGCTGGCGCGGGAGATGATCCTGTACTTTCCGGAAAGGCCGGAAACGGCGCTGCTGGCGGAAAAGATCACCGTGGACGAGGACAAGGCGACGGTCACGGGCGTGCCGCTGAAGGGCCTGTGCAAGCGGCGCATCTGTGTGCCGCCTGTCAGGCAGGAGGAAGACGATCCCTACGGGGGCTTCGGCTGGGATCGGTTCACCGGGGACGCGGAAAGCGCGTATCTGCACTATGCGGCGGCCAACCTGACCAGCCCGGAGGACGAAAAGCGGAGGATTCCCGGGCTGGTGCTGGCGGAGAATCTTCACCGGGGCGCGGTGCTGCCCTGGCAGGCCCGGTTCGACAAGCTGACGGACGTATTCAGCGACATCGGCAGCGCTACGGGGCTGGGCTGGGACATCGTGCCCGACCTGCCGAACCGGGCGCTGCGGTTCGTCGTGCGGGAAGGGATCGACCGAACCACCGGCAGCGGACGGGCCGTGCTGTCCCGGGAAATGGGCAATGTGGACGGGGCGGGCTGGACGGAGGACGCCAGCGCGGAGGTGGGCACGGTGTACGCCGGAGGCAGCGGCGAGGACGAGAAGCGGCTGATCCTCAGCGTGGGCAACACGGCGGCGGGGCTTGACCGCCGGGAGGGCTGGGCCAGCCTGAACGGGGTCAGCGACGCGGACATGCTGCGGCTGGGGGCGGAGCGGAAGCTGTCGACCCGGAAGGACAGCGTGACGGCGGAGCTGATGGACAGCGGCCTGTGCCGGTACGGGCGGGATTACGATCTGGGGGACGTGGTGACGGTGATGGCCGACAACCGCCGGATGGACGCCCGGCTGACGGCGGTGGAGGAGACCTACGAAAACGGAAAACGAACGCTGCGGGCCACCTTCGGGGAAGGGCCGGTCACGCTGACGGGGCTGCTGCGGAACCAGATGCGGGGAAGCATTGCGTAAAAGAAGGGCACCGAAGGTGCCGAGGACGAGGACAACCTGAAAGGTTCCCGCAGTCCGAAGCCTGCGACGCGAAGCGGGGCAGGCCGAAAAGAAGGGTGCCGAAGGCACCGAGGACGAGGACAGCCTGTCAGGGCTCCGCAGCGGCGAAGCCTGCGACACCCCGCAGGGGTGGGGCAGGCCGAAAAGAAGGGTGCAGATTACCATCCCAAAAGTGGAGGTGCAGGAGGCACTGCCTCCTGCCGGGGCGTGGGGCAGCGCCCCACAACAGGCCGAAAGAGAGGAAAAAATGGAATTTTACGGATATTTTGACAGCATTGAGGGAGACGAGCGGGAATACGACGCGGCGCAGTTCGCTCATCTGCTGCGGGCCGGGATGCAGAACGGCGTGACCAGCCATGCGGGAGGCGGGCTGAAGGTGACGGCCCCCGGAACCGGCATGACCACGCAGATTGGGGCGGGCGGCTGCCTGATCAACGGCTATCTGTTTGTGCTGGAGGACGATGGGGGCGGCGTGAAGAGCTTCACCCACGGAGCCGCCGGTTCCGCTGACCGGTGGGATCGGATCGTGGCCCGGCTGGACACGACGACCGACGCGCGGAAGATCACGCTGGAGGTGAAGGAAGGAACGCCGGGGGCGGATCCTGCGCCGCCGGAGCTGAGCCGAAGCGGAAACGTGTATGAGCTTTCGCTGGCCAAGGTGAAGATCCGGGCGGGCGCGGAAAGCATTGAAGCGGCGGACGTGGTGGACGAACGGGGCGACGCTTCCGTCTGCGGCTATGCGGTGCCGGTATGGCTGAAAACGCTGACGGACTTTCAGCCCTCGGAGATGGAGGAACGGCTGGCGGAGCTGGAAGCGTCGGACGGCCAGAAGGCGGCCCCTGTGGCCTTTACCGCCGTGCTGACCGCCTCCGGCTGGACGGGAAGCGCCGCGCCCTACACCCAGACGGTGGTCGTGACCGGCCTGAAGGCCGGCGACGAGGTGATTGCCGATGTGGACATGAGCGCGGCCACGGCGGCGACCTATGACGGGCTGGCGGAAGGCTGGGCGCTGGTGGGGCAGATGGAGCCGGGGAACGGTCAGATCACGGCCAAATGCTTTGGGGAAAAGCCGGAAGTGGGCCTGACGGTTCGCCTGCTGGCGCTGCGGACCGAAGCGTGAAAGGAGCAAAAACGATGGGAAATTGCTATCTGGTACGCCGGGGCGGCGCGGGAAAACGTCTGCCGGTGTTAAGCGCGGCCTATCCGGCGGATGTAACGATGTGGGGCGAGGGCGGAAACGCCGTGTTCAAGGTGGAAATCGAGAAGGAAGGCAGACCTTCCGCCTATACCTACCAATGGTTTCGGAACGGAACGCCGGTCAGCGGCGCGGCCGGAGCCGTCTGCACCTTCACCAATCTGACGAAGGCCGGAACGGACAGCGTCTACTGCGTGGTGACAAACGGGGCGGGAAGCGTGGTCAGCCGCATTGCCGCCCTGACGGTGAAAAGTCCCGTCATGACCTACACCTATACCGGCGAGCATGAAGAAATCGACGATGGGAACGGCAACTGGCGGCTGAAGCTGAAAAGCAGCGGACTTTTGACCATCACGGAATTCGGGAAGAACTGGGACGGCTGTCTGGATATTTTCGTGGTGGGAGGCGGCGGGTCGGGCGCAACCGGAACCGGCGCACAGGCTACCTATCCGAACGACGCAGGCGGCGGTGGAGGAGGCGGCGGTTACACCCTGACCGAGCATGCCGTGTATATGGTTCGGGGGAAAGCATACAAAGTCACGATTGGGAATGGCGGAGCCGCCGCCGAAAAAACAGGCGGCAATGGCGGCAGCACCAGCTTTGACAATCTGGCCAAGGCCAACGGAGGCAACGGCGGCACCAAGAGCGGAGGCAACGGCGGCTGCGGTGGGGGTGGCTCAGCATACACGAGTGCGTCGAGCAACCCGAGGCAGGGCATCGGCGGCAACGGCGGCAGCGATGGCGGCAATGGAACCGCTGGTTCTAACGGTACTTTTGGCACGGATGGAGCCGGAGGAACCGGGCAGGGAACCACGACCCGGGAGTTCGGGGAGAGCACCGGCGACCTATACAGCGGCGGCGGAGCCGGAAGCGGCTACAACCGATTCGAGCTTTCCGGCAATGGCGGCGATGGCGGCGGCGGAGACAGCTCCTACAGCACTTGGACGGGAAATGCGGGAAATACACCTGCGGCCAAAACCGCCACAGACGGAGAGGCCAACACGGGCGGCGGCGGAGCTGGCGGGTTATGGACCAGTTTGCCCGCGTCCAACGGCGGATCGGGCATTGCGGTTGTCCGGAACACGCGAAGCAACCCCATCTCCATTACCCAGCAGCCCCAGGACGTGACGGCGGCGGAGAGCGCCAATGCGGTCTTCACAGTGACGGCCACCGGCACAGGGCTGAGCTACCAATGGCAGTTTTTGCCGACCGGCAGCGGGACGGAGTGGAGCGACACGTCCGCCACGGGCGCAAAGACCCATCAACTGACCGTGCAGGCGCTTAGTTACCGCAATAACTATCAATACCGCTGCGTGATGACCAACGGCGACGGCGTGAAAACCACCAGTCTGCCCGCCACGCTGACGGTGCAATCGTAAGGAGGACAACGGTATGAATTACGCAGTGATGGAAGACGGCGTTGTCACCAACATCATCGTCTTATATCCCAGCAATGCCAAGGATTTTCCGGGGGCCGTGCCCTGCGGGGACGTGCCCGTCGGCATTGGCGACACGTGGGACGGGCAGGACTTCTACCGGGACGGGGAAAAGGTGGTCTCCCCGCTGACGGCGGCCCGGCAGGAGGTGCAGACCATGCAGGAGGAGCTGCCCATGCTGAAAGCCCAGATTCAGGCCATCAGCGACCGGAACGACTTTATCGAGGACTGCATGGCCGAAATGGCGACGGTGGTGTATGGAGAGTAGGATGGCAACAGCCGTTCGGCTGCTGACAATAAAAATCATCTTTGGAAAGGACGGTATTCTCATGATGGCTATGTTTTTCGCGCAACGGGTGATCCTTGGCAAGACGACCTTTGAAAATGTCCCGAAGGCCCTGAAGACGGGCGTGGCAGAGGTGCTGATTGACAGCGGCCTGCCGGAACTGGTGCCTGCCGAGTACGGCGGTACGGCGGCGTAAAAGGGAAAAGAGGGAAGCACGGGGGACGGGTGGAAGCATCTGTCCCCTTCGTTTTGGAGAGAAAAGCAATGAGACCCACAGGAAAGACGGTAGCTGCGGCGGCGTTGGCGCTGGCGCAGAGCTACCACAGCTATCAGGACATGGACTGTCAGGCCATGATCGAGCAGGCCGTGCGGAACGCGGGCGGCAGCATGGACTACCGGGGCAGCAACCATATGGCACGCAGCGTGGCGTGGCTGGGCACGCTGGAGAATGCACAGGCCGAAGGAAAGCTTGAGCCGGGGGCGCTGTTATTCATCCACGAGGAGGACGAAAGCGGCCTTCCGGCGCAGTATCAGGGAGACGGGCTGGGGGATTTCAGCCACGTGGGACTGTACGTGGGCGAGAACGCCCTGACGGACACGGACAAAAATGGGAAGCGCCGGGCCTGCGACGTGGTACACAGCTCTCAAACCATGGGCCGGGTGTGCGGCTCCACCCTGAAAAACGGCTGGACGCACGTGGGCTGGGCGCGGGAGATCGACTATGGCGCGGAGGTCCTGCCGGGGGTCACGCTGGGCGCGGAGATCGGGCAGGAGGAAACGGGGGAGGCAGAGCCGGAACCGAAAGCAGAAAAGGCGGTTTCTTCGGCGGCAGTGCACTCGCCGGACGGCAACCCCGTGAAGCTGCGGAAAAGTCCCAGCAGGGCCGAAAATCTATACTGGAAGGTGGCCGACGGGGAGACGGCGTCCATCGAGCGGCGCAAGGGCGAATGGACGCTGGTGACGGCGATCTGTACGGACGGCGTTCGCCGCCGGGCGTGGATGATGAGCCGGTATCTGGAAACGGATTAAGGAGGGAACAAGAACGTTGGAGGCTTTGACGGGGAACAATCTGCTGATTGCGCTGATCGTGGCGGTCGCGATGATGGAGCTGATCAACCTGATCGGCAAGACCATCGGCACCTTTCGGGACTGGCGCAAGCCCGCGGAAGAGAACGATTCGGACGTGCAAAAGCGCCTGAACACCTGCGAACAAAAGCTGGAGCGGGATTTCAAGCAGCTTCAGGACGTGCGCAACGGTCAGCGGGAGCTATGCTTCGGCGTGCAGGCGCTGCTGAATCACGAGCTGCATAACGGGAACGCGGATGAAATGGCGCGCGCGTCTGAAAACATCAACAAATGGCTGGTGGAAAGAAAATAAAAATGCCTGCCATCTGGCAAAACGGCAAACGAAAAAGGAGGACGAACAAATGAAGATCAACTGGACGGTTCGGCTGAAAAACAAGGTATGGCTGGCGACGATGATCAGCTTTCTCATCAGCACGGTATACCAATGGCTGGGGTATTTCGACATTGCCCCGGTGGTGACGCAGGACGCGGTTTTGCAGCTGGCTTCGGCGGTTTTGCAGATCTTGTCCCTGCTGGGGCTGATTGTGGATCCCACCACGGCGGGCATGGGGGACAGTGCGAGGGCCTTGGGGTATGAGGCGCCGTATCAGGCCAAAGCGGAGGAATGACCGGGCAGAAACGTTGACGGAAACGGTCAGGCGGGTGAAGCATTTGTAAAACTGGCGCAGCGGCCCTTTGCAAAAGGCATTTTTCGTGGATATAATAAAAAGGGAGGGATGCTGGATGAAGCGAGCGTGCCGCTGGGCCGTCTGCGTTGGAATGGCGCTTTTCCTTCTGCTGGCGGGATGGAAAAGCCCGGGAAAAGCGGAAGAAAAGATTCAGGCATATTTTTTGAACGTGGGAAAGGCGGATGCGATCCTGCTGCGTCTGGACGGGCAGGATTATCTGGTGGATACGGGCAGCAAGGATAGCTATGACCAGCTGGAAGACGCGCTGCAAATGCTGGGAGTGGAGCGGCTGTCCGGCGTGCTGATTACCCATACGGACAAGGACCACGCAGGCGGATTGAAAAAACTGCTGAAAAGCGATATCACCGTAGAACGAGTGTATGCCGGAAAGCTGCACAGCGAAAAAAGCAGCGAAGATCATCCGGCTTACAGCGCCACTGAAAAAAAGAATGTCCCCTTTACATGGCTCAGCGCGGGAGATCAGCTTCAGACCGGACGCTGCGTTTGGGAGATTCTGGGGCCGCTGACGCTGGATGCGGAGGATGAAAACAACAATTCGCTGGTTGTAAACGTGCGGACGCCGGAGGGAAATTTTCTGCTGACGGGCGATATGACCCAAACCGAGGAAGAAGAGCTGCTGGACGCAGGCGTGATCCCGCAGGCAACGGTGCTGAAAGCGGGTCATCACGGACGGGATGACGCAACGGGAAAACGGCTGGTGGCGGCGGTGCGGCCCCAATGGGCGGTGATTTCCACCAGCAGCGAGGAACGGCCGGATACGCCTGCGGCAAAGGTGATGGAGACGCTTGCGCTGTTTGGGGTAAAAACGGCGGTAACGCAGGACACGCAGGTGGGGATCTTGATAGAGCTGGAAAAACAGAACGCCGTCGTCTGGCGGGTGGACTGGGACGGAAAGCACCCCATGGAAAAAGACGCATAGGATGACCTGACGGGAGAAATCCCGCCGGGTCATTTTTTCTGCAAGGAGGAATTCTTATGTCCTGTACGCCCTCCAGACCCTTTCCGCCGCCCCGCCCGCCCGGATACCGTCCGCCTCCCTGTCCGCCGCCCAAGCCCTGCCGCGGCGGAATGGAAAGCGCGCTGCTGCCCAAGGTCGCCGCGTGGGAGCGATGCCGGCTCCCGTGCCTTTCCACGGAGCTTCGGCTGGAAAGCCTGCCCTGCTCCGCCGAAGGGCCCTGCCGTCTGCTGATGGTGCAGCAAAGCGGCGCATCGCCATGGTGGGAACCGGCGGAACAGCCATGCGGAGAGCAAAGGCTGCACATCCGCGTATGCATCCCGGTATGCTGTCAGGTGATGGACGCCTGCGAGCGCCTGTACAGCGCGTCCGCCGTGGTGAAGGTGGATGCGGCGCTGCGGCTGTGCTGCCCGCCCTCGGAATGCTGGCGGTATCAGCTGTTGTTTATCCCTTATGTACGGCTTCTGGACACGGAATGCTCCGGGGAATGCTGCGTATTTCACGCTCGGCTGGAGGTGCAGCTGGAATGGTATCAGCTGCGCCCGGAGGTGTGCGGCATGCGCCGTCCGGAACCGCCCTGCCCGGAACTGCCGCTGTATCCGGCGCCCATTCAGGCGGGAGGGCCCTGCGGCTGTCAGCCGGGATGGCCGAGGCAGAGGTGAGGGGAAAGCTGGGCCCTGTCCGAAAGAATGGGGCTCAGTCCAAATTTTGGGGCAATACGGGTGCGGCGGTATGGCTCAGAAGCGGCCCTACCGAAAGAACGGCAGGGCAAAAAGCCTTGCGGTGCGCAGGGCTTGGCAGAATGAAGGGAAACGGGCAAATGGTTTTATGAAACGAACCATATCAAAAGGTTTTCTCGAACAGGTCTTATGGATTTTTGACTCCGCTGGATTTTTGCTGCATTATCCATTATAATGCTTATGCAAAAGGAGGCGTTGTCATGACGGAACATCAAAAAATCGTACAGGAAGTTATTCCCGCCAAATTGCGGGAGATTGAAACGAGTGAGAATATCCGGATCCTTTACTGCGCCGAGGCCGGAAGCCGGGCATGGGGGTTTGCTTCCCCTGACAGCGACTATGATGTTCGGTTTATCTATCTTCGCCCCCTGGAGCATTATCTGCGGTTGGACAAGACCCGTGACGTTATTGAGTGGCAGCTGGATGAAACGCTGGATATCAACGGCTGGGATCTGCAAAAGGCGCTGCGGCTGCTGCATGCTTCCAATGCTACGCTTTTCGAGTGGAATCGTTCTCCCATTGTGTATAAGACTACACCGGAGTGGAAGAAGATCTCCGCAGTGATTGAACACTTTTTTCAGGAAAAGGCCGGAATATATCATTACCATAGCATGGCAAAGAAGAATTACCGGGAGTACCTCAAAGACGATAGAGTGAGGGTGAAAAAGTATTTTTATGTGCTTAGGCCTGTTTTGGCCTGCCGCTGGATTCTGGAAAAGCAGACGCCGCCGCCTATGCTCTTTTCTGAATTGGCAAATGCTTTTCTTGACGGTAAAGTGGCTTCGGCTGTAAACGAATTGCTGCGGCTGAAAAGGAAACCTCAGAGCTGGGATTGGCTCCCCGGATCGAAGTCATCAATGAGTATCTGGATGCTTCGATAGAAGAAATCGATCAGCGGATTCAGGCTATTCCGAGCAGCAAAAATGCGGCATGGGATGAACTGAATACTTTGTTTCTGAAAGTAATCGGTCTGGAAGGCTGATGGAGGCCTGTTTCCAAGCGAGTGCCGAAAAAACCTTTCATTGTAGCATCCTTTCTTCTTATGCGGCGCTGTCACAAAATCCATCTGCAACGGTATAGAGAAACCTTCTGTCATTCATTCCGGAACAGAAGGTTTTGGTTTATGGACAAAAGAACGGGCCAAGGCAAGGAAGGGGGTGGAAGCGCGCCCAGAACGGCTTTTTACATTGTTCAAAACAAGGCGCTTTTTGGCTGGCTGCAAGGCTTTCCGCAGTTTTCGCGGGAAGAGGGGTACATTGACAAAGCAGAACGGATGATTTACTATAGAATAGGATTCGAATGTTAATCGCTCAATGGAGGCATGGAAATGAACCATTGGAAGCACAGCGGAAAATATGGGCTGCTGATTGTTCTGATCTGCGCGGCGTTTTGCTTTTGTCTTCCGCAGGCTCAGGGAGCGGAACTGGGCTCTTTCAGCGGGAAGGTTTTTGAGGATCTGAACAACGACGGCATTATGGACGAAAACGACCCGGGCGTAGCGGGGGTAACGCTGCGGCTGGCCGGAAAAAAGACCGGCCAGACCTATGAACTGGTGACAGATGAAACCGGTCTGTTTACGTTCGCCGACCTGCCGAAGGATCGCTATGTGTTTACGGCGGAGCTGCCTGACGGCCTTTTGTATGCCCGCTATTCCCGGACGGGCGGCGATCTGCGCAGCGTGTTTTCCGGCGAAACGCTGGTGCGGGAATTCCCGGTAGGGCAGGGCGAGGCGGTCACGGATAAAAACGTGGGCGTGATTCAGAAGGGCGCGCTGACGGGAAAGGCCTTTCTGGACCTGAATTACAACGGCTATTATGACGAGGGAGAACCCGGCTATGCCCATGTGACCGTGGAAGCAATTAAAATCAGCAACAGCGAATCCATGGGGAAAACGGAAACGGACGATGAGGGCAATTTCCGGGTGGAAGGCCTGCGGGGCGGAGAGTACCGGCTGCGGGTCATCCTGCCGGATGATGGGAGCATTTTTACCATCATGCCGGAAAACGGCGGAGAGAACGCCAATCAGACAGCCCAGCGCGCTGCCCGCCGGGAAAGCGCCGTTGAGCCGCTGACCCTGCAGAGCGGGGGAGAGGTTTCCACGCTGGTGGGCGTGGCTACGGGCGCGAAAATTCGCGGCACGGTGTTTCAGGATGCGGATTATAACGGCCAGCTGGACAAAAAGGAAAAGCGCATTTCCGGCGTACAGGTGCAGGCCGTGGATGAAAACGGCGCCATCGCGGCGACAACCACGACCAATGCCGACGGCAAGTACGCGCTGGACGGCCTGATGCCCGGAACCTACACGGTAGCCTTTAAGCGGGTCTCCGGCATGGGCTTTACCCGCCTGCGCCCGGAGCTGGACGGCGGAAGCTGGGTGGTGGAGTTGCTGGATGGCTTCGGCCAAACGGAACCCATGGAAGTGACCATGGGAGCGTTGATCGACGGCATGAACGCCGGTATGCTGCCTGCTTCCACGGTGACTGGACAGCTTTTCCATGATGCGAACGACAACGGCCTGTGGGACGATGGGGAAACCGGCATGACCGGCGCGACGGTACGGCTCTTGTCCGAGGACGGGGAAACCGACTGGACGCGCACGGTGGACGAAAACGGCAATTTCCTGTTTGATGGCGTAATGCCCGGCACCTATCAGGTTACTTATCAGCTGCCGGAGCATACCGTCATGGCTCGCACGGCGGAGAATGGCAATACTCAAAACGAAACGGAAACGGCTTCGTTCAAGGTAGAAATGGGAACGGAAAGTCAGCTTCCGCTGGCAGGAGCGGTGGAGCTGGGCAGTCTGAGCGGCGTGATTACGGCGGACGCCAATGGTCAGTCCTTGGCAGGTGCGACGGTGACACTGACGCCTGACCGGGCCTCCGCAGAGGAAGCAACGGTGCAGACCGGCGCGGACGGAAGCTTCCAACTGGAAAATCTCCGGCCCGCTCAGTACCGGCTGACGGTCGAACTGCCCGAAGGGTGGATCTTCAGCGGGAAGGCCGGGATGGAACTGACTTTTGCCGCAGCGCAGCAGCAGACGCTTTCCATCGGATGGCAGGCGCTGGTCAGCCGGGACAAGCTGGAAATCGGCGCGGTCAAGCCCGCTTCTGTCAGCGGCGACCTTTGGCTGGATGAAAACAAAGACGGGATCCGTCAGACAGACGAGCAGCGGCTGAGCGGCGTAACGCTGGAACTGGTCAACCCCGCCACGGGCGGCCGGGTGGCGGCTGCCGCCAGCACGGAGGACGGTTTCCGGTTTGACAATGTGCGGCCGGGTACCTATCTGCTGCGGTTTGAACTGCCTGCGCAGGCGGAAGCCGCTGGGGAAAGCGGGGCTTCGTTCCGGCAGAACGGCAGCCGGATGGAAATGGCGAATCTGACCGTCAAAGAAGGAGAAGAGATCACCGGGATCAGCGCCGGGCTGGTATCCAAGACCAGCATCGGCGGCAAACTGGCGCTGCATTTGGAAAGCGGCGATTCGCCGGTCGCCGGTGCGGAGGTCAGACTGTATCAGGCCGGAGAGGAAACCGCGCTGCAAACGGTTCTCACCGGCGAGGACGGCTCCTACCGCTTTGACGGCCTGTGGCCGGGCGAGTATGAAATCGAAAGCGATTTGCCCGCAGGCATGATCTTCGTGCGGCAGAACGATCCCAACTTTGAAAGCGGCGCGACCATCGTGGAAACGTCGGATGAAACCACGGGCCGCAGCGGCGCATTGGTGCTGGAAATGGCCAAGCATCGCCTGAACGAAAATATCTGGTTCATCGAACCGGCCAAGGTAGGCGATCAGGCGTGGCTGGACGAAAACGGCAACGGACTGATGGACGGCGGCGAACGGATGCTGCCCGGCTTGAAGGTATCCCTGTGGATGGACGGCGTGAAAGCCTATGAAACCGAGACGAACGCGGCAGGGTATTATCTGTTCGATCAGGTCTACCCCGGAACCTATACTTTGCAGGCAGAGGCATATCCGGAACTGGAAATTGCCCAGAGCGTAGAAGGACTGCGGCTGATTTCCAACTGCCTGACGGCTGGCGACGGTACGCAGGCCCGGAGCGAAGCATTTCAGGTGGAGAGCGGCTCCGTCCGCACCGATTTCAAGCTGGGCTATGTGCTTCGGGAGGGCGAAAGCCTGCCGGAGGGACTGGCGGACGAGCCGAAACGGGACTGGACGGAAAGCTATCAGAAATATCAGGATATTCTGGTCCAGCAGCGCTGAGGCGATCATACAAGGAGGCGTCTTCCATGGAGAAGGCTAAGGTTTATTTCACGGATTTTCGCACGCCTTACGGCGGGGACACCATGCCGGGAAAGCTGAAAAAACTGATTCGGAAGGCCGGAATCGCGCAGCTGAATCTGGAAGGCCAGTTTGTGGCGATCAAGATTCATTTCGGCGAGCTGGGCAACGTGAGCTATCTGCGGCCCAATTACGCCCGGGCCGTGGTGGACGTGGTGAAGGAACTGGGCGGCAAGCCCTTCCTGACGGACTGCAATACGCTGTATCCAGGCAGCCGAAAGAACGCGCTGGAGCATCTGTACTGCGCGTGGGAAAACGGCTTCACTCCGCTGACGGTGGGATGCCCCATCCTGATCGGCGATGGCCTGAAGGGCACCGATGATATCGAAGTGCCGGTTCGGGGCGGCGAATATGTAAAGAACGCCAAAATCGGCCGAGCCGTGATGGACGCCGACGTGATTATCAGCCTGACCCATTTCAAAGGCCACGAGGCCACCGGCTTCGGCGGCGCGCTGAAGAATCTGGGCATGGGCTGCGGCTCCCGGGCGGGCAAGAAGGAGCAGCATAACAACGGCAAGGCCTATGTGCGGCAGGAGCTATGCCGGGGCTGCCGCCGCTGCATGCGGGAGTGCGCCAACGACGGTCTGGTCTTTGACGCGGAGATCCGCAAGATGCATGTGGACAAGGAGCATTGTGTAGGCTGCGGCCGCTGCGTGGGCGCATGCAATTTTGACGCGATCGATTTCGAAGACCCCAACTCCAATCAAATGCTGAATTACCGCATTGCCGAGTACGCCAAGGCGGTGGTGGACGGACGGCCTCAATTCCACATTTCAATGGTGATGGATATTTCCCCCAACTGCGACTGTCATGAAGAAAACGACGCGCCCATCCTGCCGGATGTAGGCATGTTCGCCTCCTTTGACCCGCTGGCGCTGGATCAGGCCTGCGTGGACGCCTGCCTGAAGTGCGAACCCCTGCCCAACAGCCAGTTGGGCGAGCATCTGCGGGATCCCCATTTTGAGGATCATCACGATCATTTCACCAATTCCACCCCGGAATCGGAATGGCAGAGTTGCCTGAGCCACGCGGAGAAAATCGGTCTGGGTACCCGGGCCTATGAGCTGATCAAACTGTAACGCATTACAAAAGCGAAGGGGATGACATTATGCTGGTCATCGGCATCTGCGGCGCGAGCGGCAGCGGGAAAAGTACGCTGGCTCAGGAACTATGCAGCGCAATCGGCCCGTGTGCCACGGTCATCAACCACGATTGCTATTATCGGGATCATCCCAGCCTGACGCTGGAGGAACGCCAGCAGCTCAATTACGATGAGCCGGAAATTTTCGATCATGACCTCTTTCTGGAGGACATGAAGACCCTCATGGCGGGCAAGCCCATTACCCGCAAGCGTTACGACTACACCAACCATCGCCGGAACGATACCGACGAGCTGATCTATCCCACGGAAGTGCTGATTATCGAGGGCATTCACGTGTTTTATGATGAGCGCCTGTGCGAGCTGATGTTCCTGAAATTGTACATGAGCGTGGAGCCGGATATTTGCCTGCTGCGGCGCATTACCCGGGATATCAACGAACGGGGACGGACCATCGAAAACATTTCCGTTCAGTATTTGACCACTGTAAAGCCCATGTATGATAAGCACATCCGCAATTACATCGATCTGGCGGACGTGATCGTGGCTCACGGCGGCAAAAACGCCCGGATCGTCAGCATTCTGGCGGGCTATGTGCGCGACGTGCTGAACGGCGAAAAGCCCAAATACGACGGCCAGCGCGAAGAATAATTCCCAAAAACGGCTCTTTGTCAAATGTTGGGGTGCGCAGGATTCGCAACCTGTAAAATGCGAGCACGGAAGTTGGAAAAATTGCGAAAGCCAAAGGCAACGCGCTTCAGGGCTTTGATGGCATTGTTGCAGCCCTCGGTGAAAGCATTGGAGTAAGGGCAGTCAAAAGCATTGAGGATATAGGGCTTCCAGTTCTTGAGCA
>OLQT01001330.1_pt1 | contig 15454 bp, 20 predicted proteins | sample 1672651 | NCBI WGS metagenome assembly OLQT01 (sample SAMEA3136709, study PRJEB25190) | human gut metagenome | biome: human gut; feature: human-associated habitat; material: faeces | place: Austria | collected 2013 | reverse complement strand
CACTCGTCGAGACCCCCCTTCAGATAAGCAACAATATAAAATTAACCTTGAATAATAAATATAAATAATCTTACACACAAAAAGGGCATTACCTTAAAAGTAATGCCCGCTATAATTATACTGTTATTACCATGAACTAGTGTTAACAAGAACCTGTATATAACAGAAATTCCATTTTTCTTGTGTTACATTGCAAACGCCTACACATGTTCTATCTGTATTAACCTCTAAAATACCCGGTAACATTAACGCTACCCCATTAATGGTGGCATAAATTAGTATACCGCCAAATATACTTCTTTTCTGAGTAGGTGCCGGGAATGATGATGGGAGGGTGAATAATACGGAATTATTAGCAATCATATTGTATGAATTATTGAAAGATCCAATAATTTCACCGTACAGATTTAATAGGTAAAGTCCGCTATTTCGACAATAATTTACTGTATGACCCTCCCAAGGAGTGCCGACCGGTTTTGTCAGTGCTGTGCTTGCACTCCAATTAAATCCATTAAGTTTTGATATAGCCGCATTAGCATTTGTATTAGCTGTATTAGCTGTACTAGCGGCATTGTTAGCCGTACTCAAAGCCTGACTTGCATTCTCACTAGCAGTATTTACAAGTGGAGTTAACGTGTTTACCCCTTGTTCAGCACTAGTTGCCTTTGCAAGTGCATTTCCAGCGTCACTAACAGCACCACTAATTTCACTCTGATTTGTCTTCATACCAGTGTCTATTTTCAAAAAAGCGTCATTCAGATCGCCTAAAAAAGTAGGCTTATCTGTACCTATCCACTGTGGAAGATCGTAATTAGCTGTATGGTTTGTTGCTCCCATTATTTAACCTCTCTTTCCTATGCGTTAACCTTCAGTGTGTCGTACTGTGTAGCCGTGATGCCATCCTGTGCAGTACCAACAGTAAGGTAATTTTTAAGTTTAGCTGTAATAGCGTCCACATCGTCCTGTAGATTATTTAAAGCCGTTGTAACTGTAGCAATCTGTTCATCAACATATTGCTTCGTTACGCCGCTTGCCTGTCCCTGGCTTAGTTCGTGCAAAGCGGTATCGATTTTAGTCATTGCTCCATTAAAATCTGTTAGCCAACTAGGCTTATCAGTTCCAACGAATTCCGGTAATTCATAATTAGCTGTCTTATTTGTAGCACTCATTTTTTTTTTCCTTTCTTTATGAAATAATTTGAGAAGCTGTACTATCGAATGTATATGCAGTAAAAGCATATCCGTCTAATGTAGTTGCGTCTTTGTCTTTTCCATCAAACGCGCTGGCTTCTATTGATAGTGGTCTGGTAGTCTGAACGAATCTATACAGCACATCCTGTATTCGATCATAACTCCCATTTTCAAAATCGAAAATATAATGTGGATAATATTTCCCAAACCATTCCCTACCATACACATCAAATTTAATCGCACTTAAGTCCATGTTATCAAATGATGTACAGGTTATACCGTAGTCATCGAATTCTAAAGCTGTAACTCCCCAATATCTCAATGTATCATAGATGTCATTTACAACTTTATCAATACTTTCTTTATATCCAGTCGTAGGATTAAAGATTAGTATTTTTCCTAGAATGCTTTCATCCACATATTTTTTAAGCTTCTCAATTTCTACAGCTATTAATTGTTTTATGCTGTTATCTGCTTTGTCAATATAGGTATATACTTCAAAAATTCTTTTTGAAATTTCTTCGTATACTTCATTGAATTTCTGCCCTGTTTCGGTGACAAAGTCAGCATACGTTGTTTCGATAAATGTTGATAGCTTTCCATCAACAGCATTGATTTCATTTTCTAACAAAATAGTTTGTTTCTGGTTTTCACTATCAACATACGTTTTTAATTCGCTTATTTTTTGATTCACATAATTCTCAAAATCAACATTGATATTATTCAACGCTTCTATTACTTCATTGATTTTGTCCTGTATTTTACACATTTGATCGTATGGCGAAATTGAATCAGTGTAAGTTACTGGAAGGATTCTAGTGAATCTGCAACACCCGTAATAAGGTTTTAACATTTTAACCTCCTTTCTGATTAATAAATACCGAAAAAGAGATCGCTTAATTCTCCAATAATATCCGCGTCTATATTCAAAAACGTGCTTCTAAATTTATTCAGCATATCTGAATAATTTTCTGTCCCGTTTTTTCCTGACACATGCTCTATATAATCCTCTAGGTTATTAAGCGTTTGATTGTTTAACATAGTCCCACTATAATTACTTGTTGCGTTAGAAGAATTATTAGCCGTGTCTTTTGTGGCTGTTGTCAAGTATTTCATGCTGTCAATACCATCCAGCCCACCTTGCGGAGTATTATTGAATAAATTATAGCTTTCTGAATTGCTTGTGGTATTGGTGTTAGATTCCCCATTCCTGTTTTCATTGATGTCCCTTTTTTCATCCCTTTTCCTGTTGTAAGTCCTGTATAAATCAGTATCAAACATGGGATTAAATTTGATTAACTCTGATTCATACAATTTATTATAATACGGCATGATTACATTAAACCTTGAATCTAGTTCAAGTAACCAGCGGCCAACCGTATCCCAGCATATTTCCCTGGTAAAATAATGTTTTATTATTTTTGTTTCAAGCACAGGTTTATAGACATTATCAAATATAGGGTAATTGAATCTAAAAATTTTAGGTCTAGCCAGATTAATAACATTATCTATTTCATCATATCCAGCTGGGGAAGTAAGTCCTGCAAATGATTCACAGATGGTTTTTAGTTGAGCTGTATACACACTCATTCTTCATCACTCCTTTCCCCTAAAATCTCTTTATCATCAATTATATTAAGATCTTCGTTAAATTCAACACTTATGTTTAATTCAGGAAACATTCTGTTTATCTGATCACATGCTTGTTTTCTTGCTTCCAAAACGCTGAACCTGTTTGCCATGGTTCCGCCCATTGATCTTGAAACTTCATCGGAAATCAACCTTTCCTTTTTCTGATAACTAACATTGGATATACCTAAAGCAGTAAGACACTCGTTCCATGTTTGGGTCTTAAGCTCTGTAAGCTTATCACTAACATATGGAGCGTCAGTTTTTAATACACTTAAATTTTTCGTATCAATATATTTATCTTTAAATATAACAGGCTCATTTCCATCATACTGTTGATATAAGTTTTTAAGTGTAAGTAACTGATTTTCTGCGCATGTGATTAAGATAGGAGTTTTCTGTGCTTTTATATTAATATCAATTGTCCTATCTATTTCATATAGTTTTAAAGCATACAGTTCTATATCAAGCATACTAGGGGTGTGAATTAAATTGTTAAATATTAAAACACTATCTTCATTTGTTAAATTCATCTGATAACCGTTTGTGGCATATGCCATTCTATACTTTGGTATTCTATAGACGGTTAACTCACCACCTATCGTAGATTCCAATGCTAAATACCCCATAACGTCATCTCTGAAAAAACATGCATAACCTTTACAGCACAATACTAGCTCTAAAAATCTACTATCTACGCTAGGTGGTAAATTGTTCCACTTAAACCGCGATATAGCTATAGATAATAGACGCTCATAATACATGATAAAGGTTTGATTATTTCTTTTTCTACTTTCCCAAAAGTTTCTATTTCTACCCATATAAGCTCCTTAAAATGGTGCGCTATTATCTAGCGAGTAATCACCCACCTCATCAGCATTTCTCCAAAAAGTTATTCCACGCTCATATATTCTTTTTATTAATGATAAATCTGAAGATGGGCAATGTCCATTTATATTACAATTTTTTACTTCGACGTAGTTCCAGTGTGGCCGACCAGATATTCTAGGAACTTTTACTTCATTTGTGGCATATCCGAACATGTCAAAATATGAATCAATTTTTCTCGCATATTCAGCATTGATAGACATGTTGTAGCACCAAAAGTCAAGAGCACCTCTGGCATACATAGCGTTTCCGCTAATTGTACCTTGTATAGCTAACCCTCTGCTTGAATCAGCTATAGCGGCTACAGTATCTTTAGCCATTGATCCGGCAGTTTGAGCGGTTATATATGCTCCTGTAGCCTGGCTCTTTAACTCACTTACTCCGCGATCAACATAACCCTCTGTTCTGTAGTTTGTGAGATTATTAATCGTGTTCATGCTGTGATTTATTTGCCCTGTTATAACGCTAGTAATCATGTTTATTCCAAATACACCAACGTTTTGAGCTACCCATGCTTTGTAAGAATCAATTGCGTAGGGGCATTGTGGAAAACCGTCTATAACCAAACATTCATTATATCCGTTTGTTGCACCTTTATAATTTTTAGGTTGTAGTAAAACACTAGGGTTGCAACTAACTTCACCAGACAATTCAAATGTAACCAACATATTATTTTTTGTTTCGTCAAAAAATTCATACCTATAAGTTGCAGTTGCGCCCATTGAATTATTAACCAAAACAAAACAATAAGGATATGTCAACAACTTTTTATTTCTAGGCGTATATCCGTCTAAATTTGATGGTCTTCTGCTATGCTCATAATTTTTAACAACCGATGTATTAAAGGGTGTCATATCAAAAAATTCTTTTGAAGCCATGAATATGCATACAATACCATCTTTTTGATTCTTTTCGGTTACTGTATCAATGTCATTGTTTAACCTGTTCACACCGTCTTCTGTGATATCATACCCATAATATTCTATTCCTTGATATATACCGCACATCATACCTCTTGCTCCGCCTGACACTACTCCAGCAGATAGAGCCATGATTATAATATGACTCTGGCTTAACCCAGCTTTTGATGTATAATTGCAAACATATTCCCCTATAGGAAGGCTCTCACCCTGTAAATTTTCCCCCGGCCTATCTGTTAAGGGGTGTTCCCGAACTACAAATGATTCTTTTAGCGTGCAATGAAAAAACCACGTCTGCATTACGTCAATTTCATAGTAAATATATGCACAAGCATTATTGACATATTCTACGTTTGTAATAAAAGCATAAAACCATGTATTGTCATAAGCCGTGTTTTGGAACATCATATAGTTACAATTATATACATCTCCCGGATTAACGTCTATTCTTAATACACCATCATCTATTCTTTGATAAGATAGTTCGGTAAAATTGAGTTTAGTTTTACCTAGAAAGAAATTAATCTGTTGTGTCATACTTTCAAAGTATAGCGTGTTTTTATATGTATTATCAAGTGGTATATCATATAATAATCTTAGTTGCGTATTTGGTGTTATATACATATGAACTCTTTTCTAAGGTAGAGGGCTTTCGCCCTCATTCCTTATGATATTGTGATTGTACAGGTTCCGGATTTATTCGTATCGTATGTGCTAGTAGCTGTAATAGTAACTGAGCCGCTTGCCCCAGTTCCAATTGTTACAAGTCCGTTAGAATTTACTGTCACGTTTTCCGAACTGCTAGACCAGGTAACAGTTTTAGGAGCAAAGTTTGTGCTAACAACTTCAGCGCTTAGCTGTATAGTTGAACCTACAGAGCCACTAGCCGTTGAAGGCTCTACTGTTACGCTAGTGATAGTCGGCGCACCTGGGACGAATGCGACAGCATTATGGAACGGAGAAATAGAAAATGTTTTCCAGGTATGGTACCAATAATTCCAGTAAAGCCCTTCCCCGTTGTACTGCTCTGTAAAGTTGTAAAAGTTATCAAAGATCATAAAGAAATATCTATCGACCATTACAGCCGGAATATTGTCCAACGCCTGTAAATCATCTTCTGATATTTCTGTGTAATTAGGGTCTTCAGCGAACAGTAATTTAAGGCGCGCATTGTCAAGGTTTCCAAAGCTATCCACAAGAACACGTCTACCCATAAATTCAGCTTTATCCATGTTAAAAGCGGAAGCTAAAACTTCAACATCCATGGTGGCGTCAAATTTTGCGTTAACCAGTATATACTGATCTGATTTGTTTGTGTAAGTCTCTACACCATTGTAGTTATATTTATTGCTCAAAAATTCTAAAGAATTTGAAACGCCCTTAATAGTTGCTACAATAGATTTCATATTTTCGGTAGAAACTGTGTCAATCTGATTAGCATAAATATTTCCAGCAATCAAGTGTTTTGCAAGAAGATATTTCATAGTTATAAATTCGTCGTAGTTTGCACCTGTGTACATAGCATCTACAATTCTAGCAATTAAATCAGTAATTCCGTTCCAGCTCAAAAATGCCTGACGAAGCTGATCGTTGGAAATAGTGGCCTTATAGAATTTGGTATAATTCATTACATGAAAAGCCGCTCTTACATCGGGAATTTCCCGTTTGAAAATTGTGGTTTCAGACCTTTCCTGATTGAATTCAAACGGTTTTGCAATGTTAACAAAAATTTCTTCTATTGTTTCACCAAATTCAAGCATTCCCTGTTTCATAAATGCCCAGGGATTGCGATATAACTTAGACGTTACAAGCACCATGCCTATTCTGTTTACAAGAGCAGATAAAAACTCATTCTGTAAAGCTGGATACTGCATGATAATGGCACCAATTTCTCTAACAGAATCAAGTGAGCCTTCTGCATAGGGCACCATATCTTGATAGTTAGGACTTGCATTAGCTCTAAGCGTGTTTAAAATTTCTACTGAATTAGCATTAAGTGTTTTTACCTGAGGTTTAGTTGGCATAATTATTAACCCTCTCTTTCTTCAAATAATTCTTCATAAGTTCTTTTCTTACCATCGTCTGAAACATTTTCTTTTTGTTCCTCTACAACTCTTTTCGGCGTTGTGATTGCATCGGCTGAAGCATTAAAGCGTTCCATATACCGTTTTCTCCATTCATCATCATTCTCTCGATATCTGGATTCCCAATCAACGCTGGCTTTACTCTCCCAATCTCTCAACGTGTCTGTAACATCTTCTACTAACTGAATAGCATCATCTGAGATATCATCACCGATACGCCTTCTAACGATATCCAATAATTCTTCTGTGGTTCTTATAGCCATATCCTTTATTTCTCCTTTCATTTTTTAAATACATGAACAGTAATTTTGACTCTTGTATTTGAGGTGGTTGCGGTTGTTCACCTCCGCCCGCATTTAGATCAAAAATATCATTACCTGTTACTAAAGCGTTTAAAGCTTTATCCCTTTGTGAGATAGGTGTGCCGGGCAGCCATCTTCCAGCGTCTCCGTCACCGTAAGTATCATATGTATAATTTATGATATCGACAGGTGACATATTTGCACAATTTGCATATTTTCTAGCCGCTGTTATTGCCCCGCTACGGATAGCCATGGAAAACAGTGAACCTAATACTACTGCACCTTTATCCTTAATATCATAATTATAATTGTTAGTAATATAATCAATAGCTGGCTGTAAGTATTGTTCTATAGCTACGGCGTTTTGTGCCGCTAGAAAATCCGCTGTATAATTAATTGCATAATTCGCAAATAATGAATGTAGGATATTGTTATTTACTAGCTGAGTATTTCCAGCCCCCAATGATATGAATGGCGTAAACCCGTTAAACTGTGGGTAATTATTGACACAATACTCCAGGAAGGGCACTAATCCATATCTATAGTCAAACTGATATGCTCCATAAGCTCTCCCTCTGTCGCCCATTACTGCGAGAGATTGCGTACTGCCGTAAGGGAATCCAGATTCATTTGGAACCCACCCCATCCAAACGTTGTAACTATTTGCGGGCAGTGCTCCGTTTCCATATTTATATACATACGTATATGATGCGGGATCGCTTGCATACGTATTGATGGACACTTGTTGATCTAACGGATATGTGTCAGTATGGGCACCCATGGTTATTCTATTTTGATAGACCATTTCAGTGTGTCCACGTCTCCAGACTATATCACCAGCATTCCATTCAACGATTGCCGGGTGCTGTGTAAAACCTGCGCCTATTAGATAATCTGGTTCACTGGCCGTTGTGAACCACGGATTTGTCTGAAAAAAGTTTCCTACTGTTAAGCCTTCAGACATTAGACTAGAGCAATCATAATATTTAATCCCATTTACAATTTGCCCTTGTCTGTAAGCTTGACTATATCCAACATTTGGCGCATTGCATTGTCTTATTACCCAATTATAAGCGGCGGTTATATCTGGCATTATTTTACATACACCTCACCATTGTATACACCTGCTACCCACCCTGACGGACATCTGATCCATATATCTTTTCCAACTTTTTTAATCTCTAAAGCCGTAATTACTGTACCAGCGTCTAAGCATCCGTTTTTATCCTTGTCATGCCTTCGCCCATCTACTGTTAATTCATCGTGTGTTTTAGCTCTGAACATAATTCCGGCACCTGTTCTAACGCACATATTATATTGTAGGGTGTAGTCATAACCCTCATTATAGGTATAACCTGTATTTGTGTTTTGCTCAGAGTATCTCAAATGATAATCCCACGGGTGACTATAATAGGAGCGGATACAAAATTCTTTACCAGTCTGATCGCCAGATTGTCTTCCAATAATATCGCCGTTTTCATCGATTGAAGCGTGTACAATATTATCAGCATCAACGCACATTACAACATGAGAACCTACAGCAAGAAAAATATCCCCACGCTTTCTAGTTGTATTAATTGGTATAGATTTAAACCCAACATTAATAAGCTGATTATATAAATTTCTAGTGGTGGAAAATTTAGATACGTTAAACCCACCTACTATGAGTGATTCAGATATAGATGACGAACAGTCATAATCTGGGCCGTATCTGTTGACCTGTGAATATCCGTGTTTATCATCGTTGGCTAAGTCAACCATATGCTGTACAGTTTTTTCAATGTCACCCATGCTATACCTCCTTGTTGATTAAGTCCATCTTGTCACATAATTTCTGAATAACCAAAGTGTTATTATTTAATGCTTCTGTTATTCCAGACATTTCAGAACTATGCTGATCGTTTATTTCCTTTATCTGCTGTCTTTGCTTGTCGTTAGAATCTTTTATGTACCATACTAATATAATACACATGACAATCGGAAAACCTAATGATGAAATCACGCTTGTTATACCGTTCCAGTCCATAAATGGCTCCTTTCTTTGATCTATATTATTAATTATAGCATAAGTGTTGCAAAATTACAACATATATGTTATAATTAATTAAAATAATATTCATATATTTATTAAGGATGTGTTACAAAAATGTTACAAAAGTATTACGATGGAACAAAGCTTTTGTCCATGAAAGACATTAATGGTAAGAAGCCTGAACTTTTCATAACAACGGGAAATCGTTCGTCAGGTAAAACTACTTATTACGGACGATATTTTATGAATAGATTTTTCAAGAATAAAGAAAAATTTGGGTTAATATATCGATATAATTATGAGTTAGATGATTGTTCAGACAAATTTTATAAGGACTTATCTAATTTATTTTTTCCTGGTACTACCATGAAATCTGAAAGAAAAGCTGGCGGAATTTTTCATGAGCTTTTTGTTGATGAGGTTAGTTGCGGTTATGCTCTTTCTTTGAATAGTTCGGATCAAATTAAAAAATACAGTCACTTATTATCTGACATAACGAAACTATTATTTGATGAATTTCAAAGTGAAACTAACCACTACTGTTCAGATGAAATAAGAAAATTTATATCGTTACACACTTCAATTGCACGTGGTAATGGTGAGCAAGTTAAATATGTTCCCGTATATATGCTTTCTAATGCAGTAACAATCATCAATCCGTATTATGTTGAAATGGGTATAACAGATCGGTTGAAAAATGAAACTAAATTTTTAAGGGGCGATGGTTATGTGCTTGAACAAAGTTTTCTTGAAAGTGTTTCGGAAGCTCAAAAAGCCAGCGGATTCAACAGGGCTTTTAGTAATAACAGTTACGTTGCTTATTCTTCTGAAAATGTTTATCTCAATGACAATACATCTTTTATAGAAAAGCCTGAAGGCTCGTCCAATTATTTATGCACTATTAGGTATAATGGAAATGATTATGGTGTAAGAGAGTATGCTACAGAAGGTGTTATATATTGTGATTCAAAGGCAGACAGCCAGTTTAAATTAAAGATAGCTGTAACTACAGAAGACCATAATATTAATTACATAATGCTTAAAAGGTGTGGCTTTTTGATTAACACCCTTAGATATTATTTTGAAAAAGGTTGCTTTAGATTTAAAGACCTTAGATGTAAAGAAGCTATATTAAAAACATTATCATATTGATATCTAAAACCGCCAGCGTATATGTATGTAGTAGGGAGACACGTTTTAAATGTAACGCCTGTTATATATCCATCAATGTCAGATGCTTATACGCACCGGTTATTAAGATATAATAAGAGAGGGAGCAATCCCTCTCTTTAATGTTATGAAAAAGCATCGTAAAAATTTCTTTCCATGGTTTTATATTTATTTTCTAATTCTTCATATTTCTCTGTTAAGTTTATATTAATTTGCTTTAAATCATCCCTTTGTTCTAATAAATGTGCGATTAATTCATATTGACGTAACAAATAATTAGTTATTTCATCCAATTGCCTTGAAAGTATATCTTGAGCTACTATTTTATCATATAACTTTTCAAAAAATTGAGTGTAAATATATTGCGTGGTATTAGCAGAATAGATAACTTCAGGGAATGGTTTAAGAATAAATTCTTTTGCTATCGCTCTTATAGTATCCTTTAAATCTTCAAGACAATATTCCATTTCTTCTATATATTTTATCATTTATTTTACCTCATTTCATATGTTGTTTCCTTCAATATAGTTCCGCCCTTAATTCTTTTTGCAACTAATTTACCCTCTAATTTTAATCCAACCTTAAAATCTGTTAAATCATATTCACCTTTTTCTATTTTATCAATAAATATCTTTTTACTTCTTTCCGGTATTCCGGCGCCTTTTACATCATAATAAGGTGTATCAATCTTTCTCTGGTTCTCATGAGTCACATGCTCAATATATGTTTTCTGACGTGTAAATATAGCTCTATCCCAAAACGATTCTAATTTCCAGTGACAAAACTTAGATTCATGCACAGGTATATCAACTAAATCTTCAGGCGACATATCGTCACAGTGTAGACTATCAGTATCAGCATACGCAAAACCTGGCTTGTCTGCACCATAAAAATTTTTTTGTGCCGCACGTATGGTAAAATTTCTTGCATATGAGGTTATAGCTGATCCACACGGTATATAACCAGGTTGTTTCTTGTTTTCTTTGATGGGCTTAAACCCTATAGAACCATTATCTTTAATGTATGCAATTTTAAATGAGCTATCGTCAGAAGCCGCTAACTTACCGTAGAGGTTATTCATAAAAAGCTTTGCTAATGTCCGTATGGCTCCTTTTGATTCCTCTTTAATTTTTTTGTACAAATTAATGTATTCATCAAATAGCCCTATCTCTGAATGGAACCAACACCCATCTAATATGACACAGTCGACAAGTTCGTAATGCTCCTTAAACAATATCCAGTCTATCATTGTTAGAGTTAGAGTAACCTCAGTTGAATTTACTGATCCATCTGGCATAATTAATTCCTGACAATAACTATTTTGCTCGTCGTCCCATACATCGCTTGTAGTCAAGCACACATTTCCTAAATACATAAATGAGTTTTTTATCTGTATAAACGGCAACATGCCATCTTTTAAATAAAATCTACATCTTACACGCACAAAATAATACGCATGTTCCGGCATGTCAGGTATATAGTCACCGCTCCAAAATTTCGGTTTTCCCACTGGATAATAGTTTCCAGAATCAGAATGCATTTCAGATGGGTACAACGAGTTAACATCTGCTGTCAAACCATTTTTTAATATCCTACCTTGCTTTCCTTCTACGTAATAGCACCAACCACCCTTATAAGATCGCTTAATATATTGGCCTGCATTTTCAGCTCCGTAAGTTTTTTTATCTAGTAATATATCATACATATTTGGGAATAATATGTTGTAATATTCCTTGTCATATGTACGTTTAAATTCCTTTAAACAACATGAGCCTATAGTTAACGAGTCATGGCCCTGATCGAACATTATTTCAAGAGCTTCTTTTACGACTAATACATCATTTGCAATGTACTTTTTCTCTTTAGGCGTTATTTCACAACCTGAGAATCTAAATCCCTTGTATTCCATATCAAGTTTTTTATGTTTTGTCCCAAAACTTTTGCCAATTTCAGCCACGCTAAATGGTAAAAGCTTCAGGGAGTCACGTATTTCTATTATCTTATTATTCACTTTTATGATAATATTATACCATGCTCCACGATCTGAAATAGAATATTTAAATTCCTTATTGAACATTTTCTTTTCTGACTTCCATTCTATAAGCTCACCTTGTTCTGTCTTTATCTTGAGATAAGCCTGTTTAAATCCTAGATTTTCTATTAAAAATGGTAGCCAGAAAGAACCGTCAAATTTTAAGTTGTGATAGTAAATACATATATTACCCGGAAGCGCTTTTAAATAATTAAACGTATCAAGTAGTGAGTGGTGTATTATCACGCTTTCAGAATATAACGGAACTACAGCAGATGCCCATACCTCTGTATACTCTTGATTATCATATACTGTAGTTTCAAAATCTCCTACAAAGTAAGTAAAATCACGTTGTTTCATACGATTCTAAACCGTCTAAAATGTCTGAGACATTAATTACATCCTCATTTGTCATTCCAGGCAAGTCTCCAAACATTGCTTGACAATAAGATATAATTGCTGAGATGCTATCTCCAAACAGTTTTGAACGGTTTAGATAGTCTGATAATGATTCTGCATTATTTTCAAGCCTAGTAGCCACTGCTTCACGTCCTGATATGTCTATTGCGTTATTAAGTGCTTGTATAACAATATCAGACACTTTTTTTGGAAAACCTAATATCTGTCTACGATAATTACGGATAACAATATCAACAAAAGATGCTCTAGCTTTTTTAGCTTGTTTTTTTCGTAATATACCTTTATAGGCCGCTTCTCTACGTTCTAATTTTCTTCCTTCAACACCTGATAATATTTCTCCTGTATCTTGTTTTACATAAGTAGCTAATTCATATAACTTACTAGGATTAAGTTCTCTAAGATTTCTTAAGGATGCTGTGCTGATAATCTCTGATATCTGGTTAGCGTCAAATTCAAAGCCCCTTTTCGTTGCGTTTTTAATAAAACGCATCACCCGGCGTTGTTGTTTTTTTCGCTCAGTCATGTGGAAGCCCCCTTTGTTAATGATAAAGCCCCCCCTTATTAGGGAAGGGCTTTTAGTTAAATGATTCTACATGTTAGAAAATCTTTTCCTTTGTAGTTTTTACTCTCTCTACGGTATGCCTTAATGCTGTACACTGTCTCTTCCTCATCAGACATTACTTCATAAATCGCAATAAATGATCTCCAAAAGCTTTCTGATCCTGTAACATAGACCTGACCTTCTTTGTCAATTATTACATATTTCTTATAGTCTATTGTATCAGATTTTTCGTTGTGAACCATAACTACAACCCATTTGTCTACGTCAATAATTATGTCTCCTGCTTGCGTAGCCTCATCAATCTGGATTACGTCAGTAAAATCCGTGTACCTAAGCTTTTCCCTTGCTGACATCTCCCATGATGACTCTTGAACCGTTGCTTTATACTCTGCCATTATTCAACCTCCTTCTTTGACGCTCTGGGCGGAAGTTCTACAGCGTGCTCAATAAAGGTTTCTTCTGGCATTCCATAAAGCTTCTCACAAATTGTTAGTTCAACCACCGATGTTGGAATTCTCGAAGAAGTTGTGTACTGCTTCCTGAGGATGTTCATAGCCTTGTCTTTGTTTGTGATTTTCCCGGGAATGTTATAAGTTACTTCTTCCAGTACGTTTTCAGATAGATTAGCTGTCACTGCTTTTACTTCTGTTGATAAAATTGTGCGTGTTACCATTTTTGCCATTTGTTTTCCCTTTCTGGACTGTCATCATCAGGCACGGGTAGTCCATCTCCCGGCGACACCTCATTTGAGGTGTTTCGACTTAAATTTTATTGATTGAAAAAAATTGAACGTCAATGTATTTGCTGTTTATATATTTCAAAATTAAAAATTCTGGTATACGAGTGCTTGTTTCGCATAAAAACCTAAGTTTATAAGTTGTATTTATATATTCGACAATTAATGTCTCTGTATTCTCTTCCCAAAACTGATAGCACAGTTTCATATTTTGAGACTCAATAAATTGCCCTACAATATCATTTAACATATCTACCTCACTATTCTGGCCGGGTGTGGCGGCCCGGCCTATTCAGGAGTTCGAAGGAGTACACTTTCTGCCACAATTAGAGTATAGCATATTTTAGTGCTATAATGGTTACAAAAGTGTTACAAAAGTATTACGTTTTCAATCCCCGAACTGATTGGCAATTACCATAATTAACTCAGCTATGATAATTATTAATAATATGTTTGTCATCTTACCTCCTTTCAAGCCCCAATTATTTTGGCCTTTCATCTAACGACATCAATATTAAATTCACTTGATAATAATTCTTCAAATTCTGGATCAAGGTGTAGGTATCTTGTTAAAAATTCCTCCGGCATACAAGGCGCAAGCTCGCAGTGTACTTGTTCTCTGATTTCGTCAACCATATATGTAGCGATATCATCCAGCATAACTTGATTTACATCTGACAATTTTTTCATTGTTATTTCCCTTTCTGGACTGTCATCATCAGGCCGGGTAGTCCATCTCCCGACGACACCTCATTTGAGGTGTTTCGACTTATTTTGGTAAGCGTCATGGTTCTATTCTTCTTCGCTGTTCTCGTGTGCTGCGTTGAACTCGTCTTCAACTTCTTCTAGTGCTTCACTGATTGCCTGAGCTAACAAGTAGCATCTGATAGTAACGTCCATGCATTCAAATTCTTCATTCAAGAATTTTTCTCCGACTGTTTCCGTATTAGTTCCAAACTCTTCGCAAGCCTCATTTAACAACTCGATGTTATCCATAACATATTCCTGAGCCTGATAGCGATTAAATGTATAACTTCCGCTTGCGTTTCCGGTTACGCTGTCCACTGTCCATAAGTCATCATTAAGTGACTGCTCTAACTCTTCCAAATCTTCAAATTCTGAGAAGTTTACTTCATTTCTGATATAATCCAGAACGTCATTTTTTACTGCTTCGTTGTAGTTATAAGCTGTGTTTGTCATAATTCCCACCTTTTAACCTTTCTATATATGTATTACGTTTTCAATCCCCTATGAACTGATTTATAATTACCGTGACTAATTCAGCGATTAACCTTTCAAATAATCATGCATATTTTATTCACCTCCTTATTGTTTATGTCTTATCTTTATTACAAGTATATTGTATCATGTTAATATTACTATTTCATCACCTTTTTATTACATTTATATTAAGTTATTTTTTTAACAATCGGTGCTAACGTTAGCCCCTGAATGGGTGGAACCTCAAGGGGGGTCTCGACGAGTGGGG
>OLQT01001321.1_pt1 | contig 15527 bp, 12 predicted proteins | sample 1672651 | NCBI WGS metagenome assembly OLQT01 (sample SAMEA3136709, study PRJEB25190) | human gut metagenome | biome: human gut; feature: human-associated habitat; material: faeces | place: Austria | collected 2013 | reverse complement strand
TCAGAAGTCCAAGGGCGAGAAAGGAATCCCGCTGACGGTCAATGTCCCCTATGGTTATATGAAGGATCCGAACGATCCCCACCACTGGCTCATCGATCCGGAGGCCGCACAGGTGGTCAAGAGAATCTTTACCATGTGCATGGAGGGCCGTGGCCCGTCCCAAATCGCCAATCAGCTGCGAGCGGATCAGGTGCTGACGCCTACCGCTTACAAGAAGCAGCAGGGCCTTGGAACGCCCCACCCTCTGCCGGAAAATCCCTGTAAATGGTCGAACAGCTCTGTGGTCAACATTCTGGAACGCCGGGAGTACACTGGCTGCACGGTGAACTTCAAGACCTTCACCAATTCTATCTGGGACAAAAAGCAGCGGGAGAATCCGCTGGAAAATCAGGCCGTGTTCCCGGACACCCATGAGCGCATCATCGAGGATGATGTGTTTGAAAAGGTCCAGGAGATCCGCCAGCAGCGCCACCGCATGACCCGCACCGGAAGAACCAGCATGTTCTCTGGTCTGGTGTTCTGTGCCGACTGTGGTGCAAAGATGTACTACGGTGCCACCAACAACTACAAGCCTCAGAATGCGTTTTTCGACTGCTCCCTCCACTGGAAGGACAAGGAGAAGTGCAGCACCCACTACATCCGGGAGTCTGTTCTGGAGCGTCTGGTACTGCGCCACATCCAGATGGTGACGGACCATATCCTGCACCATAAGGACTATTTCGTGTCCGTCATGGGCCAGCAAATGCGGCTGGAGAGCAGCGAAAAGATTCAGATCCATCGCAAGAAGCTGGAGCGCAATCAGAAGCGGATCGCAGAGCTGAAGCGGCTGTTCATCAAGATCTATGAGGACAACGCCGCAGGACGGCTCAGCGACGAGCGGTTCGACATGATGAGCCAGAGCTACGAGGCGGAGCAGAAGCAGCTGGAAGCGGAAACGCAGACCTTGCAACAGGAAATTGAAGTACAGGAACGACAGCATGAGAACATCGAGCTTTTCATCCAGAAGGCCGACAAGTATGTGGGCATCGAGAAGCTGACGCCCTACGCCCTGCGGGAGTTGATCCAGGGCATCTATGTGGAGGCCCCGGACAAGTCCAGCGGCAAGCGACGCCAGACCACCCACATCAAGTATGACGGCATCGGCTTCATCCCTCTGGATGTGCTTATGAACGGAAAAACGGCGTGACCGAAGTCACGCCGCTTCCCGAGAACAACCAGTTCTCATGATATTTTGAATTTTACTGTTTTACGACCACCGTGCATTTTATGGGCTGCTTTTTTTCGTGCCGCAAAAGCAGTATTTTATGTCGAAAAAAGGAAATGAAAGCTTTTATTTTGCGGTATGCGATGTATTAAAAAAGAGTGGGGCAAAAAATGTCCCGATTTTTTCAAAAAATACAAAATACACTCTTGTGCAACGGGGAAATTTGGGGTATTCTTAGCATAGGGAAGAATTTTCCTCGCGGCACAGAAGAGTTGCAAAAGTGGTAATTGTTTTTAACAGAATGTTTCTGCCTTGCTTTGCGGCAAGGGCAGGAATCGGAATTTACCCAAAATTGATTACAGGAGGTAATGAGTAATGAGCAAGAAATATGTTTATATGTTCAGCGAAGGCAACGCGGGCATGAGAAACCTGCTGGGCGGCAAAGGCGCTAACCTTGCTGAAATGACAAATCTGGGACTGCCTGTTCCTTATGGCTTCACCATTTCCACAGAGGCTTGTACGGAATACAACGAAGGCGGCAAGAAGCTGACAGATGAAATGATCGACCAGATTGAAGTTGCTCTGGCAAAGCTGGAGGAAATCGCAGGCAAGAAGCTGGGCGACCCCGAAAATCCCCTGCTGGTTTCCGTTCGTTCCGGTGCGAGAGCATCCATGCCCGGTATGATGGATACTGTTCTGAACCTTGGGCTGAATGATATTTCCGTAGAAGGTCTGGCAAAGAAGACAGGAAATACAAGATTTGCTTATGACTCCTACAGAAGATTTATCATGATGTTTGCAGACGTTGTTATCGGTGTTTCCAAATCCAAATTTGAAAGAAAGCTGGATGAATACAAGGAAAGTGTTGGCGCAAAATATGACACAGACCTGACAGCAGAGGATTTGAAAAAGGTAACTGCTATCTTCAAGCAGATTTATCTGGATGACCAGGGCAAGGAATTCCCTCAGAATCCCAAGGAACAGCTTCTGGAAGCAGCAATGGCTGTATTCCGTAGCTGGGATAATCCCCGTGCTTTCGTTTACAGAAGAATGAACGATATCCCTTACAGCTGGGGTACTGCCGTAAACGTACAGATGATGGTATTCGGCAATATGGGTAATACCTCTGGTACAGGTGTTGCCTTCACAAGAAACGCTGCTACAGGCGAAAAGGCTATGCTGGGTGAATATCTGGTAAACGCACAGGGCGAGGACGTAGTTGCCGGTGTTCGTACACCTAACCCCATTGCAAAGCTGAAGGAAGATATGCCCGGTGTTTACGATCAGTTCATGGATATCGCAAACACACTGGAAAAGCATTATAAAGATATGCAGGATATGGAATTCACCATTGAAGAAGGCAAGCTGTTCTTCCTGCAGACAAGAAACGGTAAGAGAACTGCAAACGCGGCTCTGAGAATTGCGGTTGAAATGGTAGACGAGGGTCTGATTACAACAGACGAGGCTCTGCTGAGAGTAGAACCCAAACAGCTTGACCAGCTGCTGCACCCTGCATTCGACCAGGCTGCACTGAAGGCTGCAAAGGCTCTGGGCAAGGGGCTGCCCGCATCCCCCGGCGCTGCCGCAGGTAAGATTTATTTCACAGCAGAGGAAGCAAAGGCTGCTGCAGAAGCAGGCGACAGAGTTATTCTGGTTCGTCTGGAAACCTCTCCTGAGGATATCGAAGGTATGGCAGCATCTCAGGGTATCCTGACAGTGCGTGGCGGTATGACCTCTCACGCAGCCGTTGTTGCACGTGGTATGGGTACCTGCTGTGTATCCGGCTGCGAAGAAATCAAGATGAACGAAGAAGCAAAGACCTTTACACTGGGCGGCAGAACCTTCAAGGAAGGGGACTATATCTCTCTGGATGGCTCCACAGGCAACATCTACGGCGAAGATATTCCTACCGTAAAGGCAGAAATTACAGGCAACTTCCAGACCTTCATGGCTTGGGCTGACGCGAAGAGAGTGCTGAAGGTTAGAACAAATGCCGACACACCCAACGATGCACAGACAGCAATCGACTTCGGCGCAGAGGGTATCGGTCTGACCAGAACAGAGCACATGTTCTTTGCGGCTGACAGAATCATGAAATTCAGAAAGATGATTATGTCCGATACCGTAGAGGAAAGAGAAGCGGCACTGGAAGGCATTGAGCCTTTCCAGAAGGATGACTTCAAGGGCATCTACAAGGCAATGCAGGAAAGACCTGTTACCATTCGTCTGCTGGACCCCCCTCTGCATGAGTTCATGCCTAACACAGAGGAAGAATTTGCACAGCTGGCTGAAATGACAGGCAAAACAGTGGAAGAACTGAAAATCAAGGCACGCAGTCTGCATGAGCTGAACCCCATGATGGGTCACAGAGGCTGCCGTCTGGCTGTAAGCTATCCCGAAATTGCAAGAATGCAGGCAAAGGCTATCATGGAAGCTGCTATCGAGGTTTCCGAGGAGGATGGCATCAACATTAAGCCTGAAATCATGATTCCTCTGGTTGGCGAAATCAAGGAACTGAAATATGTAAAGAATATCGTAGTAGAAACAGTAGAAAAGGTATTCGAAGCAAAGGGCAAGAAGCTGGATTATCTGGTTGGTACCATGATTGAAATCCCCAGAGCTGCACTGACAGCTGACCAGATTGCAACAGAGGCTGAATTCTTCTCCTTCGGTACAAACGACCTGACACAGATGACTTATGGTCTGTCCCGTGATGACGCAGGTAAGATTCTGGCTGACTACATCGACAAGAATATCTACGAGGTTGACCCTACTGCAAGACTGGACAGAGCAGGCGTTGGTCTGCTGATGCAGTGGGCAGTAGAAAAGGCAAAACCCGTTCGTCCTGACATCCATCTGGGTATCTGTGGCGAACACGGCGGTGATCCTTACTCCGTTGAATTCTGCCACCAGATTGGTCTGGACTATGTATCCTGCTCTCCTTACCGCGTACCTATCGCAAGACTGGCTGCGGCACAGGCACAGATTAACTTCCCTCGCTAAGGATTACATAGGCAATCAGGAAGCATAGCAGTATAATAAGACATAATAAAAAGGGATAAATCCAAAAAAATGGGTTTATCCCTTTTTTGAGTGCCTGCGATTTTTCGTGGAAACGGCAGGAAAGCATTGAAAAACGGGGAAAGGTGATGTACAATAGGCAACAGTGCGATTTTTTACAGAAGAAGGAGAGAAAGAAATGGCAAAGGAAAAGAAAAAGCTGCCCTTGGCGGCATATATTTTTGCAGGTCTGGTGCTGGGGATTCTGGCGGGGGCTGCATTGATGAAAACGCCTGAGATTGCGGTGGAATACATTAAGCCGTTCGGGACGTTATTTTTAAACTTAGTGAAATTCATTGTAGTGCCGATTGTACTGTTCTCGATTATGAGCGGTGTGATTTCCATGCAGGACATGCGGAAGGTTGGCAGTATCGGGGTGAAAACCGTTTGCTATTATATGTGTACAACGGCGATGGCAGTGCTGATTGGTCTGGTGATTGCGAACCTTTGCAAGGGATTTTTCCATCAGCTTGCGACATCGGGACTGGAATATGAGGCGGCGGAGGCACCGAGCTTTATCGAAACCATCGTGAATATTTTCCCGAATAACGCATTGGAGCCTATGGTAAACGCAAATATGCTGCAGGTTATCGTGATTGCGCTGTTTTTTGGGTTTGGCGCGATTGCGGTTGGCGAAAAAGGAAGGGCGTTTACGGAATTTGTAGAGAGCGCAAGTGCGATTTCCATGTATGTAATGGATGCAATCATCAAGCTGAGCCCGATTGGCGTTTTTTGCTTGATTACACCTGTGGTAGCGGAAAACGGCCCCTCTGTATTGGGGGATTTGGCAACGGTGCTTCTGGTGGCGTATGCGGCGTATATTCTGCACATGGTGGTTGTGTATTCGCTGACGGTGAAGGCGATGGGCGGACTGAGCCCGATTCAGTTCTTTAAGGGGATGCTGCCGGCAATCCTGTTTGCATTTTCCAGTGCATCTTCCGTAGGGACACTGCCGCTGAATCTGGAATGTGTGCAGAAGCTGGGGGCGAAGAAGGATGTTGCAAGCTTTGTGCTGCCCTTGGGCGCGACCATCAATATGGATGGTACGGCAATTTATCAGGGCGTGTGCGTCATTTTTATTGCGACCTGTTTTGGGGTTGATCTGACGATTGGACAGCAGCTGACAATCATTCTGACGGCAACACTGGCATCTATCGGGACAGCAGGCGTGCCTGGGGCAGGGATGATTATGCTGGCAATGGTGCTGCAGAGCGTTGGCCTGCCCGTAGAGGGGATTGCGCTTGTGGCAGGGATAGACCGTATTTTTGACATGGGACGAACAACGGTAAACATTACAGGGGATGCGGCATGTACGCTTTGCGTTTCTAAGATGGAGGAGAAAAGACAGGCGCAGAAGGAGAAAACTGAGGCGTAAGAACAGAATAGACAGAAAAGGAACCCTGATGGCATGCCATTGGGGTTTTGCTTTTGGGGATTTTGCTGCATTATATAGAAGAAACGGAGGAAAATGAGGGGGTCGAATCGGTGAAATTGCGGAAAAATCAGGGGTTTGAAAAGAAAAAGAGAAAAAGTGAAAAAAGGTGTTGACATTTTTCGGCTTTTTATGCTACAATCCTTTCATCCAAAACATGGTGTGGATTTTTCTGGTCAAGGCCATTTTTCGCCACACAATTACCATTCCTGGTAATTGTGTGGCGTTTTTTATATTCCAAATTTATAAAAGGAGAACTTTATTATGAATGACACATTTATGAAAGAACGACCTGTCTTTCCACTGATTCTGTCTATGGCTCTGCCCATGGTTATTTCCATGCTTGTGAATTCACTTTATAATATCGTAGACAGTTTTTTTGTGGCTAAGATCAGTGAAGATGCAATGACAGCTCTCTCGCTTGTATTTCCTGTACAGAACTTTGCAAACGCCATTGCCATTGGCTTTGGAATCGGTATCAGCTCCCTGATCGCGATCTGTCTCGGTGCCGGAAACAGAGAAACCGCCGGCAAGGCTGCCACTCACGGTCTTATCCTGGCAGCTCTGCACGGTATGATCCTGACTGTCGGCTGCATCCTTATCATGCCCGGATTTCTCGCCTTATTTACCTCTGATACGGATGTCATCAGCCTTGGGATCCATTATTCTACAATTGTATTTCTGTTTGCAACCGTAAACACCATCAACCTTGCCTATGAAAAGATCTTCCAGGGTGTCGGCAAAATGAAGGTCACTATGGCAGGACTTATGGTCGGCTGTGTTTCCAATATCATTCTCGATCCACTGCTGATCTTTGGCATCGGTCCCTTCCCGGCACTTGGAATTGAAGGTGCTGCCATAGCTACCGGTCTCGGTCAGGTATTCAACCTCCTTTTCTATCTGATTGTCTACAAAATACGGCCCCTGCAGATCACCATAAGCCGGAAATATCTGCATCCGGACAGAGCTCTTGCAGTAAAATTATACTCTGTCGGTATCCCCGGTGCCCTGAATCTCGCACTTCCATCTGTCCTGGTTTCTGCTCTGAACGGGCTTCTTGCTTCCTGTTCTCCGATCTATGTTGTGATTCTCGGAATCTACTACAAACTGCAGACCTTCCTGTATCTTCCGGCAAGTGGGATCGTACAGGGAATGCGTCCTGTGATCGGATATAACTATGGAGCCGGAGAACATAAACGTGTAAAAAAGATCTACTACGTCACACTCTGTATGAGTGGTGTGATCATGCTGATCGGAACCATCATCTGCCTGACTGTTCCGGGACAGCTCATGGGGATGTTTACCACAAATCCATCCACGATCCAGGCAGGAAAAACAGCTCTTCGGATCATCTGTGCAGGTTTTCTGGTTTCCTCTGTATCCGTCACAGCCTGTGGTGCACTGGAGGGGCTGGGAAAGGGAACAGCTTCCCTCGTTGTTTCTCTCTGCAGATATCTGCTTCTGATTCTTCCGGCTGCCTTTATCCTCTGCCGCATTTTTGGTGCTGTCGGTGTATGGCATGCCTTCTGGATCGCAGAAGCACTGACTGCCGGGATCTCCTTCCTTATCAGCAAAAAGAGCATCGGTATTTGAAAATAAATACCGGTGTTTTTTTATATTCTCTTTATCCATAATTGCCCTTGACAAATACCCTCATGGGGTATATATTTTAGTTATATTCAGTATACCCCCAATGGGTATTTAGAGGAGGACTTTTGCTTATGAACCATTCTGATAATAATACTTTGGAAACTCCTGTCTGTTCCTGCTGCTGTACGAAACATACCGATCGTTCGGAGGCGGAGCGTAAGAAGCTTATTAATCGCCTGAAGCGCATTGAAGGGCAGATCCGGGGAATTATAGGAATGTTGGAGAACGATGCCTACTGCAATGACATTCTGGTTCAGTCCGCCGCAGTAAACGCTGCAGTGAATGCTTTTAACAGAGAACTTCTTGCCGCCCATATTAAAACCTGTGTGGCAAGGGATATCCGGGAAGGCAAAGACGAAACCATTGATGAACTTGTGGTTACTTTACAGAAACTTATGAAATAAGACTGTGTACGGAACAGACAGTCTGTACACAGCAGAAGGAGGAAATATGGAACAATATCAGGTAACAGGAATGAGCTGTGCGGCATGCAGCAGCAGAGTGGAAAAGGCAGTATCGAAGGTATCGGGAGTTACCAGCTGTTCGGTCAGTCTTCTGACGGATTCCATGGGAGTAGAAGGAACCGCATCCCAGTCGGAGATCATTGCGGCTGTTGAGGCAGCAGGATACGGTGCTTCGGTAAAAGGAGCAGATGCAGGAGCCAAAAAAGGCGCAGCAATGGATGAGGATGCCCTGAAAGACAGGGAGACACCGATTATGAAGCGTCGTCTGATCGCATCACTGTGTTTTCTGATTCCACTGATGTACATTTCCATGGGTCATATGATGTGGAACTGGCCACTGCCGGGATTTCTGGCTGACAATCATGTAGCAATGGGACTGATCCAGCTGTTATTTACCGGAATTATCATGGTGATCAACCAGAAGTTCTTCATCAATGGATTTAAGGGGCTCCTTCATGGTGCGCCGAACATGGATACCCTGGTTGCACTGGGATCAGGGGCATCCTTTGTATACAGCACCTATGCATTGTTTGCAATGACAGATGCACAGGTGAAGATGGATATGGAAGGCGTCATGTCTTATATGCATGAGTTCTATTTTGAATCAGCAGCCATGATCCTGACGCTTATCACAGTCGGAAAGATGCTGGAAGCGCATTCCAAAGGAAAGACAACAGATGCATTAAAGAGTCTGATGAAGCTGGCTCCGAAGACAGCTGTTGTCCTGAAAAATGGTGTGGAGACAGAGGTTTCCATCGATCGGGTGAAAAAAGGCGATATCTTTGTAGTAAGACCGGGTGAAAATATACCGGTAGACGGTATCGTGCTGGAAGGAACCAGTGCAGTCAATGAAGCAGCACTTACCGGAGAGAGTATTCCGGTTGATAAAGCAGAAGGTGACAAGGTATCTGCTGCAACCATGAACCAGTCCGGTTTCCTCAAATGCGAGGCAACCAGAGTTGGGGAAGATACCACACTTTCACAAATCATTCAGATGGTCAGTGATGCGGCGGCAACCAAAGCACCGATCGCAAAGATCGCAGACCGTGTATCCGGGATATTTGTGCCGGCGGTTATTACGATTGCAGTGATTACAATTATCGTATGGTTGATCGCAGGTCAGAGTGTTGGATTCGCACTGGCAAGAGGTATTTCCGTACTCGTTATCAGTTGCCCTTGTGCACTGGGACTTGCCACACCGGTTGCCATTATGGTTGGTAACGGAATGGGCGCAAAGAACGGAATCATGTTCAAGACGGCGGTATCTCTGGAAGAGACCGGCAAAATGCAGATCGTAGCTTTGGACAAGACCGGAACCATCACAAGCGGGGAACCGAAAGTAACGGATATGATACCGGCAGAGGGTATCTCGGAGGAAGAACTTTTGGGATTTGCTTATGCACTGGAAAGAAAGAGCGAGCACCCACTGGCACATGCAATTTTACAGGAAGCCCAAGAGCGCAGACTGGATGCGGAGGAAGTAGAAGACTTCCAGGCAGTACCTGGAAACGGACTTTCCGCAGTTCTTGCAGGAAAGACGATTTATGGTGGAAATAAGAAATTTATCCAGACAAAGACTTCTGTGGATGCAGGAATGCTGAAAAAGGCAGAAGATCTGGCGGCAGAAGGAAAGACACCTTTGTTCTTTGCGAAAGAAGATCAGCTGATCGGAATCATTGCGGTAGCAGACGTCATCAAAGAGGACAGTCCAAAGGCAGTCAAAGAACTGCAGAATATGGGAATCCATGTGGTAATGCTGACCGGTGACAATGAGAGAACTGCAAAAGCGATCGGACGTCAGGCGGGTGTAGATGAAGTCATCGCAGACGTTCTTCCGGACGGAAAAGAAGCCGTTATCCGGAAATTAAAGAAAAAAGGAAAAGTTGCCATGGTTGGTGACGGAATCAATGACGCGCCGGCACTTACCAGAGCCGATATGGGAATTGCGATTGGTGCAGGAACCGATATCGCGATCGATGCAGCAGACGTTGTTCTGATGAAAAGCTGTTTAAGTGATGTACCGGCAGCCATTCGTATGAGTAAAGCAACTTTAAAAAATATCCATGAGAACCTGTTCTGGGCATTCTTCTACAATGTGATTGGAATCCCGCTTGCGGCAGGTATCTGGTATCCAATCTTCGGATGGAAATTAAATCCGATGTTTGGCGCAGCAGCTATGAGTCTTTCAAGCTTCTGTGTCGTAACCAATGCACTTCGTCTGAACTGGTTTAAAATGTATGATGCCAGCAAAGATAAGAAGATAAAGTCAAAAGTCAAAGAAATAGAGGAGGAAAAGACAATGACAAAAACAATGAAAATCGAAGGTATGATGTGTGGACACTGTGAGGCAACCGTAAAGAAAACTCTGGAAGCAATCGAAGGAGTAGAGGCGGCAGAAGTAAGCCATGAAAATGGAACAGCGGTAGTAACACTTGCAGCAGAAGTAGCCGATGAGGTACTGAAAAAAGCTGTTGAAGACAAAGATTACAAAGTGACAGGGATTGAGTAGGTTTAAGTCCGAAAAATAAAGATTGTTAGAAATTAAGTGAAGATTGGCTGGTTCATAAAAAAATAAAAAAAGTGTTGACACCATATAAAATCTGTGGTAAATTATAACTTGCGTAAAGCGAACAACAAAGAAGAGTATCCACTCTCACCTTAGCGCAATCGGGCGACTAACGGTTTGATATTGAATTTATAATACCGGATATAAGTATTGTATGCAATAGATAGTGGATAGTCTGCAGCTATTCACTATTTTTTTATTTATTGGAGGTGCACAACAATTAGCGATTTAATGATTAACGAACAAATCCGCGACAGAGAGGTACGCGTGGTTAGCGAGAGTGGGGAACAGTTAGGAATAATGTCAGCAAGAGAGGCTATGAAGCTGGCACAGGAAGCGGAACTGGATCTGGTTAAAATCGCTCCGACAGCGAAACCGCCGGTTTGTAAGATTATCGATTATGGTAAGTACAGATACGAACAGGCAAGAAAAGAAAAAGAAGCAAAGAAAAAACAGAGAACTGTCGAGGTTAAGGAAGTGCGTCTTTCACCAAATATTGACACCAACGACCTGAACACGAAGATGAATAATGCTAGAAAATTTATCTCAAAAGGAAATAAAGTAAAGGTTACACTTCGTTTCCGCGGTAGAGAGATGGCTCATATGCAGCAGAGTAAACATATTCTTGACGATTTTGCTGAGAAGATGAAAGATGTTGCTGTCATTGAAAAGCCGGCAAAACTTGAAGGCAGAAGCCTGAGCATGGTTTTAACTGAAAAACGTTAAAAATAAATTATCTATATTAAGGAGGAAAACATCATGCCAAAAATTAAAACAAATAGAGCTGCTGCAAAGCGCTTCAAAACAACAGCTACAGGTAAACTTAAAAGAAACAAAGCTTACAAGAGCCATATCTTAACAAAGAAGTCTACTAAGAGAAAAAGAAATCTTAGACAGTCAACTATCACAGATTCTACAAATGTAAAGAACATGAAGAAAGTTTTACCATATCTCTAAGATTTGGCAGGAAAGATAGAAGGAGGATTAAGTAATGGCAAGAATTAAAGGCGGAATGAACGCTAAGAAGAAACACAATAGAACTTTAAAACTGGCTAAAGGATACAGAGGAGCTCGCTCTAAACAGTACAGAATTGCAAAACAGTCTGTAATGAGAGCCCTTACATCAGCATACGCAGGAAGAAAGCAGAAAAAACGTCAGATGCGTCAGCTTTGGATCGCTCGTATCAACGCAGCTGCAAGAATGAATGGTCTTTCTTACAGCAAGCTTATGCACGGACTTAAAGTTGCCGGTGTAGATATGAATAGAAAGATGCTCGCTGAAATGGCAGTTAATGATGCAGCTGGCTTCACAGCTGTAGCTGAAGTTGCTAAAAAGGCACTTGCATAATTAAATCAGACGATTTCGTATAGAGTTTGAGAGAAGAGGGAAAACCTTGTGGAGAGAATCCGCAAGGTTTTTTTACGTGGATTGTTGTTATAACAACAGAATAAAATGCGGTTGTAAGCTAAAATAAGCTGGTAAAGTTAAAGGAATACAAATTTTTCGAATAGGAGGATATAAAGGAATATGATTCGTAGAATTATTCAGATAGATGAGGAGAAGTGTAATGGGTGTGGAGCTTGTGCAAAGGCCTGCCATGAGGGGGCTATTTCTATGGTAAATGGGAAAGCAAAGCTGATGCGAGATGATTATTGCGACGGGCTGGGAGACTGTCTGCCGAATTGTCCGGTGGATGCCATTCATTTTGTAGAGCGTGAGGCGGCGGCTTATGATGCGGAGGCTGTGAAGCAGAATATGCTTAAAAAGCAGCAGGAAGAGGCTGCAAAGCAGAATGCGGGAGAAGGACCTAAAGCACCGGTAAAACCATTTGCAGGGGGATGTCCTGGAACCCGTATGCGTATGATGAACAGAGAGGAGAGTATGCAGAATGCAGAGAGCGAAGAGGAAGGAAGGGAGACGGCGAAAAGCGTGAATAAGAGTATGCTTTCCCAGTGGCCGGTACAGATTAAGCTTGCACCGGTGAATGCACCATATTTTGACGGGGCGAAGCTTCTGGTCGCTGCAGATTGCAGTGCCTATGCTTATGGAGATTTTCACAATCGTTTTATCAAAGGGCATGTGACTTTGATTGGATGTCCAAAACTGGATAATGTGGATTATTCGGAGAAGCTGACGGAGATTATTAAGAACAATAATATTAAGAGTGTGACGATTGTGCGGATGGAAGTACCTTGTTGTGGCGGACTTGAGCTGGCGGCTAAGAAAGCGCTTCAGGAAAGCGGTAAATTTATTCCGTGGCAGGTCGTGACCTTATCGCTTGACGGACAGATCCTTGATGAATAATATCAGTAAAGTAATTTCATTACGGAAAACAGCATATGAAATATGTTGCGGTAAATCTGTAGAGTCTGCAAAAGGGCAAAGAAAAAGGCTGAAAAGTTATAAACTTTTCGGCCTTTTCTGACGCATTTACTAATGTGTTCGTACATATTCTTTGATTGCGTTAAAGCTTTCTCTGCTGATCACGTGCTCCATCTGGCAGGCATCATCTGTAGCGATTTCTTCTGGGACACCGAGTTCGATCAGCCATTTTGAAATAAATTCATGCCGTTCATAGATCATGTTCGCGATCTCTTTTCCTGAATCGGTAAGATAGATAAAACCTGCATCTGTTACGGTAATATGATTCTCCTGACGAAGTTTCTTCATGGCGATGCTGACGCTTGATTTTTTGAAACCAAGTTCGTTGGCAATATCTACGGAACGTACGACAGGTAATTTTTTACTTAACATCAATATTGCTTCAAGATAATTTTCGGAAGATTCATTTTTAGCCATTTATTCCGGTCACCTCACTATTTATTCTTATATCTAATAGGATACCATGGATTGTATTTTTTTTCAAATAATATTGTTCTGTAAATGCTCTTTTGTGCAAAAAGTAGAAGCTATAACTATTATAAGTAAGTGATAAATGGCAAAAATGAGTAACAGAAAACAATGGTTTAACAAAACTTAAAAAAATGCTTGACAACACACAAATGTTAGCATATACTAACTAATGAACAAAAGTTGGTAATGAAAAAAATTATCATTCAAAATTCCAAATACGCAAAAGAACAGGAGGTAGGGATTATGCCTTTAACGATGGCGAATATTGGTGAAGTAAATGAGATCAAGAGAATTGGTGGAAATGAAGAAACAAGGCGATTCCTTGCGAATCTCGGATTTGTAGCAGGTGCAGAGATTACAGTTGTTTCTGCAATCGGTGGTAATGTGATCGTGAACATCAAGGATTCACGTGTTGCGGTTAATTCTGATATGGCGCGGCATATCATGATCTAGCCTCTGGCTGGTCGATGGGTCCGCTGTATATATATTCTGTATTACGAAGCTTAAAGGAAAGGAGATACGACAATGACTTTAGGTGATGCAAAGGTTGGAAGCACTGTTGTTGTGACCAGGATTGAAGGAGACGGAGCTTACAAACGCCGTATTATGGACATGGGCATAACAAAAGGAAGCGAGCTGTACATCAGAAAAGTTGCGCCTCTCGGTGATCCTGTTGAGATTACTGTAAGAGGATATGAACTTACAGTAAGAAAAGATGATGCACAGTGTGTGCAGGTAAAATAGCATATACATAATTATGCATGAGAGTAGTACAACAAGGAGGTAAAAAGGAATGGCAATTAAAATTGCACTTGCCGGAAACCCGAACTGCGGTAAAACTACCATGTTTAACGCGCTCACAGGAGCCAACCAGTATGTTGGTAACTGGCCAGGGGTTACTGTAGAGAAAAAAGAGGGTAAATTAAAAAGTAAGAAGACAAAGGAAGAAGTTATCGTAACTGACCTTCCGGGTATCTATTCAATGTCTCCATATACACTGGAAGAGGTCGTCAGCCGTGACTATGTGCTGAAAGAAAATCCGGATGTGATCATTGATCTGGTGGATGCAACCAATATTGAACGTAACCTGTATCTGACAACTCAGCTGATCGAGACAGGCGTTCCGGTTGTTATTGCACTGAACATGGCAGATCTTCTTGCGAAGAGAGGAATCAAGATTGATGTGAAGAGACTTTCAATGCTGCTTGACTGTCCGATTATCGAGACATCTGCGCTGAAAGGTGAAGGACTTGACAAACTGATCGATGAAGCAGTAAAAGTTGCTAAGAAGTCAGAAATCGATCTTCCGAAAGATATCTTCTCAGAAGAGCTGGAAGGTGCTGTAGCAGAAGTTAAGAGCGTTCTTCCGAGTTCTGTTTCAGAAGAGAAGAAGAGATGGTACGCTGTTAAATTCCTTGAGAACGACAGCAAGGTAGTAGAGAGCATGAAACTTTCCGGTGCGGCAGCCCAGACGGTGGAAGCACAGAGAAGAGCTCTTGAAAAGAAACATGACGATGATATGGAAAGCATTGTAACAGACGAACGTTACAAATTCATCCAGAAGATTGTTTCAACAACTGTTCAGAAGGGAAAAGAAAAACTTACAACTTCTGATAAGATCGACCGTATCGTTACGAACCGGTTCCTCGGAATCCCGATCTTTATGCTGGTAATGTGGATCGTATATTATGTTTCTGTAACGACAGTCGGTACCTTTGTAACAGATTGGACAAATGATGTATTTGTAGTAGCAATTCAGGATGCAGCAACAAGCGCACTTTCAGTGATCGGTGCCGGTGACATGGTTATGGGACTTGTTGTTGATGGTATCATCGGTGGTCTTGGAGCCGTTCTTGGTTTCGTTCCACAGATGGCGATTCTGTTCCTTTTCTTGTCTATCCTTGAAGACTGTGGATACATGGTTCGTATCGCATTCGTCATGGACCGTGTGTTCAGACATTTCGGACTTTCGGGAAAGAGCTTTATCCCGCTTCTGATTTCATCAGGCTGCGGTATTCCTGGAATCATGGCTTCTAAGACTATTGAACAGGATAATGACAGACGTCTTACAATTATGACAGCAACTTTTATCCCGTGTGGAGCTAAGCTTCCGGTTATCGCTCTGATGGGTGGTGTTATTTCCGGTGAAGTAGCAGGATATCAGGAAAGTTCATTTATCGCACCGCTTATGTATTTCATTGGAATCGTTGCAGTACTTGTAGCTGCGATCATCCTGAAAAAGACAAAACCGTTCTCAGGAAAACCGGCACCGTTCGTAATGGAACTTCCACAGTACC
>OLQT01001308.1_pt1 | contig 15606 bp, 12 predicted proteins | sample 1672651 | NCBI WGS metagenome assembly OLQT01 (sample SAMEA3136709, study PRJEB25190) | human gut metagenome | biome: human gut; feature: human-associated habitat; material: faeces | place: Austria | collected 2013 | reverse complement strand
TTCAAATTGACAATGTAACCAAAGCCTATGGCAAAAATATTGTGATTCAGGGCCTTTCGGCGGAGATCCAGCCGGGCGAGTTTTTTACCCTGCTGGGCCCCTCCGGCTGCGGCAAAACCACCCTTCTCAGGATGATTATCGGCATTAACTCCATCGAGGGCGGCGAGATCCGCGTGGACGGCAAGGTCATCAACCAGATCCCCACCAATCGCCGCAACATGGGCATGGTGTTCCAGAACTACGCCGTATTTCCGCACATGAGCGTCCGGGATAATGTGGCCTACGGCCTCAAAACCCGCCACGTGCCGAAAGCCGAGCGCTACAAGCGGGCGGATGAAATACTCAAGCTGGTGAAGATCGACGATTATGCCGACCGGATGCCTACGCAGCTTTCCGGCGGACAGCAGCAGCGCGTGGCGCTGGCCCGCGCTATCGTCATTCAGCCCGAGGTGCTGCTGATGGACGAACCCCTTTCCAATCTGGACGCTAAGCTGCGCGTGGAAATGCGCAACGTGATCAAGCGCATTCAGCGGCAGGTGGGCATTACGACCGTCTACGTCACCCACGATCAGGAAGAGGCGCTGGCCATTTCCGACCGAATCGCCGTCATGCACGGCGGCGTGATTCAGCAGATCGGCACGCCCAAGCATATTTACCAGCGCCCGGCCAACGAGTTTGTTTCCAGCTTCATCGGCCTGAGCAACTTCGTGGACGCGGAAAACCAAAACGGCACGCTGGATTTCGGCTGCGGCTATCGGGTGCAAATGTCCACCCTGCGGCCGGACGCGGGCCGGAAGGTCTGCGTGGCCGTCCGCCCAGAGGAATTCCTGATTCGTTCCGCCGAGGAGCCCGGCATTCCCGCCACGGTGCGCTCCAGCGTCTTTTTGGGCATGACCCAGCACTACTTCCTCACGTTGGGGGATGAAAAGGAAATCGAAGTGGTGGTTCCCAGCGACCGCAGCGACCTGATCCCCGACGGCGAAAAGGTGTCCCTGCAGATCGTCGCGGACAAGGTGAACGTCTTTGACGGCGAAAGCCGCGCTACCGTGATCCGCGAGGGAGTGTGAGCCCATGAACAAGCAGAAGCATTCGCCCATCTGGACGTTTCTGGCGCTGCTGGTGCTGGCGCTGTTCCTGATCTTCGTGGTGTATCCGCTGGTGCTGATCCTCTATAAGAGCGTAATCAACCCCAGCGACGGAAGCTTTACGCTGGAAAACTTCACCCGTTTCTTCACCCGCAAATACTACACCAATACGCTGATTAACTCCTTCAAAGTGACCATCGTGGCCACGCTCATCAGCGCCACGCTGGGCCTCCTGATGGCCTACATCACCCGGCAGTATCAGATCGCGGGCAGCAAGTGGCTGAACATCTGCATTGTGGTCAGCTACTTGTCTCCGCCCTTCATCGGCGCTTATGCGTGGATTCAGCTGCTGGGCCGCAACGGCGTGATTACCCGCTTTATCAACGGGCTGTTCGGCGTGACCTTCGAGGGAATCTACGGCTTTGCCGGTATCGTGCTGGTCTTCTCTTTGCAGTCCTTCCCGCTGGTGTACATGTACGTCTGCGGCGCATTGCAGAATTTGGACAACTCCCTGAACGAGGCGGCGGAAAGTCTGGGTGCCAGCAACTTCCAGCGGGTCACGGGCATCATTCTGCCGCTGGTACTGCCCACGGTGCTGGCTTCCTCCCTGCTGGTGTTCATGCGGGTGTTCGCCGATTTCGGTACGCCCATGCTCATCGGCGAGGGCTACCGCACCTATCCGGTGGTACTGTACAATCAGTTCATGGGTGAGGTCAGCAACGATAACTACTTTGCCGCGGCGCTGTGCGTCATCATCGTGGCTATTACCATGGTGTTTTTCTTCCTGCAGCGCTATATCGCCCGGAAGCATTCCTATTCCATGTCGGCGCTGAAGCCCATGCAGCCCCGCGTCCAGCGGCCGCTGCCCCGGTTCCTGTGCCATCTGTTTGTGTATCTGGTGGTGCTGGTGGCGCTGCTGCCCCAGCTGACGGTGATTGTGACCTCCTTCCTGAAGGAGTCCACGCCCGGCATTTTCACCAACGAATTTACGCTGGTAAACTACCAGACCATCTTTTCCAAGAATCCCCGGGTCATTCCGAACACCTACCTGTTCGGCCTGATCGCTATTGCGCTGGTGATCGTGTTCGGCGTGCTGATCGCCTATCTGGCGGTGCGCCGCCGCTCCATCATCACCTCCACGGTGGATACGCTGACCATGCTGCCCTACATCATTCCCGGCTCGGTGCTGGGCATCTGCCTGCTGTACGGCTTTGCCAAGCCGCCGCTGGCGCTGACGGGCACGGCGGCGATTATCATCATCGCCCTGACCATCCGCCGGATGCCCTACACCATTCGTTCCAGCACGGCCATCATCAGCCAGATCAGTCCCTCCATTGAGGAAGCGGCGGTCTCGCTGGGTGCGTCGGAGCTGCGTTCCTTCCGGGAAGTGACCCTGCCCATGATGATGCCCGGCGTGATTTCCGGCGCGATCATGAGCTGGGTAACGGTCATCAGCGAGCTGTCTTCCTCGATCATGCTGTACCGTGCTTCCACTCAAACCCTGACGGTGGCGGTGTACACCGAGGTCATCCGCGACTGCTTCGGCAACGCGGCGGCCTATTCCACCGTGCTGACAATCACCAGCGTATTGTCGCTGCTGCTATTCTTCAAGCTGACGGGACGGCGGGACATCAGCGTGTAAAAAACAATCAAAAGGCGGGCTGCCGGTTTTCCGGCAAGCCCGCTCTTTTCAGCTTTCACTGCCCAGAATGCCTACCATCTGATCGGTCAGCACGAAGGTTCCGTCCTGACAGTCCAGCGTATTGAGAAAATAGCCCAGCGAATCGGCGTTGTATAGCCCGGCAATTCGCTGCCAGGCCAGCAGAGAGGACTGCCCGTCGCCGTTGAAATCGATGGGGTAAAGCCCGCTGAGCGGATTGACGAAGCCTTCCATGGGCTCCCGCAGGCTTCCGTCGGCGTTGTAGAGCTGGTTGAGGTAGGCGCTGCCCTTCCCGGTCAGGTCGATGAAATACTCCTGCCGGTTCTGCTGGCTGGCGGCCTTGACCGCATAGCCGTCCAAATACTGAATCTGATAGGTATAGGTAGCGTTATAATCGTCGCTGGCAAAGATCTGCCGGAAAACGCCGTCATCGTAAGTAAAAATGAAATAGTTGATGATGCCGCCGCTTCCCCCGGTGGGCAGGGACAGCAGAATGTCCCGTTTGTTCTTCCCGGTCAGGTTGACCAGCGAGAGGGACGGAGCGTAGGCCGCGTCCTCGGGCAGAGCGATGGCTGTGATCCGTCCGGTAGCGCCGTTCTGGATGACCAGACTCATCTGCTGCCATGCGTTGGAATCTCCAAACTGTACGCCGATGAGGGAAACCGTATCCGAAATGCCGTCATAGGTAACGTCTCCTTTGACGGAGGTGATGATGCTCGCCGCCATAGCAGGGCTCCTTTCCTGTTACTGCCGTCAGTCTATGCGATGCGGCAGGGGAAAATGCCCTGAGGATAAAGAAAAGAAAGGATGAAAAGGCCCGCGTGACATCCGTTCACACTGGCCTTTTTACATAATAATAGGAAGCAAAAGAGCGCGTTACCCCTGCCGGAGCCGCCTGCGGTAGGCGGTGGGCGTTTCACCGTAATGCTGCTTGAAGAAGCGGCTGAAGTAGAACTGGTCGCAGAATTCCAGTTCTTCCGCGATCTTGCCGATGGGCAGATCGGTGGAAAGCAGCAGGTGCATGCACTTGCGGAAAAGCATGGTGTCGATATAGGTGCCCAGCGGCGTGCCGACTTCAGCTCGGAATTTTTTGGTCAGAGTGCTGGGGGAAATGCTCATCTCCTCTGCCAGCTGATTCACCGTCAGACGGGCGGAAAGCCGTTCCTGAATCAGGCGCACGACCCGCTCCATCGTTTCGCTGTAGGCGTAGGTCATGGCTCCGGTGGAAACGCCCAGCGAGATAAAGGTATTGATGTCCCGCAGCAAAAAGCTGGTCAGCAAAAGGGCGTCCGCCGGGTTCTGACTGTTGTAAAGCTGGATCATGTGGGCGATCGTCTGCCGGTCCATCGGCAGAATGAGGATCTGCTTGAGCGAGCTGAAAAGATCCGGCCCGCCGGATTTGGACAGATTGAAATGAAAATAAAGATGACTGAAAGACTCCACACAGCCGTGGGGATAGGGGTGCCACAAGGGGATCAGGGCCATATGGCCTTCGGTAAATTCCAGCGTATCGTCGCCATTCTGGGCCCAGGCGCTGCCGCCGCTGATATAATACAGGCGGCTGAAGGGAGAACACTCGCGGGTTCCGTACCATTCCGGGCCGACTTCATCGTAGCCGCCGTCGGAGATCTGAATCTCCAGTTCGTCAATAAAGGTAATCCGTTTGGTTTCTTCCTGATGAATCCACATGCCGATTTCTCCATATTAAATGTCGAAAACTGACTGTATTTTTCCTCCGGGGCCATTATACTATAAATTAGCAAACAGGGCAACGAAACTTAAACGTTTGCGAAAGAACCTTTTTCGAAAGCGAAAAAGGTTCGCCTGGAAACTCCCGGAAACATGAAAAAAACGGAGCCTGATCTTCTAAAAGAACGAAAGGCTCCCATTCCATGGATTTTATGCGATAACAAGCGGGGGAGGAACGACGGATGACGTTTTTGAAAAATGCAAAGGGTGAGCCCATACTGCTGCTGGGCACCCAGACCCATAATTCCTCCGTGGGCGACCCGGAGATGATGGCGCGGGAACTGGCTGCGGTCAAGGCCTACGGCGGCAACCTGCTGGAAGCGCCCATTTACTGGTATCGGCTGGAACCGGAACCCGGTCAATATGACTTTTCCGACGTAGACGAACTGCTCAAGCTTTGCCGGGAAAACGGCCTGTATTTGATTCTTCTGTGGTTCGGCACCAGCAAAAACGGTCATCCCAATTATGTGCCCGAGTGGGTGAAGCTGCATCCCGAAACCTACCGGCTGGCGCAGGGGCCGGACGGCGGACACGTGGCGTCCCTGAGCCCGCTCTGCCCGGCTACGCTGGCGGCGGACAGCCGCGCCTTTGCCGCGCTGATGGCTCATTTGAAGGCTGCGGACGAACAGCAGCGCACCGTATTGGCCGTGCAGGTGGAAAACGAAATGGGACTGGCCAATACCGATATGGATTACAGCCCCGAAGCCCGCGCTGTCTATGAAAAAGGCGTGCCCGCCAGCCTGCATGATATTGTGCTGGAGGATATGGGCGTGGAGCCTTCCGGCAGCAGTTGGCGGGAGCGGTTTGGCCGCCATGCTCACGAGGCCTTTATGGCATGGACACATGCCGAATTTATGAACCAGGTTGCCAAATCGGGCAAAGAACAGTATAATCTACCTATCTACACGAATGTGATGCTGGGCGAAAACGGCTTCGAGGAGCCGGGAGCCTGCTACAACAGCGGCGCGGCTGTGGGCCGGGTGCTGGATATATACAAAAAAATCGCGACTTCGATCGATCTGCTTTGTCCGGATATGTATGTGGAGGAACGGGAGAAGTACCGCCGGGTGCTGGCCCGCTACGCCCGCCCGGATAATCCTCTGATGATTCCCGAGACCTGCACCGGCGGCGATGCGACCGCCATGAATATGATGGAAGCCTTTGCAGATTTTGGCTGCATTGGTTTTACATGCTTCGGCGGCTCCTCCGCGTTGAATGAGGAAGGCGAGCTCATGCCCGACGCCCGGGAGGTGGCGCTGAGCATGAAGGCCGTCCGGGGCGTTGCGCCGCTGCTGATCCGTTATCGGTGCACGGGCCGGGTTCATGCGCTGGTGCAGCAGGAGTTCATGCAGAAGCAGTATCTCCGGCTGGAACACTGGCATATCGAAGCCAAATTCATCAATGCCAACCCCGTGGGCTACCGGCTGGGCAGCCGCATCAACACCCATTGCCCGGAAAATGAGGATGTGCTGCATACCCGGGGCCGGGCGCTGCTGATTCAGACCGGTGAAAACGAGTTTTTCCTTTCCGGCTGCGGCGTGATGGTGGATTTCCGCCGCCGTCCCGAGCCGACGGAGGAGAATCCCTATCCGCTGCTTCAGTCCCGCCAGAGCGGCACCCTGAATTTCCTTTCCGTGGAGGAAGGACATTTCGAGGGCGAACGCTGGGTCTGCGACCGCTTCCGCAACGGCGACGAAAGCAACTTTGAACTGTTTGTTCACCGGGGCCAGACGGTGCGTATCCGTCTGAATCCCAAGCAATAAACAAGCAATAAAACGGAAGAAAGAAGGGGTCGGAATTGAAGAAGCGCTGGGTCGGTCTCATCGTCCTTGCCATCGTTCTTGCCACGCTGTTCCTTCCTGCGGCCAAGGTTTATGTCCATAGCCAGTTGGGAGAGGAAACGGCGGCGCTGTTTCCCAAAACGGTCTCCGTTGGAGACGTTATGCTTAAAGGGGCAGACTGCCTGCCCACGGCAGAGGTTCCGCAGCTTGGGCTGCTCGCCTTTGACGGCTGGATGCTGATCGCCGGACTGGTGCTGCTGGCGCTGGCAGCTGTCGCGCTTGCGATGGGGGAACAATGGATTCATGCGTCCATTGTGCTTTCCTTCCTATCCATCGGGCTGACCTTTACCTTCTCTCTGCAGGTGAACAACCTCTGCGGTTCGCTTCTGTTTACGCTGCTGCTGGAAACGCAGGCCTGGATCTATGCTCCGGCCATCGGCGGCCTGGTCATGGCGGTGCTGGGCTTCGCCAGCCTGAAGGAAGCCCCGACCATGAACATTTCCGACCGGACGTTCCGGTTGCTCAGCGGCGTGCTGGCGATTCTGGCCGTCCTGTGCCTGCTGCTGCCCTCTCATGTGGTGTCCGTGCCGGAAACGATTACGGCTGACCCGGCGGATGCGGCGGCCATGAACCGTTCCACCCCTCTCTGGAAGGAAATGCTGGGCAGCGAGTCCAACCTTCGGGCCGAGGCGGCTGAACAGGGCGTTTACGGCAGCGTGCTGACCGGCGATATCGAAGTGCTGGTGCCTTATTCCAACGACGCCAACAATATTCAGGGTATTTTCACCATCGGTTCTTCTACCGCCGCGCCGAATGCGTATCTGATCGCGGCGGTGATCCTGCTGGCCCTGACCGCGCTGCTGGCGTTCCTGCCTAGGGCGAACCGCTGGTTCCCTCTGAGCCTGAGCGTGCTGGCGCTGATCTGCATCGGCGCGACCGTGATGAGCATTATGAACCTGGGCAGCGGCGACATGTATGCTACCGCTACCCGTCAGCTGTGCCATCTGGGTCTGGGAAGCCTGACGGTCACGCCCATGCTGATGACTCTGCTGACGCTGGCCAGCGCCGGATGCGGCGTGCTGGGCGTGCGTTATGCCAACGAGCCTTATTTCATCAACCCGATTCCCAAGAAGAGCCGCCTGAAGGTGATCGCGCTGGCGCTGGCGCTGGTTTCGCTGGCCTTTGTGCTGCTGCCCAGTACGACGGTTTCCTTCACCAAGCCTGGCAAGAATAAGGTGCTGGCCACGGTGGATGTGTCCGGTCTGGAAAGCCTGACCTTCCATGCGCCGGAGGAGCTGCTCCATCCTACCGATTCTAAGGGCAAGGCCATTTATCAGGAGGAAGCCAAGGAAGACGAGCTGAACGCTTCGGCGGTGGAAGCCCTGATGCAGAAGCTGTTTACGTCCTTCAGCATTTCCACCTGGATTACGCTGGTGCTGATTGCGGCGGGCATTGCCGCCGTGCTGGCTCATAAGGATAAAAAGCTGCCCATTCTGCTGTTCCTGCTGGCTTTCGTGGCCCGGTTGGTGACGTGGCTTCTGGCGGCGCTGTCCATGCCGCGGTCGATCGGTTCTTCCGGGGCGACGGCGTTCCTGTACATTTCCCTGCCGCTGCTTTTGTTCGCCGCGTTCTTCTCCAACTTCGTCAACGAGGAAGAACTGCCCAAGAAATATAAGCTCTTCCTGATGATGCTGCCGTTCCTCGTAGCGGTGTTCCTGTTCAGCTACCTGCCCCTGTACGGCTGGAGCTACGCCTTCTATAACTACAAGTTCGGCATCCCCATGGATCAGCAGGAGTTTGTGGGCTTCAAGTGGTTCGCGGAGATGTTCACCAATCAGGGCCACCGGGACAATATCGTCCGGGTGCTGAAGAATACCTTCGGCATGAGCGGCCTGAATCTGGCCACCAGCTTCCTGCCCATGGTCTTCGCCATCTTCCTGAACGAAGTCAACAACATGCGCTTCAAGAAGGCCGTGCAGATCTTCACCACCCTGCCCAACTTCATTTCCTGGGCACTGGTATTCTCCTTTGCCATGGCCATGTTCGCCATGGATACGGGTATCTTCTCCAAGTTCATGCTGAGCATCGGGGCCATTCAGGAGCCGGTGGCGTGGCTGAATTCCTCCGAGCATATCTGGCTGAAAATGTGGGGCTGGAGTACCTGGAAGGGTCTCGGCTGGGGCGCGATCATGTATCTGGCCGCCATTGCGGGCATCGATCAGGAGCTGTACGAGGCGGCTAAAGTGGACGGTGCCAACCGCTGGAAGCAGATGCGCTACATTACGCTGCCCGGTCTGCTGCCCACCTTCGTCGTGCTGTTCATGCTGTCCGTCTCCAACATTCTGAATAACGGAATGGATCAGTACATGGTGTTCCAGAACAGCATGAACAAGAATATCATCGAAGTGCTGGATCTGTACGTGTACAACATCACGATCGCCTCCAAGGGCACGGCGCTGTATTCCTTCGCTACGGCCATCGGCATTCTGAAAACACTGGTCAGCGTCACCCTGCTGTTCAGCGCCAACTTCCTTTCCAAGAAGCTGCGCGGCGAATCCATTGTGTAAGGAGGGACGGAGAGATGATCAAGAAGCAGCCTGCCCCCGGAGATGAAAAAACACCGCAAGGTTTACTCCAAAGGCGATATTGCGTTCAATATTGTCAACTACACCGTATTTTTCCTTATTACGCTGGCCTGCGTGTTCCCGTTCTACTATCTGTTCATCAACACCATTTCCTCCAACGAGCTGGTGCGGCTGGGCAAGATCCAGCTTTATCCCCGGGAGATCCAGTTTGAGAACTATGTGCAGGTCATGAAGATCGAGGGCATTGCGGACGCGCTGCTGGTGTCCGTGGCCCGTACCGTGCTGGGCACCCTGTGGACGGTTGCCGGATGCGCTTTCCTGGGCTATCTGGTAACAAAGCAGGAGATGTGGCTGCGCAAGGTCTGGTATCGGATGATCGTCATCACCATGTACTTTAGCGCCGGTCTGATCCCCTGGTACATGAACCTGCGCATGCTGGGCTTTCTGGACAACTTCTGGGTGTACGTCATTCCCGGACTGGTATCGCCCTACAACGTCATTCTGGTCAAGACCTTTATCGAGGGCATGCCGCCCGCGCTGGAGGAGAGCGCCACGCTGGACGGCGCGGGCTACATCCGCTGTTTTGTCTCCGTGGTGATGCCGCTGATTACGCCCATTCTGGCGACGCTGTGCATCTTCTCCGCCGTGGGCCAGTGGAACAGCTTCACCGATACGATGATGCTCATGCCCTCCGGCAAGTACTACACCCTGCAGTTAGGTCAGTTTACAAGGAACTACACGCAGACCGTGAAACGGGCTGCTGACAACAAACGGCGCTATGCTCCCGGCTGGGTGCATAGCACCTGTTTGTTGCGGGGGTTTCCAAAGGGGGCAGCGCCCCATTTGGCACACGACTTTGCGGAGCAAAGTGTAGTGTGTTATACGCTCTGTCGGCGTTGCCCTGAAAATACCGTTGCCGCCGGGGAGGGCAAGGGCATTTGACGCGGCAGGAAAGCAGGGCTTTGTTTGGGGCTGGTAAGCCGGAAACAAAGGGCTGATTTCAGCAGCAGACAGGGCGTATTATGAAAGCCCCCGTCCCTCGTCCTCCGCCCCCGGCCTATGGGACAAAAAGTCCCAAAGCTCTGGACACCGTGACCAGATGTGTGGCCACACTCCGGGAAAAGTAGCAGGACGGCAGGAAACCGTCAAGGCTGAAATGAATGGGCTGACGCCCGGCCTTGACCGTTCCCCGCCGCCCCGCTGGATGGGTGGACAAGGTGGCCAATCCCTAAAAGTGTTTGGCCGCACTCGTTCATTTTGGGGCCTTTCTTCTCCCAAAATTGAAATGGGCGGGAAAGCCCTAAAATGGCTTTCCCGCCTTGATTACCCATTAGCAAAGACGGGCGAGACTGTCAACGGCGGCGCTGAAAGCGCCGTTCATCTTGACCGTTGACTGGCTCGCCTGGCTTTGCTACTGCCCGTAAGAGATGGAAAAACAAGATGGAAAACAAGGTTAAAAATGGTTGACAAGTCTATCGGATGTGTGTTATACTGTGCGACAGTTTGAGATTGGAAGGAGGCTTACGTGTGTTAATTTGTGTACGCTAATAAGCAATAAAAAGTAGAAGTACCTTTCCACATGATGGTGGGCTTTTTTTGCGTGCGTATGCAAAGGAACACGTAGGTTTGACACGAGCAGTCTTTGAACTGTATCGTGGTGTTTTTTCGTGCTTTGTTGTTATGCAGGCGTCTGCCCTCTCTGTGGGACAACGCCTGCTTTTTATTGCAGAAACAAAGGAACAATGCAATAAAAAAGGAGGTTCGCATTATGACCCAAAACAACAATTCATGGAGAAAAACTTATTTTACACTTCTTGCCGGACAAGCAATATCCTTTATTAGCAGCGGTATTTTGCAAATGGCCATTATCTTTTATTTGGTTGCGAAAACTAATTCTGCAATCATATTGACGGCGGCAACACTGATTGGATTTTTGCCGCAAGCCTGTTTAGGCCCGTTTGCAGGTGCTTTTGTTGACCGGCACAGCCGTAAAAGCGTAATGATTGGTGCGGATTTGATAATTGCCGCCGCTGGCGGTATTCTGGCGCTGGTGGCGTTTTACATGGAATTGCCCGTATGGTCTATTATGGTTGTCCTGTTAATCCGAAGTGCGGGAACTGCTTTTCATTCTCCAGCATTCAGCGCAGCAACACCTATGATTGTGCCAAAAGAGGAACTTACAAAATGCGCTGGTTACACGCAGACCATGCAAGCAGTAAGTGCGATTATCAGTCCAGCTGCCGCAGCGTTTTTATATGCTGTTTGGCCTCTTAATGCAATTATATTGTTAGATATTGTGGGTGCAATCCTTGCCTGTGTGACTGTTGCGATTTCGTCCATACCAACGCCTGAACTATGTCCAGAAACGAAAAGACAACAGTTTTTACAGGATATGAAAGAGGGGTATGTGGTATTAAAGCAAAACAGGGGCCTCTTTGCTCTGCTCTGGATTGGTGTAATTTATATGTTCTTTTATATGCCAATCAGTACGCTTTTTCCTCTCATCTGTATGTCATACTTCAAAGGAACACCGGCCCATGCCTCTGCCGCTGAAATTGCTTTTGCGGTTGGTATGCTGCTTGGCGGAGTCATTCTGAGCATTTGGGGCGGTTTTAAGAAACGGCGGTACACCATCGGTCTTTCCGTTCTCCTGATGGGCGTTAGCAATATGCTCTCCGGGCTTTTGCCGCCAGACGCATTTCTTGTCTTTGTTGTGTGCTGTACTGTTATGGGAATTTCCGCTCCATTTTACGGTGTGCAAAATGCGATTTTTCAAGAAACGGTCAAACCAGAATATCTGGGGAGAGTTTTTTCTCTACTGACAAGCGCCGCTTCCCTCGCCATGCCGTTTGGCCTTGTCATTTCCGGGCCTCTGGCGGAGCGGCTGGGAGTTGAGAAATGGTTTGTCATTTGCGGAATTGGCATTATCATCGTTGCGCTTGCCGTATTTTTACTACCCGGTTTGAGAGAGATTGACAATACGCAATAATCAACTGCACCTTTTTCTATTACTAAACAAAATGCCTGGATGGTGGTTCTGAAAAACCAGAACCGCCGTTCAGGCATTTTTTATCTTCGTCCTCTCTGCGGTTTTGGATTCTTCAGCAAGTCGGATTTTTCCGCAATCTTTTTCAGCCACTTCCGTTCTTCTACTGACAGCTTCCTAAAATTCAGCTTGAGCCGTTTGCAGATAAACGCCAAGTACGCTTGTTCCGTGTCGCTGTCCTGGCTGACGATTTCACCAGCAGTTTCCAGCATTTCTTTTAGCGGGTTATCCTCTGGGACGCTGAAAAAATCGTCCTTGTGTGTTTCCCGCAGAGCAAGGGCAATCCCGTTTATGTCCCGTTGTATCACATAGCGGCAAAACTCGTCCTCATCAATATGGGCGGTGATAAGCTGTCTTAACTGCGTATCACTCATGCCAGGATTATGCTTTTTTATAACAGTTGCGCTCATCGTGTCCACTATGGCGTTTGCACCCTGCGCCTGTTTCAGTGCCGTTCCGTTCACATAGATTTCAAGGTCAGCCATCAGCCGGGGGAAATCCGGGTGCGCCGCCAGCTCACACAGCAGGGTATTGTCTATCCTCCCGCTTTTCAGCAGGTCAATCATTTCATCACTCAAACGCAGGTCTGCAAGATCGGCGTTTGGGTGATTTTTCATTTCAGACAGCCCCAGCAGATAATCAGCGGTCACACCGTAAAACTTCGCCAGCCGGATAAGGGCATAGTGGCTGATGTCCTTGAAGTCTTCCGTTTCGTAACTGCCCAGCGCAGACTTGGAAAGCCCGGTCTGCTCCGCAAGCTGCCCCAGCGTCAAGCCACGCTCCACACGTAGGTCTTTTAATCGCTCTTGTATGGATAAAGACATATTCACCCTCCTTGCTAGCTCAACGAAAGAGAAGCCGTTATGCTATGTACTATGCTCATAGCATAACGGCATAGGCATTTACAGTTTTATTTTACCATTTGCTACATCTTCACGAAATTTATCAACAAGCTTCGCTGTCAGCTTGGATTTACCGTAGTGTTCAAGTACAAAAGTACGATAACTTTTTCCATCTACAAGCACATCACTTTTTCTGGTCAACAACCAATTTCCGTTACCTCCTCCCTGTTCTCTAATATTCCAGTCTTTCCCATATCTTTTATAGATTTCATCTTTTTTACCTTGAACAGACATTGATTCGCTTGGAATATAAACAATTTGCATAATAGCTCCTCCTTTATTTTGTGCAAGAAGACCAGAAACCTGAATTTGTCTTTTATCTTTTTTTGATTATATCACAAATCCGAGAGCGTGGAAATAGGGAGTTTTTCAGGCTGATTTCCTACCTCTTGGATATACGGCACAGGCGGTCAAAAAGGTGTAGACTTGGGATAGTTCATCGATGGACAAGCACCTTGGAAACAGAACACGCCAAAGAAAACGGAGGGACGCATGAGCAAAAGACCCTATCAACACCTGCCGCCGCTGGAACACAGGCCGGACGGCTCCCCCTACCGCATAACCCCGCCCCAGAAGAGACGAGCCAGCGGCCTGATACGCCGGGAGTGCTGCAACTGCGAGGACGGAAACTGCCTTGCGCTGGACGATGGCGACACCTGCGCCTGTCCGCAGATGATTTCGTTCTCCGTCTGCTGCAAGTGGTTCCGCTGGGCGGTCTTGCCGCTGGACAGGACGCTGGAAGCGGAGATTTACCGGGACAGGGACTTGAAACGCTGTGCGGAGTGCGGCGGTGTGTTCGTCCCGAAGTCCAACCGGGGCAAATACTGCCCGGACTGCGCCGCCAGAGTTCACAGGCGGCAGAAAACAGAAAGTGAACGGAAAAGGAGGTCTGCTGTGGACAGTTAAGAGCGGGAAAAGCCTTGATTTGCAAGGCTCCGCAAGCCCTCAACCGGGGCGGCTGGTATCATTTATCATTCGCCCCGGAAAACGGGCCTCTAACCGTCCACAAAACACGCTATGACAAACACGATTTATATTCACCAGCCGGAAAAGGCGTTCAGTTTCACCCGGCTCCCCAATTTCCTTTTTGAAGCACCCACATTCCAGCCCTTGAGCAACGAAGCGAAGGTGCTGTATGCCTTTGTCCTGCGCCGGGCGGAGTTGTCCCGGAAGAACGGCTGGGCGGACGAGTACGGGCGGGTCTACCTGTACTACCCCATCTGCGAGGTGGTCGCTTTGCTCCGCTGCGGGCGGCAGAAAGCGGTCAACACCCTGCGGGAGTTGCAGTATGCGGGGCTGGTGGAAATCCAGAAACAGGGCTGTGGAAAACCCAACCGCATTTACCCGAAATCCTATGAAGCGGTTCCAAACACCGACTTCAAGAAATCCGGTTATGGTACGCCGGAGGGCTGAAAACCGTACTTGGCGAGTACGAAAATCAATCCTCTTGAAGTACGGAAATCTGACGGTATATAGAAATACAGAGATTAAAACCATCTATTTACATTCATTCCATTCCAATCCTATCAGAGATATTTTCGGCGGGAAAACCCGCCGGAAAGGAATGGAATGGGGAAAGGAGTTCAATGGCACAACACGCAATTTTGCGATTTGAGAAGCACAAGGGCCACCCGGCGGGGCCGCTGGAAGCCCACCATGAACGGAAAAAGGAGCAGTACGCCAGCAACCCGGACATTGACACCAGCCGGAGCAAGTACAATTTCCACATCGTCAAGCCGGATGGCCGCTACTACCATTTCATTCAGAGCCGCATCGAGCAGGCCAGATGCCGCACCCGCAAGGACAGCACTCGGTTTGTGGACACGCTGATTACCGCCAGCCCGGAGTTTTTCAAGGGCAAGTCCCCAAAGGAGATAGCGGCCTACTTCCAGAGGGCGGCGGACTTCCTCATTGACCGGGTGGGCCGGGAGAACATCGTTTCGGCTATGGTACACATGGATGAAAAAACGCCCCATCTGCACTTGGTCTTTGTGCCGCTGACAAAGGACAACCGCCTGTGCGCCAAAGAAATTATCGGCAACCGGGCCAATCTGACGAAGTGGCAGGACGATTTTCACGCCTGTATGGTGGAGCAGTACCCCGACCTGGAGCGTGGGGAAAGCGCCAGCAAGACGGGCCGGAAGCATATCCCCACCCGGCTGTTCAAACAGGCGGTCAACCTCTCCAAACAGGCGAGGGCCATTGAAGCGGTTCTCTCCGGCATTACCCCGCTGAACGCCGGAAAGAAGAAAGAGGAAGCCCTCTCCATGCTGAAAAAGTGGTTTCCGCAGATGGAGAACTTCTCCGGGCAACTGAAAAAATACAAGGTCACAATCAATGACTTGTTAGCGGAAAATGAAAAGCTGGAAGTCAGGGCAAAGGCCAGCGAAAAAGGCAAGATGAATGACACGATGGAACGGGCGAAGTTAAAAAGCGAACTGGACGATATGCGGCGGCTGGTTGACCGTATCCCGCCGGAGATTTTAGCGGAACTGAAACGGCAACAGCGGCAGCATGGAAAGGAAAGGTGATCTTATAAGTAATATCAGATACAAAAAGGAAATCGAAATCGTGACTTTTCAGGGAAAGGAAATCACACTGGAAAATCTCTCCCCGGTGTTCACGCCGGAACAGGAAGCAGCCAAACGCCGGGAACTGGAACAGCAGCTTTATGAGGTGTTCCGCAAGTACGCCGACAAGCGGGAGAGTGAGGAAGCCGGGACATAAGGTTTTCCAAACCCATCATTGATTTGCGGGGCTGCTGGCGGTATAATAGAACTGTCAGCAGCTCCGTTTCT
>OLQT01001303.1_pt1 | contig 15653 bp, 14 predicted proteins | sample 1672651 | NCBI WGS metagenome assembly OLQT01 (sample SAMEA3136709, study PRJEB25190) | human gut metagenome | biome: human gut; feature: human-associated habitat; material: faeces | place: Austria | collected 2013 | reverse complement strand
GTCGGCTCGAAACATTGGGGTATCCGTACCTGCCGGACATACAGCGTTTACGCGGACACCATATTCAGCAAATTCCAGCGCAAGGCCACGTGTGAGCTGTAAAAGCCCTCCTTTGGAGCAAAGATAGGCGATGCATCCTTTGGTCGCCACAAAACCTAGCTCCGAAATAGTGTTGACAATGGTTCCCCTGCTTTTCCGCAGCAGCGGCAGCGCATACTTTGCACACAGAAATGCACCACGCAGGTTTACCTCCAGCACTGTATCCCAGTCAGCAACACACATTTCCTCCGCTCTGCCCCTGATGGATACACCTGCGTTGTTACACAGCGTATCAAGACCTCCAAAGGTCACCTCGACAAATTCCATCAGCTTGCATATCTCTTCTTCCTTGCGTACATCGCATGGAAAAAAACGCACCCGTTCACCATATTCTTCCCGCAGCAGGCTCTCTGCCCTTTCACCACGTATCCGTCCCGAAGCAGCCATCACCACATTTGCTTCTTCTGCAAGGAAGGCCCGCGCAGCAGCAAGCCCTATGCCGCTTGTGCCGCCTGTTACGAGAATAGTTCTATTTTGAAAGCGCATATGGCACTCTCTCCTCTCACTTGATTCCCAGATAAGTCGTCTGCACGGTAGGATCCTCCATAAGGTCCCGGGCATTGCCTTGCATGGCAATGTGTCCCACACTCAGCACATAACCCCGGTGGGCAACCTCCAATGCAATAAAGGCATTCTGTTCTACCAGCAGAATCGTCGTTCCCAGGTCACGGTTGATCTGTTGGATCTTTTCAAACATCTCGTCTATAACGATAGGCGCCAGCCCGAGGCTGGGTTCATCCAGCATCATAAGCTTTGGCCGCGCCATCATGGCACGCCCTACCGCCAGCATTTGCTGTTCACCGCCGGACAATGTTCCTCCCATCTGATTCTGCCGCTCTTTTAAGCGCGGAAACAAGTCGAACACCTCGGTGTACAAGTCGTTCACGATACCGTTTCTCTTCTCGAGGAAAGCGCCGGCCCTCAGATTTTCTTTCACCGTGAGATTGACAAATATCCGCCTGCCCTCGGGCACCAGAACAATGCCGCGCTCCACACTTTGATGTGCACGCGTGGGAGCCGGTGCTCCTTCAAAAATTATGGCACCGTTTTTCTTGTCCTTATCTCCTGCGATCGTGTTGAGCAGCGTAGATTTTCCCGCCCCGTTGGCGCCAATGATGGACACGATCTCGCCCTGCTCCACCACCATATTGATCCGGTGCAGTGCATGTATGCCTCCGTAGTACACATCGAGATCTTTGATATCGAGCAGAATCTTATTAGGCATGGAACTTGTTCCTCCTTTCGCCGATATACGCCTTGATCACCGCAGAGTCATTTTGGATTTCTTCCGGGGTACCATGGGCCAGCATAGCGCCAAGGTTGAGCACTGTGATGTCCCGGCACAGTTCCATCACGACTTCCAGATGATGCTCGATAAGGATGATGGCCAGACCCGTCTGTTTATGAAGCGCCCGCAGGAAATTGATCAGATCCCGCGTTTCATCGTTGTTCATCCCCGCAGCCGGTTCATCCAAAAACAATATTTTCGGCTGTGTTGCGATGGCTCGCGCAATCTCAAGTCTCCGCTGGATGCCGTATGGCAGCTCGCCCGCATAGGAATCTTTGTATTGCAAAATGCCCACTTGCTCCAGGTATCGGAGTGCGTGTTCATGGGTTTCTCTATCCAAACGACGCTTGCGCGGTGTATTGAGAACCGCCTCAAGCATATTGTATTGCGCAATGCGGTTTATGCCGATCTCCACATTTTCATATACTTTCATTTTGGGAAAAAGGCGGATATTCTGGAAAGTCCGGCTGATCCCGCACAACGCGATTTTATCCGGCCGCATCCCCTTGATGCTCTTTCCATCAAACACTATGGTTCCCGCACTGGCATGTACCACACCCGTAATGGCATTGAACAGGGTCGTCTTGCCTGCCCCGTTTGGGCCGATCAGACCCACAAAATCGCCTGTGTCCACCTGGAGGCTCACATCGTTCAGCGCTTTCAAGCCACCGAATTGAACGGAAAGGTTCTCCACCTGCAACAAAGCCATTTTACCGTTCCCCCTTTTTGGCGCCAGCCTTTTTTTCTTTGTATTTTTTGATTAAGGGATACAGTGAAAGTTCCCTGTTGCCCAGCAAACCCTCGGGTCTGAACAGCATGACCACTACCATCAGCAGGCCATAGATCACCAAGCGCCATCTGGCAACAGCGCGCAGAACTTCTGGTATCGCCGTCAGTATCGCGCTCGCGATCACAGGGCCAGAAATAGAGCCCATGCCCCCAAATACCACCGCAGACAGCATATTATTGGACACCTCAGCACTAAATGTGTTAGGGGTCATATATGTGTAATAGAATGCCGTCATCCCGCCGGACACACCGCATAGGAATGCGCTGATCATCAAAGATTTCATCTTCTCCTTCGTCACATTCACACCGATCAGCTCTGCAGCCACCTCCTGTTCACGGATTGAAAGCGCAAGACGGCCATGTTGTGAGTGCACATACTGATAAGTAAAAAATATCACAACGGCGGCAAACAAGAGCGCATTACCCAGAGTGATCTTCTTCGGGATGCCCGACAGCCCCAGAGCACCGTTGAAATATGGGTAAATATTGCTGAACAACAGGCGGATCGCCTCCGCAAACCCCATCATCGCAATTGCAAAATAGTCACCCTTCAACTTGCCGCGGAGAGTGGGATACCCCACGATGACGCTGCTGAGCGCTGCAACCAAACCGCCCAGAACCATTGCCAGGATGAACGGCACACCAAAATCTTTGCAAAGAACGGCGGAAAAATATGCCCCGATGCTCACAAAGCCCGCATGCCCCAGCGAAAACAAACCGGTGTATCCTGTTAAAATAATCACACCGCATACTGCAACAATGTTGATGCTTATTAAAATTAGTATTCCTTGTAAATAGCCCACATTTGCTCCTCCTTTCCTTCTATCACAGCTTATCCTGTGCATTTTTTCCAAGAAGGCCGTTCGGCATGAACAGCAGCACCACGATGAGCGCACTATATGAGAACAGATCTCGGAACGTAGTGGAAACATACGAGGATACAAGCGTTTCCAAAAGCCCCAGCAGGACTCCTCCGATCACAGCGCCCGGCAGGCTCCCTAACCCGCCGATCACAGCAGCGATGAAGGCTTTGTTCGACACAGAACCCATCGCTGGATACACTGTATATTTCATCCCGTAAAAAACTCCCGCCAGACCAGCCGTGATACCCGAAATGGCAAACACGAGCAGCGAGATCATGTTGACATTCAGCCCCATCAGCCCCGCTGTGCGAGTATCATAGGCGCTGGCCCGAATTCCGAGCCCCAAACGGGTTTTATACAAAAACAGCCATAGACACACCAGCATCAAGCACGATGCAACGGCCGCGAGCACGTCGGAACGCGGCACCGTAATGTGCCCCAGGGTCATCGTTTCCTTTGCCCAATCGGACGGAAACGCTTTTACGCCGCCGCCGATGAGCTGTATCGCCAGATTCTGCAAAAAAATATTGACTCCCATTGCCGTAATCATCAGATAGAGACGAGAAGCCTTTTTAGCACGCATGGTACGGTAAGCAACCAGCTCAACCAGCACAGAGGCCACCGCAGTAACAGCCATAGCCAACACCACCGCAGCGAACAACGGAAAATTCACCAATGAAATTGAAAAAAAGGCCGCGTAGGTACCGATCATCATCAGCGCACCAAAGGCAAAGTACGTAAACTCAAAAATGCTGTAGATCAGTGCATAGCCAACAGCCAAAAGCGCGTATACACTCCCGATCGAAAGGCCCGTAACCAGCTGTTGCAGGAACATCGCCATCGTAATCCCTCCAATATCATCTGTCTTTTTCTTACCAGCTGCCGTCGACAATACCGGTCTATCAAAAAACAGAAAGAGCTTATGCTGAAACACAGAGCGGGGAGGCGAGACCTCGGCCTATCCGTACTCGCCTCCCCACCATTATCCAGAAGCTGCGCAATGTATCGATTTTATTCGAGTGAATATTTCGTGATTGTCTTGAACTCACTGTTCGAGACTTGAACGATACTGAACTCTGATCCTTTCGGATTGTGTGTGGCAGGATCCATCGTCCACCTGCCGCCCGTGGATACTTCCAATTCCTTCGTGTTTTCCAGAGCATCGCGCATAGCTTCACCGTCTGTGGAACCTGCTGTGAGGATAGCGTTTTCAATGAACTGAAGCGCATTCAGTGCATACAAGGCATAAATATGAAGTTCCATATTCAAGTCGCCGTGCTTCTCGTTATATGCGTCGATAATCGGTTCGAACTGCGGATCCGACATGTCGGCTCCGATAATCAGCGTAGCGCCCTCCAGCTCTGCACCCGCCACACCCATCAGTTCGGGAATATACCATCCGTCCGTTCCCATAATCTTAATGGAATCGGCATAGCCCAGCTCGCTCAACTGTTTTGCTGCATTCCCCACTTCTTTATAGGCAGCCGCCGGCATGAAAATATACTCAGGCTCTGCCGCCGCCAGTTTTGTCAGCTGCGCACGAAATTCAATTTCCTCTACTGGATAGCTCTCTTCGGCGACGATCTCGCCGCCCAACTCTGTAAACGCTTTGGTGAATGCGTCAGCCATGCCCACACAGTAGGCATTGGTTGTCTCTACGAGTGTCGCCACCTTGCGTACGCCCATCTCCTTATAAGCATATGCAGCCAGCACGGAAGCGCTGTCAGAATCCACTGGGCAGGCACGGAACACATATGGCTTCACACTGCCGTCCTCATTCACCGTTACCAGAGAGTTTGATCCATAGGGGAGCAGCGGCACCTTTGCCTCCGCCACGATATCGCCCAGAGGGATGGCGAACGGACTCCCGTCCGGTCCAATGATCGCAACGACTTTGTCCTGATTGATAAGCCGGTTGGTAGCGTTGATGGATTCCGAAAAATCCTTTGAAATATCGTATGCTACCAGTTCTACAGGACGCCCCAGCCAGCCGCCATTCGCATTTACATCATCGATATAATCCTGTAAAATCGCTTCGGCCACTTGGCCCATGTAAGCGTCTGCCCCGGATGACCATCCCTCGAACCCGATCCGAATGGGCTCACCGCTCGGCGCCGCACCGCTTGCTGTGGCTTGGCTGCCGCCTGCGGTGGATGTAGTGCCGTTACATCCGGTCAGGCACAGGGAAAACATGAGCACCAATACCAGAAAAATGCTGATTGCTCGCTTCATTTTCTTTTCACCTTCCATTTCTTAATTTTAGAGCACACCCGTGGTCCGAGCCTGCTTCCAAACCAAATCCATTGCCGCTTCGGCGTCCTTTACCAGCTTTTCAGGGTCTGCCCCCAGCACTCTGCCGTTCCGTTTGCGAATCTCTCCCTGTATAATTACATCGGATACATCTTCCGCACGCAGATTGTACACCAGTTCTTTAACAGGCATTGCCAGAGGATGAAATTTAGGACTGTGCAGATCAATCAAAATAATGTCCGCTTTGCAGCCCACTTCCAGTTCCCCTATGGGCATCTGCATCGCACGCCCCCCCCCCACAGTCACTGCGTAAAAAGCATCTTGAGCGCGCATTTGATACCGCTTTCCACTCTCCAGCTTCCCATTGACTACCGCCGCAAAAATATGCTGTGTCATATCTACAGAACATCGACCCGATCCGACAATCGTTGGCACATCATCGATCAAAAAGTCGATAAATGGCGATGTCTGTGCATCCAGCATGCTTTGCAACGGACAGATCACAGCCTGGGTATCTGTATGTTTCAGGATAACGCGATCCGCGTGGCTGGTATATTGATTTCCTCCTGCCAGTGTATACCGATGCAGCACATGATTTTTATGCAAAAATTCTGTAGGCAGAAGGCCCCAACGTGTCTGACAAACTTCACGTTCATGCAGTGTCTCATTCAACGGCACCATTAAACCGCATTCCAGACGCGCGGCTTTTTCAGCCGCTTTACGCAGCAGGCTCTCCTTCACGGTATCGGCAGAACCTAAACCTATGATAGCCCGCACTCGCTCGTTGTGCATATACTGTTCCACCAGCCGGACGTTCTCCGCAATGATACCATCCTCATCAACTGGTTCCAGTCCATCGTCAAATATGCCCCAGGCATCTGCCGTGGGGAAGGTATAACGATCCATGAGCATAGGTGCCGCCACAGTACGTATACCCGCTTTTTCGCATTGCGCAAGAAATATCGGAAGCTCCCGCAGTGAGCAGTGTTCAAACAGCGTCGTTGTTCCGCTGTCTATGGCTTCGTATAACGCCAGCGCCAAAAGGCCTTCCAACTGTTCATCGTCCAGTATCTCCAGTGCGATGTTCAAAAAGGGATTTACCCTTGTATACAGCGGCGTATTGCCGTACAAATCAAACTTGAGGTCTTCTGCAATAGCCTTGGTCATTTTTGACGCAAGGCATCGGCTCCTCCCATTCACAAAACCGGGTACCGCCAACTTTCCCTCTGCGTCTATCGTTTCACAATCCGCCTCGATGTTTCGATCCATCGTCCGGATAGTCCCGTCCTCAACCAGCAAATCGATGTTCTCCAAAATTTTTATGGCATTGTATCCATCGTTGAAGAAAGTGACCAAACTGCAGTCTTTAATCAGCAACTGATGACTCATACGCTTTCTTCCTCCAGGCGGTCATAGTATTCATTCACGATATGCAGATCCTGCCTGAGTTCACGCAGATTTGCATATCCAATATTGTAAACATCGATACAATTGTGGTGATCCAGAACCCATTCCAGCGCCGCACGGATATCATACACAAGATCGCCCCTGCCCAGTGTTTTAATCACATAGGTCCCCTTTCCGCGCAGATTGTGCGCCTTATGCAGGGCGCGCACCATTCCATCCAGATTTCCATTCATAATGCGGGATCCGTCCCGGTTAAAGGTGACACATAACACCTCGATCCCCTCAACATCGCTGGCATCCCAAGCCACCTGTGGGCAGTGCGTGGAAAGGCCAATCTGCCGAATGAGGCCTTGGTCCTTCATGCGCCTCAGTTCTGCCAGCGCCGGCATTTTTGCCGCCAGTTGTCCGTCCTCCACACCGTGCAGAAGGCAAAAGTCGAGGTAGGGAGTATCCAGATCGTGCAGAATACGCATCACGCTCTCACGCGCTTCCTTCTGTGTATTGGCATACGTCTTGCTGGTGACCACAACCTTTTCCCGTTCCAACAGCTTTATTCCTGCCGCCACTGTGGGCTGGCTTCCATAACAATTGTCCGTATCCCAGAAAAAAACATTGTTCTGCACAGCGGCATCCCGCAAAATCTGTCCGCCAAACGCCGGGAAATATTGATTAAGATGCTCTGTTCCAAACGCGACCTGTGAGACTCTGATCCCTCCCATAGTGACCTCACGGGCTCGTAATGGCTGTTGCTGCATTTCTTCCACCTCCGTCACTTTTGCTTTGCTACAAACCGCCCATACCCTCTTGCGGCCTTGATCGTACCATGGTCATAGATCAGTTCACCCCGCACCCATGTCTGTTCCACCTTTCCTTTAAGGTGTGACCCATGATAGATATTGTGGCTACTCTTTGTCTTGGAAAGACTTTTTGTTCCATCGAACACCCATTCAGCATCCAGATTCACCACAGCGATATCTGCATCTGCCCCTGGCAGGAGCGCCCCCTTCCGGGGAGCGAGCCCCATCACCCGCGCTGGATTTCCCGATGTTAGGGCCGCCAGTCGTTCCAGCGGCAAGCCGCGCTTAAACTCCCTCGGTGAGCATCCCCGCCAGCATTGCATCATATCCACCAAAACCGGAATATTCTTTGAAGAAATTGCCATGCTTCACCTTTTCTTGGTCAGCATAGGGCCCGTGGTCGGAGCCAAGCGTGTCAATGGTGCCATCGAACACATACTCCCACAGTGCATCCACATTATCTCTGCTTCGCATCGGCGGGTTACACTTTGCATAAGGGGATTTTTCTCGCAGTATTGTTTTGTCAAAAAGAAGATAGTGCGGGCATGTCTCCACCGTTACGTCCACTCCATCACTTTTCGCCTTTTTTAGGAACGCAGCTCCTTGCGTGATGGTCATATGGCAAATATACAGCCGTGCACCTGTGACCCGGGCCAGCAGGACCGCCCGCTGGATCGCCTCCAGTTCCGCCCACCAGGGGCGCGCTTCGTCGTGCAGAGTCGGGTCCGCTCCAAGGCGGGCTGCCATCTCCCGGCTTCCAAAATCAGCGATCTCCGCATTTTCCGCGTGTACACCGATCAGCCCGCCAAACGCTGCGGCATTTCGCATACCGCGCACCAGATATCCGTCTGTAATCTGCGGATAATCCGGATTTGCAAAGCTCATGAATCCCTTATATGCCACACATCCCAGTGCATCCAACTCGGCCAGCGAATCCACACAATCTGGTGTCAACCCGCCCCAAAAAGCAAAATCCACACATGAAGCCTGTTCGGCTACGTTTTGTTTCAAAACAAATCCTTCATGATCCACCACAGGCGGCACGCTCAGCGGCATATCCACAATTGTGGTGATGCCGCCCGAAGCAGCGCACTGCGAGCCGCATAACCAATCCTCTCGATAATTGAGCGGCGATGGGTCCCACATATGTACATGAGGATCAACAAGGCCGGGAAACAGAATTTTACCTGTTACATCTATTTCTTCATAACCTGGAAGTTTCACCCCGGGTTGCAAGATGCCTTCAATCACGCCTGCCCGCGTTGCAAGAGAGGCCTCCAACACTCTGTCTGGCAACACCAGCTTTGCGCCCGTAAACAGTTTTTTTTCAAAAAGCATTTCGCGTTTCACTCCTTTTCGTCTAACAGCTCATCATAAATGAGCAGTTTTGACAATCAAATTTTAATTGTTTATCTCTTGAAAGTCAATGTCTCTTTCATTTTTCTGCTATTGTACTAAAGGTTTGACAAGTTTTTTGTTCAACTATCCGATAACATTTATACATATTTGTTCTAAATTTCATTTTATTATTGGTAAAATAGTGCAGTTTTTTTAACAAACTCAACAGGAAAAGCTGTGCGCGAAAAAATACGTAGAATAAAGCAGAAGCCTTCTCTTCAATGCTTGACGCCAGAAAAAGTTTATGCTACGCTTTAACTGCTCATTTGTGATTAGCTGCATTTGAGAAATATTATGGATTATTACAGGAGGCAACAACAATGAGAAATGACCCCGCCCTTGCTCCCGCCCGTATCTTTATCCAACCGAATGAAGAACGTTTCAAAGACACCTATCGACGCTGGCAAGGAATTCCCTCCATTGAAGTGACCAGCCACGGTCGCATCTTCGTCAACTTCTATTCCGGTCAGGATGCAGAGGTCGGCGGCAATATTATGATTCTTTGTATCAGCGATGATCAAGGTAAGACGTTCCGATCCTGCGCTGCCGTCGTGGAGCACCCTGACCCTTCATGTCGCATCTATGACCCCAACCTTTGGATAGACCCTTTGGGCAGGCTTTGGATGACTTATGCCCAAGCGCGCGGCTTCAATGATGGACGCAGCGGTGTTTGGGCTGCAATCTGTGAACAGCCCGATGCCGATGTCCCACAGTGGTCTGCGCCTCGGCGTATCGCCAACGGGATCATGATGAATAAACCGCTCGTCACCAGTAGAAACGAGTGGCTGTTTCCCTGTGCTATCTGGCGGGATGACAGCGGCAGTGTTCCCACTGAACGCCACGGGCTGGAGAACGAACAGTTTTCTAACGTATATGCCTCCATCGACGAAGGGCACACCATCGCTCTGCGAGGGCATGCAGATGTCCCTGCCCGTAGCTTTGACGAGCATATGCTGGTAGAAAAGCGCGACGGTACACTGTGGATGCTAGTACGTACATTCGACGGCATTGGAGAAAGTTTCTCCTCCGACGGTGGCCGCACATGGTCCCCCGGTCAGAAAAGCCATATCGACGGCCCCTGTTCCCGCTTTTTTATCCGTCGCCTGTCCTCGGGGCGCCTTCTCATGATCAACCACTACAAATTCAGCCATCGCATCGATTTGGATGATATCATGCGCCAGGGCAACGTAAAACGCTGGCAAGGCCGCAGCCATCTGACAGCTATGCTCAGCGAGGATGACGGTGCAACCTGGCCCTACACACTACTACTGGATGAACGTGATGAAGTATCTTATCCCGATGCAAAAGAAGCTGACGACGGATACATCTATGTGACTTATGACCATCAGCGCGTTACAAAGCGAGAAATCCTTATGGCTCGTTTTACAGAACAGGATATTCTTGCCGGACGCCTTCAGAGTTCACGTAGTACCCTTCGTATTCTCGTAAATAAAGCGCTAGGGCAACCCGATATCCATTGAATCCTTTTTCTATAGCTTAAATAGATCCATCGCGTTTTGTCTCTGTCCATCCTCCCAAACCTCAAAATGTAGATGGTTGCCCGTACTGTTCCCCGTACTGCCCACATAGCCGATGACCTCCCCCTGCCGCACCTGCTGTCCGGGTGTGACACAGATGCTGGAACAGTGGGCGTACAGCGTGTCAAACGTTCCATCATGCTGTATCTTTACGTAATATCCATAGCTTCCGCCCCACGGGTCGGTCGCGTTTGCAACTGTCACCGTGCCTCCCGCTGCCGCAAGAACCGGCGTACCATACGGCGCGGCAATATCCGTCCCGCTGTGGTAGGATATTTCGCCCGTAAACGGGTCGGTGCGGTATCCAAACTGTGAGGTGATGGTAAAGCTCTGCGGCAGCGGCCATGCAAAAATGCCCGTGCCTACCCAATCGGCGTCGCTGCCGATCATACCGCCGCCATGGGTAAAGCCGCCCAGCAACGACGCCCACATAACGCTGTATTCCTCATGCCGCAGCAGCGCCAGATGCTCGTTCTGCTGTTCGGTAAAGCCATAGGCCGCGGCCATCTGCTCCGGCGTTGTGTGGTGCAGATAGATCGTCAGCGTCGTTTCTTCTATCTCCTGCATCTCGACCACCTCATTGCCGTCCTCATCCTCTGTAACCACCTCCACCTCTTTTTTCACCGTAACGCTTCTGTACGTGATCTGGTTCATATCCCACATCACACCGCGCAAAATCTCTTTTTTCTGTTCATCCATGGTCACAACGTCCATGCCGTTCACACCATCTGTTGTGACTTTGACGGCGTAGACAGAGAGCACATCCTCCCACCGAATGGCGGAAACACCGTCCGACGCTTCGATCTCCAAAATATCATGGGGGTTCGCTTGTTCGATCTGACCGATGCGGGCGTAGTATTCTTCGTTCAGCTCCGCCGTCGCCTGCCGCATGAGCATCCCGTCTTGTGTCGTTTCGTTGGAAAAGAACACGCCGAAGGGAGAAGCCAGAAACGCCCCCACCATCCCCGCAATGAGAACCAGAACCAAAACAGGCGACGCCGCGGCAAGCGCTGCGCCTGACCAGGATAACACGGCGGACGCCACCCGCGCCGCCGTCTGCCCGGCCTGTGCCAGCAGCCTGCCCGCACTCCGGGCCGCCTGTACGGTTGCTTGTACAGTCTGCCGTGCAAATTGGCGCGCCGCCTGTTTTTGTGAAGCGCCCTTGGACGCTTCGGCAATTTCATGCCCTCTCTTAAAAAATGCAGAAGAACGGTGCGCACCATCGCGCACCGTTCTTTTTTTCCGTATACTTTTTAATCTTATTGTGTCGGGCCGGCGTGAAGCCACCTCCTGCGCCCGGTTCAAAATTTCCCGATTTCGGGAAATTTTCTCTGTTTTCTGTCTCTCATCGCTGGCGTGCGCTGTCCGTGCATCTGTCCCTTGCGCATTTTTTCGCAGATGCACAGCTTGCCTGAATACCGCCCGGCCTGCGTCCGCAGCCATCTCCCCGCCCCGCAGCGCAGCACGCTCCACCTGTTCCTCTGCTGCACGCTCCGGCGCTTTCTCCTGCGTATCACGCTGCCGGGAAGCCTGCCTTTCCATCAGACCCGCCCGCAGCATACGCTTTGCCGCACGCGGCAAAGCATCACTCTTTTCCTTTACGCGCGCTCCTTCCGCGCTTTTCTTTGTTTTCAGTTCTTTCATCCGGTTACACCTCCCCTGGGCGCGTGCTCATCAATTTGTAAAGCTGGGTGTCCTTTGAAATATCATTGATGAAGGGCACCAGGCTGCCGCCCATCTTCAGCAGGCCGCGTCCCGCTTCAGAATCCGTGACATACGAAAGCTGCGTATCCGAAATATGCAGAAGCTCCGCCAGCTTCGTGCGGTCCGACGCCGCCTGATTGAGCAGTACAAGAAATTCACTGTTGGAGATCATACTGCGTGCTACCTCGTTGTCCAGCGCCTGGTCCAGATTCTGAAATATCCCACTGGCCAAAGCCCCGTACTTCCGGTATCTTTTCCATGATACATCCAGAAAGTTCGTGGACCACTCATAGGAAAACAGAACAGACAGCTCATCAAAATAGATCCACGTCCGCTTGCCGCGCAGGCGGTTCTGCATCACGCGCATCATGACCACCTCCATCAGCACCAGCATGCCGATGGGGCGCAGCTGCTGGCCCAGGTCCCGGATATTGAAGCACAAAACGCGGTTGTCCAGCTGCACGTTGGTGGGCTGTGCGAACGTGTTCAGGCTTCCCTTTGTGAAAATTTCACTGGCCAGCACGATATCCTTCGCCAGATCCTCCTTCTGGCACTGCAAAACACAATAAAGGTCCTGCAGTGTGGGAGCCTGCGGCTTTTTGCTGAATTTCTCATACAAATCGAGCACCGCGCGGTCAATGATGGATTTTGCCCGGCGTCCGTTCGTCTGCACATCCAAAAGATGTTCGTACAGCGTAAGGATAAACTCGGATTTGAGCGAAACAGGCTTTTCCCCTGCCTCATAGCCCTTTCCCAGCTCCAGCGCGTTCACATGCTGCGTGCTGTCCGGCGCAAGGCGGATGTTCTGCCCTCTCACCGCATCCACCACCGGGCCGAACTCCGCTTCGGGGTCACAGATCAATACATCATCGTCCGTGTTCAGAATAACGTTCATCAGCTCCCATTTCGCGGCCATGCTCTTGCCGCTGCCCGGCACGCCAAGATAAAAACCGTTCCCGTTGAGCAGCAGCTTGCGGTTGCAAATGATGCTGTTCCGGCTGATGGCATTTCTGCCATAGTAGATCCCGCCCCGGTCCATCACATCCTGCACGGAAAAGGGCGTCAGCGCCGCCGCGCTCTCTGTGTTCATCGTGCGCATCGCTTCAATTTCCCGTAAGCCGTAAGGCAGCGCCGTGTTCAAGCCTTCCTCCTGCTGGAAATGGAGCGTATTGAAACGGCACAGATCGCCCCGCGCCGTGGCCGTGATGGCCTCCGTGTCACTGTTGAGCTGCGCATAGCTGTCCGCCAGATGCACCAGCGTCACCAGCACAAGCACCATCCGCTGGTCCCGCGAAGTCAGATCATCCAGCAGCGCCTTCATTTCCTGCCGCATCTGCTGCATCTCATAGGGCGGCTCCGCGGAAAAGTTGTGGTTCGCGTTCTGCTTTTGCTGCCACCGGGTAATATCCGTCTCCACGGCAAGCACGCGCTTTTGCATGTCCGCCACTGCCTCCTCCATGGGGACCGGGACGATCTGGATGGACAGCATCAGATTCTGCGGGAATTCGCACAGCCTGGCGATCGTTTCGTCCTTGAGAAAATTGGGATAATCCTTTAAAAACAGTACGCGCCCGAACTTTTTGCCCATGATGAAATGGTCGCTCTTGAATTGCAGGCTGTCCGGCGCGATAGCGTCCCGGAAATCCTGGCCACGCGCCATGGCCTGCGAAAGATCAAATTTGAAATACTGTTCTTCCCCACTGCGAAAAAAATCGTGCAGGATGCGGATGCGGTCATGGGAAGAAATCTCTGTAAGCTGGCTGGACAGCCGCCCGAATCCGGATGCAAGCTCTGTGCCGACGCGGGCAAAAAAACTTCTTGCCTCCTCAATATTCCGGCGCTGCACGGAGAGAACGATGTATTTCTCCCGGAAAATGTTGTTGCTCCATTCCGTGCGCTCCCGCACGATCTGGTTGTATTCCTCCCGCAGCCTGTCCATATCATCGCCGTGCAAATGCATCAGCATGGTGTTCTCAAATTCCACCGGGTCAATGCGGCGATTGTTCGTGAGCACCTGCACATACGCATCATCCGGCCATGCGTTGATGACGCTGCAGTAGCGCATCAATATTTCCGCCTGGTCCGCTTCCGACGCCACGGCGTAGTTCACATCCTGAAACCGCCACATCTTGGAATACCGCCCGCCGCACAGCCAGATCCCGTCCCGGTATATCTTTCTGACCGGAATGGACTCCTGCACGGAGCGCGGTGCACGGAAGCTCTCTCCATGCCTGATCAAACGGTTAAAAATCTGTATTTTCATTCTGCATTCCTCATTTATCGTTCCTGTTTTCCGTCCCGCTGCCGCAGGCGGCTTTTGTGAAGGTCTTTTGCCCATTCCGGGCGGATGTACTGCAGCCGGATCGTCAGAGACGCGGCGTCCCGCTGCATTTCCCGGTATGCGATCGCATTGTTGACGTCCAGAAAATGCATCTCCGGCTTTTGAGCTTCTTCCTCTGTTCCGCAGACCATCCAGCCCTGTACGAGTTTTTCCTGTTCCACTGTTTCAGCCCTCCATAGCACTGAAACGGGGCGGCCTCAGCCGCCCCGTCCCGTTCCGTCCTATCGCATCAGGATGATCATACCATCTGTGAAAACACAGTTGGCCGCTGTACATCCCTGTGCGCCAAGCTGCTCAAATTCCGCGTTCATCGCTTCCCAAAGCAGACAGTAGCTTTCGTCCTCTGTCTCTGCTGCGTAGTCTGTCAGAACAAAGGACGCCGCTGGCTGCGTACAGGCGCTGCTGCGCTCCATGCCCGCATGGCCCATCATGCTGTCCGCCTGATTGGTCGCAAGCAGGAGCGCGTATTCTTCCGATACCGTAACAGGGACCGTCCGTTCATCCGCCGTTCCTTCCGTTACACCAGACGAATCTTCATCCTCGGCATCGGCGTCCGATTCCGCTGTTTCGCTGCCGGAAGCTGATTCCGTTTCGTCGGATACTGTGCTTTCAGAAACAGGCAGTGTGCCGCCGTTTTCCGCTTCCGAATCCTCAGAAATGCTGCTGTCAGACTCCACCGGCATACTGTCGGATTCGGGCTGCGAAACATCAGCCCCTGCATTGCTGCCGGACTCCGGCGCAGAGCTTTCATCCGCTGTACTGCTGGAATCGGATGTGGCGTTTCCGTCCGCCAAACTGTCGGAACTGGATACGCTGCTCTCATCCTGTTCCATGCTTTCCGAAATGCCGGAGTTTTCGGGGATGGATACGCTTTCCGCTTCCTGCGCCGCCAGCGCGGGAAGCAGTGCGGAAATGGACATGAGGCCCACAAGGGCCAGTGATACGATCGTTTTCATTCTGCAAAATCCTCCGTTTCTTCTTCATCTGTTTCTTCTGCTTTGTTTTCTTCTTTGCGCTTCCAGATGAGCATGGCCAGCGCCGTGCCGCACAGCAGCACGAATAACACCGTCCACCAGTCTACGAAGCGGAAACGCCATACAAGCGGCTGCGTGAGGAAGAACAAGACCACAGACAGTACCGCCAGCACCGCATTCACGGTTTTCTGGACAGCGTATCCCC
>OLQT01001292.1_pt1 | contig 15727 bp, 17 predicted proteins | sample 1672651 | NCBI WGS metagenome assembly OLQT01 (sample SAMEA3136709, study PRJEB25190) | human gut metagenome | biome: human gut; feature: human-associated habitat; material: faeces | place: Austria | collected 2013 | reverse complement strand
AGCCACTCGAACCGCAAGAGCAATCGCGTTTGGGCTCCCAACGTGCAGAATGTGCGCGTTCTGGTGAATGGTCAGCCGAAGCGGATGAACGTGTGTACCCGTTGCCTGCGCAGCGGTAATGTGCAGCGTGCGCTGCCCACGAAATCCAACGTGGAAGCCTGATGGGGTTCGAAAATGTGATAAAAAGACACCGCTTTTCCATACAGCTGGAAGAGCGGTCTTTTTATATTCGTCCGACCGGGCCGGGCAGGGAAAGTCGGGACGGGGCCGTCCCGATCGGTTATACTGAACCGGCAGTCGGAACCATGGGAGGGAAAAGCATGGAGAATATAGCCATCGGCCTGCAGGAGGCAGTGCCTCCTGCACCTTCACTTTTTTGACAATCTGACAGGGCGTTGCGAAACGTCCTGCTTTTTCTTTTATTCCACCTTCACCCCGCCCACGGGAACCCGGTTTTCATAGGCTTTTTCGATGGCTTCCAGCAGCAGGCCGTGGCTGTCGCTCAGGCTCATGGTGGCCATGCTGCGCAGGTCGGCCAGTTCGCTCTTTTGCTGCTGATTCAGGGCGGACAGCCGCTCCTGATCCTCTTCGGCATCCGAAGCCGGGTCGAGGGGACGGCCGGTGGAGGGACGGGTGGATCGGCCGAACCAGTCCCGAAGCTCCGCTACGGTTTTGCCGGTCATCCACTGCTGATAGGCGTTCATCTGCTTGTACCATTCGTTTTGGGGATTCATGCCGTAGCCGTCGCCACGGTCTCGCTTGGTTTTCCATTGGGAAAGCTCCTCGGCGGCGCTTTCCTCGGTGTTTTGACTGACCCCCGTGACCTTGCCTGTGGCGGGGTCGGTCACGTTATAGCCCTCCCGGCCCGGCCATCCGCTGAAATGGGGCATGGTTTCTCCGTCGTAATTGGGGGTGGATACTTCATACACGTCCACCAATACGTTCAGGATCCGACCTTCCCGGTCAAAGAGCGCGTCCGCCATGGCGATATTGAAGGAATAGACCGGTACGCCCTCCGCATCCTTTCCGGGGCCGTTTCGGAAATTGGCGGCGCTGCCCAGCCCGGAAAACACCTGCGCCGTGGCGGGATCGACCGTGGGCGAGGGCTGAGCGGGCGAAGAGCCTTCGCTGCCCGCGCCGCTTTCTCCGCCGCCTGCGCGGAGCTGCTCCAGAATGCCCTTCATGGCCTCGAGCATGCTGTCGGAAGAACCGGTAGCGCCGCTGACCGCGTCCACCCCTTCCAGCCCCTGCTTTTCCAGCACGGCCTGCCGGATGCCCTCCAGCGCCTTCCCGAAATATTCGGATTCGTTCCCGTTGCGGTTTTTGGCGTCGAATTCCGTGATCTTCCCATCCCGAACGGTGACGGAGACGATGACGTCATCGTTGTAGCCGGGGGCCAGATCCTGATAAACGCCGTCGGCATAGTCCGCCGCCAGCGCGCCGGAAAAGCTCAGAAGCCCGGCGGCGGCCAGCGCCAGCAGCGCCCTTCGGCATTTTTGGGGAAAAAGACGGTTCTCCTTCATGCAAAAGACCTCCTTTGTCCGCTTGACATTTCTTCCTAAAATATAGTATAAAGGGGAATGGCTTATGCTTATTTTTGACCCGGCCGCAGAAGCGAGTGAAGGAGAGATCATTGATGGTTCGAAGCATCGTAGGCGCCAACTGGGGAGACGAAGGCAAAGGAAAAATTACGGACGTGATGGCGGAAAACAGCGACATCGTGGTTCGTTTTCAGGGCGGCGCCAACGCCGGCCATACCATTATCAACGATTACGGCAAGTTTGCGCTGCACCTGCTGCCCTCCGGCGTGTTTCACAGCAACATTGTGAATGTGATCGGCCCCGGCGTGGCGCTGGATGTGGAGCGGTTTTTGGCGGAACTGGACAGTCTGGTCAGCCGCGGCGTGCCCATGCCCAAGCTGTACATCAGCGACCGGGCGCAGGTGCTGCTGCCCTATCATGTGGCCTTTGACAAGTACGAGGAGGAACGGCTGGGCAAGGCGGGCTTCGGCTCCACCAAGAGCGGCATCGCTCCCTTCTACGGAGACAAGTATCTGAAAATCGGCGTGCAGGTCTGCCAGCTCTATGACGAGGAAATGCTGCGCGCCCGGCTCTCCAGCGCGGTGGAACAGAAGAACGCCACCCTGCGCAACCTGTACCACAAGCCCGAAATTGATCTGGAGGCCCTGATCGCCCACCTGAAGAAGCAGGCGGAGCAGATTCGCCCCATGGTGATCGACACCACCAGCTTCCTGCATCAGGCCCTGAAGGAAGGCAAGACCATCCTGCTGGAAGGCCAGCTGGGCACGCTGCGGGATCCCGATCACGGCATTTATCCCTACACTACGTCCTCTTCTCCGCTGGCGGGCTTCGGCACCGTGGGCGCGGGCGTTCCGCCGACCGCCTACAGCGACATCGTCTGCGTGACCAAGGCCTATTCCAGCTGCGTGGGCGCGGGCCCCTTCGCCACCGAGCTCTTCGGCGATGAAGCCACCGAGCTGCGCAACCGCGGCGGCGACGCGGGCGAATACGGCGCGACCACCGGCCGTCCCCGCCGGGTGGGCTGGTTCGACGCGGTGGCTACCCGTTACGGCTGCATGGCGCAGGGCGCTACCGAGTGCGCCATGACCAATCTGGACGTGCTGGGCTATCTGGATGAGATCCCGGTCTGCACGGCTTACGAAATCGACGGCAAGCTGGTGCGGGATTTCCCCTCTACGCCTTCCCTGATGCGGGCTAAGCCGGTTTATACCGTGCTGCCCGGCTGGAAGAGCGACGTGCGCGGCATCACCGAATGGGATCAGTTGCCCGAGAACTGCCGCAAGTATGTGGAATTCATCGAGAAGGAAATCGAAACGCCGGTGCGCATGCTGTCCACCGGCCCCAAGCGCAGCGAAGTGCTGTACCGTAAGTAAGAAAGTGCTGAAAAAGTGGAGGTGCAGGAGGCACTGCCTCCTGCCGGGGTTTTAGGGCGGCGAGAAGGAGCGGGCATCCAGTGGATGCAACTGCCGAAGGCAGTTAGCGACTGACAGCCGTCAACCGAAACGAGGATTTGGCACGGCAGTGCCAAAGACGACGATTGAGGTTGCGGAACGGAGCCCCTAAGCCTTGTGCCGCAGCACTTTTCCCGCGAACCAGCGAAGCGCTGTTCGCGGTTGCCGGCAGCCAATCAATATTCAGGCGCCTCCCGCGAGAAAAACCTGCGGGAGGCGTATTTGCATTTTCAATTTTCTCCGTTCAGGTCTTTATCGCGGTAGAACACTTCCGTCAGCTCCAGCCCGCAGGCCGGGGCGGTCATGCCCAGCTTCAACCGGTCGCCGGTGCGGAGGGCCTGTTCGAAGCTGTCCTCCGGCAGACGGCCCATGCCGATGCCGATCATGGTTCCCGCAATGATGCGCACCATATTATATAGGAACGCATTGCCCCGAATGGTCAGCGTCAGGTCGTCGCCCTGCCGGGTCAGCTCCACGCTTTCAATGGTGCGCACGGTGGTCTTGGCCGTGCCGCCCGCCGCCTGAAAGGCGGAAAAATCATGGGTGCCCAGCAGGTCTTTCAGGCTGCGCTCCATGGGGCCCATTTGCAGAGGAACCGGCACATGGGCGCAGAGATGGCGGTACAGGGCGCTGGCATGGGGCGCGTTGTGGATGCGATAGGTGTACCGCTTGCCCGCCGCGTCAAACCGGGCGTGAAACGCCGCCGGGACGTACCGTCCGTCCAGCACGCGAATGTCTGCGGGCAGACAGGTATTCAGCGCAAAGGGGAATTTCTCCGGCGGAATGCGGCTGGCAGTATCGAAATGCACCCGCTGCCCCAGCGCGTGAACGCCCGCGTCCGTCCGGCTGGAGCCGGTCACGGTCAGGGTTTTCTCGCCGGTCAGCTTCCGCAGGGCTTCCTCCAGCACCTGCTGCACCGCCAGCGCGTTCTGCTGGCGCTGCCAGCCAGCGTAGGCCGTGCCATCGTAGCTGACGGTCAACAGCACCCGGCGCTTTCCCTTCGGGCAGCAGCCCTTGATGAGGGGCGGCAGCTGGGTCATAGCAGATTCCACCTTCTGCACAGAATGGTCACCAGCAGCGCCGCCGCCGTCACCAGCGAGGCCTGCCAGTCGATCTTCTGGAAGTGCAGCACCCGCAGCCGGGTGCGGCCCTCGCCGCCGTGATAGCAGCGGGCTTCCATGGCCATGGCCAGCTCTCCCGCCCGGCGGAAGGCGCTGACGAACAGCGGCACCAGCAGGGGCACCATAGCCTTGGCCCGCTTGATGAGATTGCCGCTTTCAAAATCCGCGCCGCGGGCCATCTGCGCCTTCATGATCTTGTCGGCTTCCTCGATCAGGGTCGGGATGAAGCGCAGGGCGATGGTCATCATCATGGCCAGCTCGTGCGCCGGAAAATGCAGCTTGCTCAGGGGCTTGAGCAGCGTCTCCATGCCGTCGCACAGGGAGATGGGCGAGGTGGTCAGCGTCAGTACCGAGGTGCCCGCTACCAGAAAGATCAGCCGCATGCAGAAATGCACGGCGGTGATCAGCCCTTCCCGGGTAATGCGCAGAATGCCCCAGCTGACCAGCACCGTCTCGCCGCTGGAAAAAAACAGGTTCAGCACAAACGTCAATATCAGCAGAAAACGCAGGGGCTTCACGGTTTTCAACAGTTGCGCCGCTTTCAGGCCCGACATTTTGGCGCACAGGATGAGAAACGCCAGCGGAATGACGTACCACACCGGGTTGGACACGCAGAAGATCATGGCGATATAAACGATGGTCAGCAATATCTTCGTGCGGGGATCCAGCCGGTGGATCAGCGATTTCCCCGGCAAATACTGGCCCAGCGTAATGTCCTTCAGCATGCTTTCTCCTCCTTCCGGGGAAGCTTCAGCAGCGCCTCGGCCACTTCTTCCGGGGTGTACAGATCGGCGGGCAGCGGATACCCTTCCGCGATCAGCTGCTGGGTCAGCTCCGCCGCCTGCGGAATGCCCAGGCCGATGGAACTGAGCAGCTCCCGGTGCTGGAACACCTCCCGGGGCGTGCCGGTCAGCACCATCCGTCCCCGGCTCATGACCACCAGTCGGGTCGCCAGCGAGGAAATATCATCCATGTTGTGGCTGACCATGACCACCGTCAGGCCGCCTGCGGCGTGCAGCTCCCGGATCATGCCCAGAATGCTGCGCCGGCCGGCGGGATCCAGTCCGGCGGTGGGTTCGTCCAGGATCAAGGTGCCGGGGCGCATGGCCAGCACGCCCGCGATAGCCACCCGGCGCATCTGGCCGCCGCTGAGCTCAAAGGGCGAGCGCTGGGCAATTTCGTCATAGGCAAGGCCCACCTCCCGCAGGGCAAAGCGAACCCGCTGGTCCACCTCCTGCTCGGAAAGGCCCAGGTTTTTGGGGCCGAAGGCCACGTCCTTGGCGACGGTCTCCTCAAACAGCTGGTACTCCGGGTACTGGAACACCAGGCCCACCCGGCGGCGCACTTCCAGAAGGCTCACGCCCTTTTCGGTAATGTCCAGCCCGTCCACCACCACCTTGCCGGAGGTGGGCTTCAGCAGGCCGTTCAAATGCTGCACCAGCGTGGTCTTGCCGGAACCGGTGTGGCCCAGAAGGCCGACCAGCTCGCCATCCTCAATGGTCAGGCTCACGTCCTCCAGCGCCGTGGCGGCAAAGGGGCTGTCCGTCATATAGGTATGGGTCAGATGCTCTACTTGGATGGGCATAGTACGTTTTTCAGCTCCTTTACCATATCGCTGACGGTGAGGATCCCTTCCGGAAGAGGCAGGCCCCTGTCCCGCAGGGTCTGGGCCAGCTCGGCCATAGGCGGCACGTCCAGCCCCAGCGCCTTGATCTCGTTCACCCGGGAGAACACCTGCCGGGGCGTTCCTTCCAGCGCCACGGAACCGTCGTTCATCACGATCAGCCGATCGGCGATGGCGGCTTCCTCCATAAAATGGGTGATCCAGACCACGGTCATGCCCTTTTCCCGGTTCAGCTTGCGTACGGTCGCCAGCACCTCCGCCCGGCCGGAGGGATCCAGCATGGCGGTGGCTTCGTCCATGATGATCAGCTCCGGCTCCATGGCCAGCACGCCCGCGATGGCCACCCGCTGCTTCTGGCCGCCGGAAAGCATATGGGGCGCGGTCTCGGCAAACTCGCTCATGCGCACGGCGCTGAGCGCCGCCTCTACCCGGCGGACCATCTCGTCCTGCGGCACGCCCAGGTTTTCCAGCCCGAAGGCCACGTCCTCCCGCACCACATTGGCCACGATCTGGTTATCCGGGTTCTGGAACACCATGCCCGCGTGGCGGCGGATATTCCAGACCTTTTCTTCCGTCAGGGTGTCCATGCCGCACACCAGCACCCGACCTTCCGTGGGCAGGAACAGGGCGTTCATCAGCTTGGCCAGCGTGCTCTTGCCGGAGCCGTTATGACCCAGCACCGCCACAAAGCTGCCCCGCTCCACCTCCAGCGTCACATGGCTGACGGCGGGCCGGGCATCCGGCTCATATTGATAGCTCACGTCCTCCATGCGAAGGGGAAGGACGTTCGGTTTCTGCTCCATAAGGCTCTCTTGCTCCTTCATTTGCTTGAAAATCATTGGGGTGCACAAAAGCGCGTCTCATTATAGCGCAGGTACGGGGGAAGGTCAAACATATCTCCGCACGGGAAAAAACTTTCCGATCAAAGTTTCCTTATTCTATTTATGAAGAACCTCCTGTCATAGCTTTTTTCTACAACAGGAGGTCTCTTTTCTATTCTTTTTCTTTTGAAACAGGCTAATGAAAAAAGCGATTATTGCCACATCGCCCGCATAAAATCCGGATATAGGTCATTAAGGATATGCATCAAGCGTGCGAACATTTCTACCGCAACCTTGCCTACCTGCTCATCAGCGAGGTTCACCGGAAAGTCATACTCTGCATTGAGATCACCATCTTCATCAAGCAGAAATTTGATATGACGCACCTTACAGTTAACGGCGTTGACTTCCTGTAGCACCTGCTGACGTTTCTCTTCATTCACACTAATGATGGCGAACACGCGCACTGCGACATCATTGTCATCATCTCTGGAAATAAACCGAGCTATCACGAATGGGCCATTATCAATACGAAAGCCAGCCTCCACCAAAGAGGAGTCATCATACTCCTGAATCTTACCGCCGTACTTGATATCGTTCCGATCAAACTCTTCAACAATCAGTCTGCTTGCTTTGTAGATCATAGACTGATCTCCTTCTTTTTTGCTCATTGAAATTCTATAAATAGTATACATCATATAAATAGAATGTCAACACCTTTCTGTCACAAAAGAAAAAACTTTCCGTCAAAATCCGGGCTTTTCTTTTGCCGAAAAAAAGAGTATACTAAAGATGATTACCTTTGAGAGGGGGTTCTTTCATGACGGAAAACGGAACCACCAAATTTACGCCCGTTATGGAAGGCGCGCGGGACGCGGGAGCCATCCTGAACCATGTGTACCGGGCGCTGCAGGCCAAGGGCTACGATCCCGTCACCCAGATTGTCGGCTACCTGATTTCCGGCGATCCTACCTATATTACCAGCTACGGTCAGGCCCGCAGCATGATCTGCCGCCTGGAGCGGGATGAAATCATGGAAGAGCTGGTGCGGGTCTATCTGAAGGGGCTGGACGGCTGATGGGACGTGTCATCGCTCTGGATGTGGGAGACGTGCGCATCGGCGTAGCCGTGACCGATCCCACGGGAACCATCGCCCAGCCGCTGGAAGTATACAGGCGGGTCGGCTATGGGCCGGACTGCCGGTATGTGCAGGAATTGTGCCGCCGTTTTGACACCACCGTGGTGCTGCTGGGTCTGCCGCTGAATATGGACGGCACCCGGGGCGGACAGGCGGAAAAAGCGCAGGCTTTCGGCAAAGTGCTGTCGGACGCCGGACTGGACGTGCGCTATCAGGACGAACGAATGACCACTGTCACCGCCGAGCGGGTGCTGATTTCCGGCAGCGTCCGCCGGGAAGACCGGAAGCAATGCGTGGACAAGCTGGCCGCGGCGGTGATCCTGGAACAATGGCTGGCCTCGCAGAGCGGGGCCGCGGAAAGAGGAATGAACCATGGCGAATGAAGAAAACAACAATCTGGTGCAGCTGCAGGACGAAAACGGCAACGACCTGAACTTTGAACACCTGATGACCCTGGAGCACGAAGGCAACTACTACGTGCTTCTGGAGGCCACAGAGGATATGGACGACTGCAAGGAAGGCGAAGCCGTCATCCTGAAGATCATCCGGGACGAGGAAAGCGACGAGGACGTCTATGCCACCATCGAGGACGAGGACGAATTCAACGCGGTCTTTGAAAAGTGCATGGCCGCCATGGAGGAAGAAGACGCCATGGCCGACGCTCTGGAACTGGAACCCGACGAAGAAGACGGCGACGAGGAGTAAAGTATGCCAAGACTGCTGGGGCAGCACATTCAGCTGCGGGAATACCGGGCGGACGATCTGGAAGCCATCTGCCAGTGGGTCAACGACGAGGCTACCACCCGCCTTCTTTCTACGGCCTACTGGCCGCCTCAGACCCTGGTGGATACGGAGGAATTCCTGCAGCGGATGCTCCAGAGCAGTCACAACGCCTTTAACTTCGTCATCGCGGATCGGGAAGACGGGCGCTATCTGGGGCAGCTGGATCTGTTCACCGTGGACTGGCGGCTGCGTTGCGGCAAGCTGGGCATGGTGATCGCCGGTGCGGAAAACCGGGGCCGGGGCTACGGCACGGAAGCCCTGCTTCTGCTGGAACGTCTGGCGTTTCTGACGCTGGGGCTGGAACGGCTGGAATTGGAAGTCCGCATGGATAACGCCGCCGCCCGCCGCTGCTATGAGCGGGCCGGTTTTCAGCTGGAAGGCGTGAAGCGCCATGCGTTTTTCTCGGACGGCGCGTTCTGCGACGTGGGAATCATGAGCATTCTGCGGCAGGAATACCGCGGGTAACGCGGCGCTGCTGAAACGCATATCCTACACCATCCCTTGTTTTTTCGGCTGCGGCCGTGGAAAAGGGATGGCGTTTTTGCGTCTGGAAGCCGCCTCGGGGAGCCAGTATTGACTTTGAGGCGGAAAATCGGATAAAATAAAGCTTCGGAGGCAGTTAGTTCTCCGTGATTTGGAGGAAACGATTTCATGGGAAAAATCGTAGTCAAATTCGGCGGCAGTTCCCTGTCGGACGCGGCTCAGTTTCGGAAGGTGCGCGATATTATCCGGATGGATCCGCGCCGCTGCTATGTAGTGCCCAGCGCGCCCGGACGGCGTTTTCCGGAAGATGAAAAGATCACCGACCTGCTCTACCAGACCTACCGGGCGCAGAAAAACGGCCAGAACCCCGCGCCTATTTTTCAGCGGGTCCGGGAGCGCTATCTGTCCATCGCGGAGGAACTGAGGCTTTCCTTCCCCATCGCCCGGGAGCTGGACGAGGTGGAGCGGCTGATCCGGGAAGGCGCCAGCGAGGACTTCTGCGCCAGCCGGGGCGAGTATCTCAACGGCCTGCTTTTGGCGGATTATCTGGGCTTTGCGTTTCTGGATCCCAAGGATCTGGTCTTTTTCAACGACGACGGCACCTTTGACAGCGAACGCACCAACGCCGTGATGGCTGAAAAGCTGAAAACCGTTCCGCAGGCCGTCATTCCCGGATTCTACGGCAGCATCCGGAACGGCGAGATTCACACCTTCTCCCGGGGCGGCAGCGATATTTCCGGCTCCATCGTGGCCCGGGCCGCTTATGCCGAGCTGTATGAAAACTGGACGGACGTCAACGGCTTTCTGATGGCCGACCCCCATATCGTGCCCAAGGCCCGGCCCATCCGCAGCATCACCTACCGGGAGCTTCGGGAGCTGAGCTACATGGGCGCTACCGTGCTTCATGAAGACAGCGTGTTCCCCGTCCACCGGGCGGGCATCCCCACCAATATCCGCAACACCAACGCCCCGGAGGAAATCGGCACCATGATTACCCACGGCGCGGTGGAGGAACCCAATCCCTTCGTCATCACCGGCATCGCGGGGCGGCTGGGCTTCAGCGTCATCTCCGTGGAAAAGGCCATGATGAACGGCGAGGTGGGCTTCGGCCGCAAGGTGCTGCAGGCAGTGGAGGAATTCGGCCTGTCCTTCGAGCATATGCCCACGGGCATCGACACCATGTGCGTGGTGCTGGCCACCGCCGAGCTGGAGCCGGTGAAGGAGCAGCTGACCCGGCGCATCTGGGAATCCACCAATCCCGACACCCTGACCATTCACGATAATATGGGCATCATCGCTACCGTGGGCCGGGGCATGGTTCACAATCCCGGCACTGCCGCCCGGCTGTTCACCGCGCTGAGCCGCTATCACATCAACGTCCGCATGATCGACCAGGGCAGCAGCGAGCTGAGCATTCTGGTGGGCGTGGACAGCGGCGAATTCCAGCAGGCCATTCGGGCCATTTATGACGAATTCGTTTCGGAATGATCGTTTTTCCTACAAAGGAGCGATGAAAGCGATGAAAGCAATGAAGATGCGTTCCTTTTTCCAACGCAATCATTGGCAGAGCAAGGCACACCGCGCATGGTTTTTCCTGTGCGCGGTGTGTTTGGCGTTTTACGGGGCCTATGTTCTTTACCTGAGCCAGAGCGGCTTTCTGACCGATGGCGTTCAGACCGCCGCCGCTGTTTGCTGGTTTCTGCTTCTCAGCGCGGGGCTGTTTTTCGCTTTTCTGTGGGTCTGTCCCCTGCTGCGGCCTGCCTCTTCTCGGGAGAATCCCCGGTTCGACCTGCCGGTTTTCTTCGGCAGCGCCGCCCTCGCGCTTTTCGTGCTGGGGTTTGCCTTTCTCAGCTGCTATCCCGGCGGGGTCAGCTATGACGCGGCCAATCAGTGGCAGCAGGCGCAGAGCGGTCAGTTCAACAACTGGCACCCGGTGTTTCACACGCTGCTGATCTGGCTGGTGACGCGGGTCTATCAGCATTACGGCTTTGTGGTGCTCGTCCAGATCGCCGGCTTTTCGCTGGCGCTGGGCTATGCTGCGGCCTCTGTGCGCCGCACCGGCGCGCCCCGCTGGCTGTGCCTTTCGTGCGCCGGGCTGGCCGCGCTGATGGAGCCCGTTCGGAACACGATGATGTACGTCGGCAAGGATAACGCCATGACCATCGGCTGTCTGCTGCTTTTCGGGCAGACCGTCCAGCTGATCCGCACCAGGGGCGCGTGGCTTTCGAAAATCCGCAACGCCCTCTGCTTCGGGCTGGCGCTGGCCTTCACCACACTGGTGCGCCAGAACGGCTTTCTGCTGACCCTGCCGCTGGGAGCGCTGGCCATCGGATGCTATTTCCGCAGGCAGAAAAAAGGGATTCTGGCAGGGGCGCTGTGCTGTCTCGGCTGCCTTGTGCTGATTCAGGGCGGGCTGTACAGCCAACTGGACATCGTCTATCCCGACAATACGCTGGAAGAAGCCGTCGGCCTGCCCATGACCCTGCTGTGCAACTCCCGCCAGCAGGAGCCGGGCCTTCTGGACGGCGAGACCCGGGCGTTTCTGGATTCGCTGGCTGATGAAGAAGGCTGGCAGAACACCTATCGCCGGTCGGACTATAACTCCATCAAATTCACCTTTTTCCGGGAAAAGATCCAGTCCCGGACAGCTGCGGAGCTGCTCTCCATGGCGGCGCGGACGGCGGCGGCGGATCCCCGGCTGGCCTTTGAGACCTTCAACGAAGTGACCGGGCTGGTGTGGGACGTATCCGGGCAGGATCGGAGCTACCAGCGCGTGACCAATTCCGGCGATCTGAACATTGCCCAAAAGGTTTCCCACCCCGTTCACGCCGTGGGTCAGGCGGTGACGGAGTTTCTGTCCGCGCCGCTGGAATTTCTTCCCCTGCGCTGGCTGAGCCGGAACACCGGCGCGCAGCTGCTGCTTCTGCTGCTGGCAACGCTGTGGGCTCTTTACCACGGCGGCACGGAGCGCCTTCTGCCGGTGCTGCCCCTTTTGTGCTACTGTCTGGCCACCATGCTGCTGCTCTGCGGGCAGGATGCGCGGTTCTTCTCCTTCGCGGCGGCCTTAACGCCCCTGACGCTGTGTGCCCAATGGTTCCTGCCCTTTCCCGAAAAAACCGATTTTTCAACCAAAATTCCCGAAAAGAATCGTGAAAAAGACGTAACAAAGTTTTCTTAATTGCTTGCGTTATTCTTTACATTTGTGTTACAATTATGGCTATCCTTGGGTATTTTCGTTGGGAGGAGGCACACCGGCCATGGACAAGCCCCACGAAATGGTTCTCCGGCTGTCTGCGCGGCAGGAGGACTGGCTGATTGCCCGCATGGCTTTGAGCGGGCTGGGCATGCTGGCGGGATTGGACGCCGATCTGATCGGCGATTTGCAGACCGCCGTCAACGAATGCTGCGACTGTCTTCTTCATCAGCCCGTCACCCCCGAAATATTGGTACTCAGCGCCCACGCGGGAAAAGGCCGGCTTCAGTTCTGCTTTTCCGCCGAAGGAACAGCCGGGCAGGGCCCGGAGGACGCGCTGGACGGGGAGATCGCCCGCTGTGTGCTGGAAACGCTGCTGCCGGAGGTGCGTCTGGAAACCGACGAGCGCGGCGTATACAGCATTTGCGGTTCCCTGACAGAGTAGGCGGTGGCTCCAATGAAAGACGAGCAACTGTCACAGGGCCTGCGCGAATATGCCGAAACCCGGGATCGCGGCCTGCGCGACCGGCTGTTTGAAGGTCTGCTTCCCCTGTCGAAAGCCATCGCCGCCAAATTCACCGGCCGGGGCGTGCCCCGGGAGGATCTGGAACAGGTGGCGGCCATGGGGCTCCTGAAAGCGCTGGAGCGCTACGAGCCTGAACGGAACCTGCGCTTCGTTACCTACGCCGTGCCCACCATCACCGGCGATCTGCGCAACTATCTCCGGGACAAGGGCAGTATGGTGCGGGCTCCCCGGGATGCGCGGCAGCGGCTGTACCAGATGGTCCGGCTGCAGGAGCGCTTCGAGCAGGAGCATCTGCGCACCCCCAGCGCCATGGAGCTGGCGCAGGAAATGGGCATTACCCCCGAGGAAATGATCGCCCTCATCAACCTCAAGCGCCAGACGGAAGTGGTCTCTCTGGACGCGCCGGTGGACGAAACCGGCGAGACCGGGTTGGCCGATCTGCTGGGCGAGGACGATCCCGAACTGGAGCGTCAGGAACGCGGCCAGTGGATGGAATGGATCCTGAGCTGCGTTACCCCGCAGGAAAAGCAGCTTCTGCTCCTGCGCTATGAGGAGCGGCTGGGCCAGCGGGAGACGGCCAAACGAATGGGCGTTTCCCAGATGCAGGTTTCCCGGATGGAGCGCCGGGTGCTGGAGCGCCTGCGCGCCATGGAGGGCGTGCGCTGAACGCGGCGCGGCCCCTGAAAAATACGACAGAATTGACGGATGGACAGAAGGAGGGAGAACGGCGATGCAGCAGGATCCGAATTTCTACGGTCAGGGCGGAGCGCCGTCCGGCTTTGCGCCCAGCGCCGTTCCGCCTCCAAACGGTCAGCCCGCAGACGGAGCCTTCTCGTCCCCCTATGGCGCAGTTCCGCCCGGCGCCTTTGCGCCGCAGGGCCAGCCTCTTGATTATACGCAGCAGATGCCGCCGGTCAAGCCGGGCTATGGGACCCAGCAGGCGCAGCCCATGCAGCAGATGCCGCCCTTTCAGCAGCCGGGCGCTTTCGTGCCGCAAAGCGGCGTGTACGGCCAGCAGACGCCGCCCGTCATGCAGCCGGTGGATTTTTCTCAACCCATGCAGGGCGGAGCCTTCTTCCCCCCCAACGTTCCCCCGCAGATGCCGCCCATTCAGCCCAACCCCTATAATCAGCCGGGGAAAAAGCTCAAGAAGCCCAAAAAGCCCCGGAAGCCGGGCGGCGGCAAAAGACTGCTGGCCATTCTTGTGGGCGCGGCCGTCATTGGCGGCGGCGTTTACGCCTACAGCCGCTTCGGTTCCGGGCAGCGTGCCGCTACCGCCACGGTGAAGGCCAGCTCCATCGGCACCACCTACACCGGCGACGCGCTGATCGTCCGCAACGAAACGGCGTTTGACGACGAGGGCGTTCAGTCCATCGAATATGTGGCCGAAGAGGGCAGCGTGGTCTACAGCGGCGATATTCTGTGCTATGTGTACTCCACCGGCTACAGCACCGCTGAAATGACCACCCTGCAGAACGATCGGGACGCCATCAACGACTATCAGCAAAGCCTTCTGGCCAGCGAAACGGACTTTGACCAGCGCATGGAACGGCTGGAAAACGAAGTGCTGGAGTGTGGGCTGGAAGTGCGCAGTCTGGTGCACGGCGCTCGGGGCAATCTGACCAATCAGGAACAGATCCTTGCCACGGCCATCACTCAGCGGCAGGACTACTTCCGCACCAAATATTCCACCGATATGCGCCTTAACCGCCTCTACGACGACGAGGCCACCCAGAAAAAGCGCATTGAAAGCTGGATCAAGCCCAAGCGAGCCATGCAGCAGAGCATCGTCAGCTTCTACACCGACGGCTTTGAGTACGCGCTGACCCCCAGCGCCTACGAAAGCTACACCCCCTCTCAGGTGCGCTCCATGATCAACGGCGTAAAGCCCGACCGGGGCACCGCCGCCCGGGGCCGCACCGACCTGTACCGGCTGGTGAAGGAAGGTAACTACGCCGTCCTGATGCTGGTGAAGAACGACACGTGGAGCCCCCGGGACGGGGACGCATACAAGCTGGTGCTGGAGCAGTTTTCCAGCACGGTGGTGGACGCGCAGGTGCTGTCCTCCACCCGCTCCGGCGGCGAGCTGCTGGTACGGCTGGCCGTGCTGGGGGACGTATCCGACGTGCTGTACATGCGCACCTGCCGGGCTCAGCTGGGCGAATATGTGGACTGCATGGAGGTGCCCTCCCGGGCGCTGTACACCCAGAACGACGCGGTGGGCGTGGTCATCGTCACCGAGTCCGAGCCCCTGTTCGTGCCGGTGACGGTGCTGCGGGAGGAGGGCGGCAAGGCCTACATCACCTCCATCCGAACCGGCTACCTGACCGACGGCATGACCGTGCGGCTGTTCTGATTCATCCCACGAATGCAAAAAAAGGGAGGAGAAACCATGGCCCTGCAGACGGCTCCGGCCGTTCATCCGCCGCTTCTGGATCAGGTGACGGAGGAAACCCTGCGCCGAAATGTGACAAAGGTATTGGAAACGCTGGCGGAAAACCGCTATCAGGATTCTCCGCCCGCCCGGCTGGTGGCCGTGACCAAGACCGTTTCCCCCCGGGTCATCAACCTGCTCAAGCCCATGGGAATTTTGGACGTCGGCGAGAACCGGGCGCAGGTCGCCCTGCCCAAGCTGGCGGAAATCGCGCCGGAATTTCATTTACATTGGATCGGAAGGTTGCAAACCAACAAAGTTAAATATATAATAGATAAGGTTGCCATGATTCAGTCGCTGGACAGGGAGAGTTTAGCGCAGGAAATCGACCGCCGTGCGCAGCAGCATGGCATAAAAATGCCTGTGCTGATTCAGGTCAACATCGGCAGCGAACCGCAGAAAGGCGGAATCGCAGTTGAGGAGCTTTTCTCTTTTGCCAGAAAAGCAGCCCGACTGTCTGGGCTGGATATTCAAGGGCTGATGGCGGTAATGCCGTTTTTGCAGGATGATGATGCTCTTCGTCCTTATTTCGTTCAAATGCGAAGATTGTTTGAAGAACTGAGGAATGAAGCCATTGACGGGACACATATACAGGAATTGTCGATGGGCATG
>OLQT01001288.1_pt1 | contig 15758 bp, 13 predicted proteins | sample 1672651 | NCBI WGS metagenome assembly OLQT01 (sample SAMEA3136709, study PRJEB25190) | human gut metagenome | biome: human gut; feature: human-associated habitat; material: faeces | place: Austria | collected 2013 | reverse complement strand
CGCCACGCCCGGCGGGGCGGGCCGCAAAGCGCTGTTTGCGGGCATCGGCGGCCAACTTTGGGTTTTTCGGTGGCCTATTGGCACGTTCATTATACCGTTTTCCTTTCCCGGATGCAAGAAAGGGGAAAACTGTGCTATAATAACCCCGGTAGCACAAAAGAAACGGGGGAGAAAACGCCCATGAACAAGATTCTGACCACGCTGTGCTATCTGGAGCGGGACGGCCGCTATCTGATGCTGCACCGCACCAAAAAGAAAAACGACATGAACCATGACAAATATATCGGCGTGGGCGGACATCTGGAGCAGGGGGAATCGCCGGAGGAATGCATTCTCCGGGAGGTTCGGGAGGAAACGGGCTACACGCTGACCCGCTTCCGCCTGCGGGGCATGATTACCTTTGTCATCGATGATCTGGACGAGTATACCTTCCTTTACACCGCCGACGGCTTCGAGGGCCAGCCCATTGCCTGCTCCGAGGGCGATCTGCAATGGGTGGAAAAAGAAAAGATCGGCGCGCTTCCCCTGTGGGCGGGCGATCAGATCTTTTTCCGCCTGCTGGAGGAGCGGCAGGACGTGTTCTCCCTGAAGCTGACCTATATTCATGACGTACTGACAGCCGCCGCGGTGGACGGAAAGCCGCTGGCGCTGTGATGAACCGGCGCGCCGCGCCCAAGGAGGCCTGCCCATGGAACCGCTGGTGAGCATCTGCACCACCACCTATCAGCACAGCCGCTATATCCGGCAGACGCTGGACAGCTTTCTGAGCCAGAAAACGGACTTTCCCTTTGAAATTCTGGTGCATGACGACTGCTCGTCCGACGGCACGGCAGAGATTTTGCAGGAATACGCCCGCCGCTATCCGGGGATCGTCCTGCCCCTGTTCGAAACGGAGAACCAATACTCGAAGGGCGTGCCCATCAACGAGACCTTCAATTTTCCCCGGGCCCGGGGAAAATATATCGCCCTGTGCGAGGGCGATGATTTCTGGTGCGATGAGGGCAAGCTGCAGGCGCAGGCGGACTACATGGAAAGCCACCCGGACTGCACCTTCTGCTTTACCAACGGCTATATCGCGGAGGAAAGCCAGTCCTTCGGCTCGGAATGGCGGAAGCATGCCCGGGAGTTCGTGCCCTATTACGAAACGGAACGTCCCGCCTATTTCGGGGAGGATCACCGCTATGATCTGGGCGAAATGGCCGCGCTGAGCTTCGTGCCCACCGCCGGGTTCTTCTTTCCGAGGGCGTTGTGGGAGCAGGTCAGTCAGGCTTATCACCGCCGCATGTGCGAGCATGGCGACCTGAAAATGCGGCTGTACTTTACCGCGCTGGGCAGCGGCCAATATCTGCACCGCTATTCCTGCGTATACCGGGAAAACGTACCCGGCAGCGCCTTTCAGGTGTGGAAAAAGGAAAACGCCGTCCGCACCGCCCGCCGGGCCGCCAGCGTGGTGGACATGCTGGACGAAGTGGACGAAATGACCGGCGGCCGCTACCGGGACGGGCTTGCGCCCCTGCGGGACCATTATCTGTTTGTGGAGCTGTGGAACACGGAGGAAAAGCGCCCCGCTCATCAGGCCGACCTGCGCCGGGTGCGCCGGGCCCTGCCCCTGAAGCAGAAATGCGCCTATGCCGCCAAACGCCTGCTGCCCCGCCGCTGGATCGACGCGCTGAAGCGCCGGAAGGGCTAAGGCGGCCAACTGTCCATTTCAGAAAGGAAGTGCCCGCGATGGAATTCGCCCCCACGCCCATTCAATTCCTCTGGGAGGATGAACAGGGCAACCGCCTGTACGTCAAGCGGGAGGATCTGCTGCCTTATTCCTTCGGCGGCAATAAAGTCCGTATCGGGCTGGAATATCTGGCGGACATGGAGCGGCAGGGCAGGGATCACCTGATCGCCTACGGCAACGCCCGCTCCAACCTGTGCCGGGTGCTGAGCAATCTGTGCTGCGCCAAAGGGATCCCCTGCACCATTCTGTCCCCGGCGGACGACGACGGCCAGCGCCGCCCCAGCTTCAATCAGCGCTTCTGCGAAGGCTTCGGCGCGCAGATCGTCCCCTGCCTGAAAACCGGCGTGCGGGAAACGGTGGAGCGGGCGCTGAACGAAAGCGAGCGGCAGGGCCGGAAGCCTTATTACATTTACGGCGATGCTACCGGAGAGGGCAATCGGGCCACGCCGGTGCGGGCGTATCGGAAGCTGTGGCCGGAGCTTCTGCGCCAGCAGGCGGAGCTGGGCTTTTCCTTCGACCGGCTGTTTCTGGCTTCCGGCACAGGCATGACGCAGGCCGGGCTGCTGTGCGGCCGTCTTCTGGACGGAGGCTCTATGGAAATTCACGGTATTTCCATCGCCCGAAGCGAGGAAAACGGCAAGGCGCATGTGCGCCGCTTTCTGGAAGCCTTTCTGGGAGAGGAATATCACGGGCCGGAGATTCAGTTCACCGACCGCTATGCCCTTCAGTACGGCGTTTCCACCCCGGAAATGGCCGCCTGCGCCCGGGAGGTCTTCCGCCGGTACGGCATGCCCATGGATCTGACCTATGTGGGCAAGGCTTATTACGGCATGACGCAGGAGATCCGCAGGCTGGGCCTTCGGGGCGAACGGATCTTGTTTTTGCACACGGGCGGAACGCCGCTGTTTTTCGACGGGGTATGATGTGCCCGCGCCGATAGGCAATTGGAACCGGTTGTGCTATAATAAGAGCGAAAAACCACCGAACGAAAGAACATCGTCAATCAGTCAAACAGAAGGGAAGGATGCCTGATGTGGAACGCGGTAGACCGGCTGCTGGAAAAGGCCATTGGGGAAAATGCGTTCCCCGGCTGCGCCATTGCCGCCGGGCAGCGGGGAAAGGTGCTGTATACCAACGTCAGCGGTTATCTGGTTCGGGACGGGGAACGGCTGGTAAAGCACTCCACCCGCTATGACGTGGGCGCGCTGACGCAGGTGCTGGTGACCATGCCCCTGTGCATGATCGCTGTGGAGCGGGGTCTGCTGGGGCCGGAGGACACGGTGGATCGTTTTCTGCCGGAGGTACCCGCAGACAAAAAGAATATCACCGTGGCGCAGCTTTTGACCCAGACCTCGGGCCTGTCCCCTCATTTTCTTTTGCAGGAAGAGGCCCGCAGCGACAAGGACGCGCTGGGCGCGCTGCTGCGGCATCCGCTGGCCAGCCCGGTGGGCGGCAAGGTGTCCGACTCCGGCATGGGCTTCCTGCTGCTGGGCTTCCTGCTGGAAAAGGTCTTTGACATGCCGCTGGACGAGGCGGCCAAGCGTTTTGTGACCGCGCCCCTGCACATGAACCACACGGGCTATCTGCCCTCCGGCAGCGACGTAGCGCCCACCTCCATCCGGGACGACAACGGCGTTTTGCAGCCCGGCTGTCCGTTGGACGGCAACGCCCGGTTCCTGCACGGCGTGGCGGGCCATTCGGGTCTATTCACCAATCTGGAGGACGCGACCCGCTTTGCTTCCATGCTGTCCCTGAACGGCCGCACCGAGGACGGCGTGTTCCTTTCCCAGCGGGCCGTGCATCTGGTCTCCACCGAGCGCACCCGGGGCATGAACGCCGCCCGGGGCTACGGCTTCCACATCACCAAGCGCCAGAACCCGTTTTTGGGCATGCTGTGGCCCAGCGACGGCTACGGCCTGCGGGACCCTGCCAGCGGCAGCGCCATCGCGGTCAGCCCGCTGGACGGCTTCTTCACCGTGGTGCTGATGAACGGCGCGTACACCCCCGCCAACCGGGCCGAAGGGGAGCGCTTCCTTCGTCTGTGCCTGAACGCGGCCTACGCGGCCTTCCAGCACGAAAACGGCGCTGCGGACTGTGAAGCATAAATGCCCTTCCGTTCCGGCGGACGCAAAAAATCCCGCCGTAAAAAATTCATCAGAAGAGGACGCGCCTTGCTCTGAAGAAATTCAAATAAAATCGGCGGAAGAATAAGCCCATGGCTGAATAGCGGTATCGTCCCCTGAGAGGCGGCTCGAACCTTTTGCATTTTCGAGCGTTTCCTCTCGGGGGACGATCTCTTTTTTCATTTTTGATTTTATCCCCGCAAGATGGATTCCAGCCGCAGCAAGGCGTTTTCGGCGCAGCCCTCCTGCGGGGTCAGGCCGCCCTTGATCTGCTGTTCGTAGGTGAGCAGGCTTTCATAAGCCTCCTTCAGCCGGGCCCGGTCGTAGCGGCGGGCCTGCTGCTGGGTGCGGCTGACGGCAAAGGGCGGGATGCCCAAGAGCGCCGCCTGACTCTGCTGGGGCGCGCGCTCCTCCATCAGGCAGCGCATGTGATACAGAATGCGGTATTGGCGCAGCAGCATGGCCAGAATGCCGATGCGATCCTCCCCGGCCCGCACCATGTCCTTCAAAAGGCCGAAAGCCACGTCGTTCCGGCCCGCCACCTGCGCGTCCACCATCTGGAACACCGTGCACTCCGTGGAGCGGGTGCAGATGGCGTCGATGTCCTCTTCCGTCACTTCTTCCCGGCTGGCCAGATAAGCGGCCAGCTTTTCCATTTCCTGCCGGAGCAGCGCCGCGTCCCGGCCCACGGTGAAAACCAGCTTGTCCGCCGTTCGGGGAGCCATCCGCTTGCCCAGCCGGGTCATGGTTTTTCGGGCCCAATCCGCGCATTCCGCGTCGCTCATGGGCGAAAAATCCACAATGGCGTTTTGCTTTTTCAGCAGCGTATAGAGCTTTTTGCGGCCATCGGCCTTGCCCTTGACGAAAAACACCAGACAGGCCGTCGGCGGCACATGCTGCACATATTCGGCGATCTGGGCGGCTTTGTCTTCGTTTTCCGCCTTTTTCCCGGCGGTCAGAAGGCTGCACTCCCGGATGATGACGATCCGTTTTTCCGCCATGAAGGGCAGCGTTTCGGCGGCGGCGATCAGCGCGTCCGCCTCCGGGTCGGTCAGGTCGGTCAGGTTCAGCTCCTCCAGCCCGGCGGGCAGCAGCTTTTGGCAAAGATTGCGCACAGCCTGCTGCTTGATGTATTCCTCCGTGCCCTCCATCAGGTATAGGGACTGAATCTCCCCCTTCTTCACCTGGTCAAAAAAAGCGGTATGGTTCATGGAATGCCTCCCGGTTAAACTCGTTATCGATAGGGCCGCACCTGCAGCCTGCCGTTTTTCAGATAGAGCGTTATATCGCCGCTTTGGTCGGTGCGCAAGACGGGAATCTTTTGTGCGGCCAGCCGTTCCAGCGTTTCCGGCCCCGGCAGGGAGCGGCTGGAGGACGTGCAGCTGATCAATGCCAGCCGGGGCTGGACAAAGGCGAGAAAGTCCTCGCTGCTGGAATCCCGGCTGCCGTGGTGGGCGACCTTCAGCACGTCGCAGGGCGCGGCGGCGTAGCGCTCGTAATGGCCGGTCAGGTCGCTGGTATTCAGAATGACCGCGCCGCCCAGATCGATGCGGAGCACCAGCGGCAGATCGTTAGCGTCCTGACCCCGGCGGCAGTCCCGGTCGGGCCATTCCACCCGGACGGCAGTTTGATTGTAGCGCAGTTCGTCGCCCCACGCAAGGGACGCGATGGGAATTCCCTTCTCCCGGGCCAGCGCCGGAATGGCCAGCGAGCGTTCGTCCAGCCGCTGCTCCTCCGCGTTCCACGGTACGTAAATCTGCCGAACCTGAATACCGGCGTCCAGAATAGCGCCAAGCCCTCCCGCGTGATCCAGATGCAGGTGGGTCAGGTACAGCGCGTCCAGATCCCGGCCCTCGGCCAGCAGATAATCGATCACGGCGGAACCGTCCGCGCCCACGTCGATCCCGATGGTCTGATCTCCGTCAAAGAGCAGCGCCGCGTCGGCCTGTCCCACGGCCAGCTGAAGATAGCGCGTCTCCGGCGGCCGGGTCAGCAGCGTGCCGCCCGCGGCGATCAGGGCGGTCAGAAAAAGCGCAGCGCAGCGAATCGGCGGCTTCAGCCGCACCCGAAGGGACAAAAGAATCAGCAAAAGCGGCCCCGCCATCAGCCAGCACACTGACGGCTCCGCCACCCGAACCGACGCATAGGGCAGCCGGGAAAGCAGGGAAACCATGCCGGTGAAGCCCTTCGTCAAAAGTGCGGCAGCGAAGCCCACGGCAGCGCCCAGCCCGGGAATCCGTGAGCAAAGCAGCGTGACGGCGTAGAAGGGTACCAGCAGACCGATCAGGGGCAGCAGCAGAACGTTGATGGCAACGCCGTACAGGGGCAACGAATGATAATACAGCGCCGTGGGCAGCAGCACGCCCAGCTGCGCCGCCAGCGAAACGCACAGGCTCCGTTTGGCCTGATGAACCAGATGCAGTATCCGGGCGCGCAGGCCCCGGCCCCGGAAACGGCCTTTGGGCTCCGGCCAACGCCGCTCGACCCAGCGCTGCCAGCCGGGCGTCAGCAGGAGAATCGATCCCATAGCGGAAAAAGAGAGAATAAAACCGGCGGAATCGGCGTCCAGCGGCCGAAGCAGCAGGACGGCGATCATGGCCGCGCTCAGCAGGGAAAGAGGCTCCGACCTGCGATCCCACCCCTGCGCCAGCAGCCCCAGCAGAAACATGACCGAGGCCCGGAGACTGGCGGCGGAAAAGCCGGTCAGCCAGCTATAGGCAAGCAGGAAAAAAGCCAGCAGCCCAAAGCGCCCCTTGCGGCCCACGCGGAAATAGCGAAGGAGCGGCAGCAGCGCCGCCGCCAGAAGGCCCACATGCAGGCCGGAAACCGCCGTCACATGGGCGATGCCCAGCGTTTGAAAGGCGACGTATTCGTCCTCGCTCATGCCCTCTTTGTGGTTCAGCAGCATGGCGGAGGCGACCCCGGCTTCCTCGCCCATGACCCGGGTCAGCGCCGCGTTCAGGCGGCGGCGCATCCGGCCCGCCCGATCCTGCGGACGGGCGCTTTCCGGGGGATTGCGCACCTCCACCTCTTTTTCCTTCGAGATGGCAATACCGAAGGGCATGCCGTTTTTCAGCATCCATTGACGGAAATCAAACCGGGGCGCGCCGCTTTTGCCGCCCGGATGATAGACCCGCCCCGGAAAGCGCAGCTCCGCGCCGTCATATAATTCCGGCGGCTCCTCCTTCCCGTAAAACAGGGAGCAGTAGGCCCGGCCTGAAACGGGCTGACCATCCAGCCGAATATCCGTCAGGGTAAAGGTCAGACGGCTGTCCGAGCGCAGCTTGGGCTCGCCGTAAACGTACCCGGTGATTTCCTCATACGTGCCCGGCTGCGGCGCGGCAGGCTCCAGCCGGGGCATCGTCCACAAAAGCCCCAGCGCCGCCGCGCACAGCATCAGCCCCGCGAAGCCCTTCCGTCCCGCCCGGCGGGCAAGCAAAAACAGACCCGCGCCCGCCGCGGCCAACGCCCATGGCCACGCGCCCGGCTGGAAAAACGACGCTGCAAAACAACCGGCCCAAAAGGAAGGGCCCAGCGCCAGCATCCAGCGGCTGCGTTCCATGGGCGCGGTGCCGAACGGCCTCATGGGGTCTGCTTTTGTGTTCGCTTTCATTTTGATTCAGCGGCTTTCGATCAGGCAAACGGCGTGGGCCGTCATGCCCTTTTCCTCGCCCTCAAAGCCCATTCCTTCGGAGGTCGTGGCCTTGACGCTGACCTGCGATACGTCCACGCCCATATGGGCGGCCAGATTGGCCCGCATTTGGTCGATATAGGGCCGCAGCTTGGGCTTTTGGGCGACGATGGTCACGTCCGCGTTGACGGGTCGGCAGCCTGCCTCGCTTAGCGCCTCCATCACCCGATCCAGCAGCACAAGGGAGTCCGCGCCCCGGTAGCGCTCGTCCGTATCGGGAAAGAGCTTGCCGATGTCGCCCAGCGCCGCCGCGCCCAGCAGCGCGTCCATCAGGGCGTGAGCCGCCACGTCCGCGTCGCTGTGGCCCAGCAGCCCCAGCGTGTGGGGAATCTCCACCCCGCACAGGATCAGCTTTCGTCCTTCCACCAGCCGGTGTACATCCATGCCATGCCCGATGCGGATCATGACAGCGCCTCCTTTTCCCGGCGAAGGGTCAGAATGGCCTCGCCCAAGGCCAGATCCGCCGGGGTGGTCAATTTCAGATTTTCCGGATCGCCCAGAGTCAGATAGACCGGCAGACCGGCATGCTCCAGCAGCGCCGCGTCGTCAGTGCCCAAAAAGCCGTCCTTCTCCGCTTTCTCATGGGCCTGCCGGAGCAGGGACAGCCGGAAGGCCTGCGGCGTCTGCATGGCCCGCAGCTCGTCCCGGTTCAGGGTTTCCAGCGCCCGTCCATTGGAGTCGACCCGTTTGATGGTATCCGTTACCGGAATGGCCGCCACGCCGGAGCCGCGCTCTGCGGCGGACTCCATCGCCCGCCGGATGACGTCCTCCGTCACCAGCGCCCGGGCCCCGTCGTGAATCAGGACAATGTCCGTATCGCCCGGCAGCGCGTCCAGCCCATGACGGACGGATTCCTGCCGGGTACTGCCGCCGGGCACGACCTTCTTTACGAAGGAATCCAGCCCGTAGCGGCGCAGCAGGGCGCGCATGTCTTCCAGCTCTTCCGGCCGGGCTGCCACGACGGCTTCCGCGCACAGGCCGGTAAAGGGCGCCGCTGCCCGCACGATAGCGGGCACGCCCCGCAGCGGCAGAAAGATCTTATTCTGCTTCGCCCCCATCCGGGTGCCGCTGCCTCCGCCCAGGATCACCGCGCAGGCCTTCATTCGCCCACGCTCCGTTCGGCCTTGGTCTGCGCGTCCTCTTCCAGCACCTGATACATATCCTGTGCGTTTTCCTTGCGGACGGTCTCCTTCACGCTCAGAATCTGATATTTGCCCACCCGGTTGCCGAAGCGGATTTCCAGCTGGTCGCCTTCCTTCACGTCGGCGGCGGGCTTGGCCACCCGGCCATTGATGCTGACGCGGCCACCGGAACAGGCCTCGTTGGCCACCGTGCGCCGCTTGATGATGCGGGATACCTTCAAAAATTTATCCAGTCTCATAGCAGTAGAATCCTTTCTTAAATCATAAAAACCGGTTTGATTCTGGCTGTAGGAAGGCGCAGGAATCCATCCTGCGCCCCATTTTACCCAATTAGATAATTCGTTCCGAAAGGACGGTTTTCCTTCTGAACGGCCGATCAGCCCTTCTTCCTGCGGCACAGCAGCCATCCGGCGGCGCAGGTCAGCAGAAGCAGCAGGAGCAGCGCGGGATGAGCGGAATCGCCGGTCGTCGGCGGCGCGCTGAACACGGCCAGCGATGCGGCTTCCGAGGTCAGGGAGCAGCCGTCATGATCCTGTACCACGCAGCGGAACAGGACGGCGTTATCCTTCATCCGGACGGCGGCGATGCGGTATTCGGCCTGAATGGCTCCGGGAATGTCCGTCCATTTCCCGTTGGGCTCCATCCGCTGCCAGCGGTAGGCGTAGGGCTGCTTGCCCCCGGCGAGGGCCACGCTGAACACGGCTTCTTCCCCTTCCAGCCGGGAAAGGGATTCCGGCTGATGCAGGAAGCGCAGCTCATTGCCCAGCGACACGGTGCGCTCGTTGTCAAAGTCGGAGAATTCGTTGCCGGTTTCGTTGTCGGTCAGCAGGAAGGTGACTTCGCCGCTGTCCTTTCCGGCCAGCAGCAGCTCGGCGGGCAGATCCAGCGTATAGCCGAAATCCCGGTCGATGGCCCGCTTGAAGGTGTGGTTCAGGACGGTTTGACCGTCCATCGTGGCCGTCAGGGTGGGCGCGATGGTGCTGTCGGTCTGGGAGCGGCCCACGATGCTGACCCGCACGTATTCCATGCCGTCCGCGTCCACGTAGGGCTGGCAGTCCAGCATCAGGTCGCCCAGCCCCACGCCGATCTCCTTCATCGTATCGTCGGCGCGCGTATTTCCCCGGCCCACGCCGATCTGGCCGGGCGCGTTGGTCACGGCATAGCCGGTCACTTCGCCCGTGGGCTGGGCGCAGACCTCGTACTGCGCCATATCCGCGCCGTTTGCCTGAAAGGCGGCGCTTCCCTGTATCAGCGACGCATACTGCGTCATGGCGTACACATTTTCCAGCTCGGCGGTCAGCGAAATGGTTCCGTCCCAGTCGTCGGGAATTTCAATGGCCGCTTCGTAGGTATGAACGCCGCCGGGCATCAGAAGGTCGGTATGAATCGCCTGCTCCGTTACGGTTCCATTGTCGGCGATGGTAGTCGTCAGCCAGCGGTCGCCGTTCATGTCCTCATAGGCGTTTTCCAGCCGGGTGACGGAGTAGCCGGGGCCGTTGGCGGCGTACAGGCTGTTCAGGCTGTTTTTGGGGTCCTGACAGTTCACCACAATCTGCTGAACGACCGTGCTTCCCTGCTTGACAACCACGCCGAAGCGGGAAATGGGCAGGTTGCCCGTGTTTTTCACGGAGAAGAGCAGGCTCGCACTTTCACCCGCCGTCACGCAGGGGTCGCTGGAAGCCGCGCCGGTAAGCTCGGCGGCGATCTTCAGCTCGAACTCAAAGCGGATCAGCCGGCGGCTGTTCACGGCGGATTCATCCAGGGCGTTCGCTGTTTCCAGATCGGTGGTGTAGTAGCCGGTACCGTCCGGCAGCAGGTGGATGCTGGCGGGATAATGGGACAGCTCCACCAGCGTGAAGGGTGCGCTCATGGTATTGGTGGCCCGGGTATTGGTGGGCCGGTCAAAGCGCACGCACCGGACGCGGTAGCGCTCCTCCTGATCCGGATCGTCGGGGTTGGGAACGATGTTCTCCGTCCAGTACAGATAGTGAATGCCGTACTGGGAGCCGTCGTTCACGTGGGCGGTCTGGAAGCGCTGGGCGTACAGGCACACGTCGTAATCCCGCACGGTGAATTCCTTGCGGCCCTGACGGGTCGCGCCCATCAGACGATAGCAGTCCGAGCCGTCGTCCGCCGTGCCCTCTTTCAGGTAGAAGACGAACTCCCGGGCGTCGTTAACGCCGTATTCCACCAGATTTTCCACAAAGACCACATTTTCATCCAGAACCCGCTTGGTCTTGTTCAGGTGGACGGAAAGCTGCTGCTTTTCGTTCAGCCAGTAATAGCAGGAAAGACTGGGGTTGGAGCCATTGGAGCCGGTGATATAATCGCCGTTGAAGATGGCGTTGGTGGGCGTGGCGGGGGTCATCCGGCGCACACCCTGCACGTTTTCAATGCCGTCGGGCACGGGGTCGATCGTGACCTGATAAGCGGTGCTGGTCTGGTCCAGATCCACGGAATGGACGGCCGTGATCTCGCCGCTCTTGATGTCCTCCCGGGCGCAGGAAGCGTTCAGGAACCAGACAGGTTCGGCAGCTGCGGTGGCGCTGTTGTGCCGGACGAAGTATACGATCGGGGAGGACAAATACCGCGCGGCGTTCGGCGTTTCCGTCACGTGGGGCGCGTATTTTTTCATCACCAGCGAGCCGTTCTGAAGCTGCAGCACCGCCAGCGTCATGGTACTCTTGGAGGGGTGATTCTGCCCCTCGGTGAACACGCCGCTGAGGACGTTTACCGCCACCATATCCTGATGGCTTCGGATGGCGAAAGCGTAATCGGACGCGGTGCCCGACGGGCCTCGCTGGGCGTCGCCGCCCACGGAGGGATAAATTTCGCCGTGCCGCGTGGGGTCGTCCAGATTATACCAGATCAGCTTGGCCTGACGGCCCGTCGCCTGACCCGTGGGGGTGATCCACAGGCCAAAGGTGGCCTTTTCGGAGCCGGATTGCAGCGTGACGTACTGAATTTCCTGCGCCAGCGCGTCCGTCTGCTTGAACAGCTGTTCCTCCAGTGTGGGGAAAACGCCGGATTTTCCGGTTCCTGCCGGGGGAAGGGTCTTCTTTTCGGGAACGTTGACCCCGGCGGAAAGGGCGGTAAGCGAAACATCGCCGTTTTCCGCTCCATTCGCCGCGTTCAGTGCGCTTGTTCCGTTGGAGGAAGTGCCCCAACTGCCCTTCCAGAGCGTCCTTTTCAATTTGAGCAGGATCATCTGCGCTGTAACCTCCAGCCCGAAGCCCAGAGTAATGGACGCGCTGCTGCTCTTGCCCAGCCGCAAAAGCGGCTTGATGTTGCCGTAGAAACGGACGGCGAGGCTGAAAAAGTCCTTTACACCCACGCCGCCGCTGACGCCCAGCTCCGCCAGAATGGCGATGGTCACGCCGGTGCCGAAGTCCAGCGCCATATTGGACATGCTGGGCCAGTCGGCGGTAAGGCCGATGCTGAACGCCGTGCCCAGCGAGAAGGTGAAGTCCATCGCGCAGAAGCAGGGAATGGCCCAGATCATGAAGGGATAGGTATAGCCGCCCTTGAAGGCCATCTACACGCCGGCGTTGCCTTTCAGACCAACTTTTTCCTTCAGACCCTCGCTGGTCGTCACCTCGGTGATGCGCCCCTGCAGGGCGGCAAAGGGCGTGAGCATGGCCTTGATGTTACCGAGGAATTTGGCGGGCTTGCTGGCCCCTTGATTCTGATACACCTGATTGTTGACCGCGTTCGCGTCCCGCTCGCCCTCCCGGGCCGCTTCGTCCATGCGTTCGGTCTTGTCTTTCAGACTTTCCTGCTTCCAGCTCAGTTCTTCGCTTTCGAAGGTCTTGCCGTAGGCGTACTGGATGTAGCCGCTGGGATCGATGACCATCTGAGACTGGATGAACGGCAGACTCAAATTCATCTGCAGGTCGCCTACGAAAGGCGTGTCCGCCGGGAACTGGAAGCTGAGCCCGCCGGGGGTAAAGCTGATGAACTGATCGTTGTTGAATACCGGCTCTTCCACGTAGGCCTTTTCGATCTTCAACTGGGTCTGGAAGGTGCGGTTGTAGCCCGTGGAGGGGATCTCCGCCCGGATGGAAACGGTGGAGCCGGGAACGATCAGGCGGCAGTATTCGCCCACGAAGGTGGTCGCTTCGCCACTGGTGAACTTCCGCATTTCTTCCACTTCCTGGGGCTTTCCGTCTTCGTCGTAGGTCTGATAGATCAGGTACAGAGAGCCGGTCAGCACCTTTTTGCCGGGGTTGGTGAAGATCACGTCGATGGTCTGCTGGGCGTCGTTTTTGGCGGTGTAATAGATGGTGTTCTGCTGCACCACGATGTCGCTGCCGTTATAGCAGGCCATGCGCAAGTAGGGAACGCCGGTGTATTTTTCCAGTCGGACGATCTCCGCCTGCCCGCCCCGCAGAGTGAGACGGCGCATTTCCCGGGTGTTGTGCTGGCTGTGGGTGACGACCACGTCCAGCGTGACCCGCCGGTTCGACGTGGGAACGAAATCCGCCACCAGGAAGGAGGCCAGTCCGTTTTCCCCGGTGGTGACGGTCTTCAGGGAACGGGGATAGCCCGTCGCCTGTACGGAGACCTGCGCGTCTTTCAGCAGCTTGCCCTCGTGATCCCGGATGATGAACCCGAACTGCTTGGTGGACAGCGTGACCACGCTGAAATCCACGCTGTTCCGCGCATCGATATGGGCCTGTTCTTCGTTGGTCAGGGCTTCGGCCTCGGCCAGCAGCTTTTCCTCGGCCTGCTGGGTGATGGCGCCGTCCGGCGTGTCCGCGGCCTGCAGCACGTTAAGGAAGTTCAGCTCGTGGGAATCGACCGCTTCTTCGTACTGCTGATAGTAACGAACCACGGTGCCGATGATGGTCTGCATTTCCGCCACATATTCCCGTACCTTGTCGGTCAGGCGGCGTTTTTCCCGCTGGGTCAGCTCGGCGTCCGCCTCCAGCTGGTGCAGGCTGTTGAATACGGTCAGCCGCCCTGTTTCCAGCCGATCCCGGTAATGATCCGGCTGATCCCGGAACTGGCGCAACAGGTCTTCGACCCCTTCCAGCGACTGATTGCCCAGCAGCTCGGTTTTATCCCGGATGCGCACAAGCAGACCGCCGATCTCGTCGGAAAGCAGCCATTCCAGATATTGCTGAATTTGCAGCGCGTTCATGGACGCGGACGGCTTCATACCTTTCGCCCAGCCCTGAAGCTCGCCCTCCATGGCGATCAGCTGCCGGGCTTCGGCGATTTCCTGCTGCGTCAGAAGCGCCTCCTGAGCCAGCGCAGGAAGCTGCACGGCCAGCAGAATCAGGGCCGTCAGCAGGCAGAGCATACGTTGCAGCTTTTTCATTTGTGGGATTCCTCCTGTTCGTCAGCGGGGGTAAAAATGGGCCGTCGCAGCGGAAAAAAAGAAGCCTTGTGATAAAGGCAGTATAGCAAAAAAAGGAAGCTGCTGCAAGACAAGACAGGAAGCTTCCCGAAAAAATTTGGGGAATTTACTTTTTCGCCTTTTTGACGGGCGGATAGGGCGCTGCCTGATCCGTCCGGTCCATCAGATAATCCAGACTGGTATGAAAATAATCCGCCAGAATCGTCAAGTCGCTTACGGAGGGCAGACGTTCTCCCCGCTCATATTTGGATAAAAGGCTCTGATCGATGCCGGTGACAATGTGCAGCGCAACCTGCGTCATATGCTTTTTTTGCCGCAATCTCAGCAAATTCAACATACTGTTCGCCCCTTTTTAGGGTATTATGTCATGTTTGCCGTTGACAAAAAGGACAGATAGTCCTAAAAGGAAAAGCGGATCATCAAAGAATATTGAGTGTTGCTGATCGTTTCCGACAATGAAAAAGCAGGAGGAACAAAAGCCGCTCCGGGCGCGGCCCCTCCGGGCACAGCTCCCGCAGTTCGCCGCCGGAGATGCAGATTCATCTGTATCAAATACTGGAAATTCCAATAGATTTTCTGATAACATCATAGCATTGTTCTGAAAAGAGACGGCGCAAATTTCCCATTAAGGTTTTGAAAAACAAAAAAACTGTGCCATTCTCCTTTCCACACAAAAACGCGGACACGACGCCACTCCCGTCCTGTCCGCGCCTTTGACGTGGGTTCAGCCCACCGTCGTGTCCTGGTCGTTTCCCGCCAGATTGAGCACCTGCGTCTGAAGCTGCTCGAAGGTCAGATCCTGATTGGACAGCTTTTCCCGCAGCTCCATCAGCTTCTGATAGTCCGCCTCGCCGTCCTTGACATGCACGGTCACAATGCTCTTGTCTACCGCCTGCACCCGGTCCGTGATCATTTCCTTCAGACGGTCGGTCAGGCCGCCCTGATACTGGGCGTCGTACTCCACGCCGACGACGGCGATGGTGCCCATCACCACGGCTTCCGCGCTTTTCAGCTCGGAGAGCTTTTCCACTTCCTCCGACACCTGATCGCTGACGCGCTGGGCGTCCTCCACCGTGTTCACCCCGGCGGAGGTTCCGTTGGCTTCCCGATCCGTCGCGGTGGGCGTGGTGCTGGGCGCGGGCGAATCCGTGGCCGTGGCCATGGGGGACGCGCTGGGGCTGACCGAGGGACTGGGGCTGGGCTGCACCATCGTGTCCGCGTTGCTGGAGCAAGCGGTGAACAGACCTACCCCTACCAGAGAGATCACCAGGAGAATCCAAATCCTTTTCAAAGCTGTTCGCCTCCTCGCGGCTATTGTGTGCAGAAGCGAAAGCGCCTATTTGCGACAATCATTGCCAGATTTGCCGGTTTTCAGACCGGCTGAGCCGCGGCGTTTGCCGCCTTCGCCGCCCGGTTTCTTTTGGCCGGAAAAGCAAAGGAAAACCGGCTTTTTTCTCCATTGGAATTTTATGCGGAAGGGTTTGCACCGCCCGGCGGTTTCATGATATGATAGGGCGTGAATACAAGTCAGGTATGAAGGAGGAACGGGAAGCCATGCTTTATCATGATTCCCACGACGCGGCCTATCGCGATCCCGTCGGCCCGGTTCCGGCGGGCGTTTCTATGACGCTCCGCTTTTTGTGCGACGAAGCGGAGCATGTCACCCTGCGCACCTGGGACGGCGGCGAGGCCCGCTATCCCATGCGGAAAG
>OLQT01001286.1_pt1 | contig 15761 bp, 15 predicted proteins | sample 1672651 | NCBI WGS metagenome assembly OLQT01 (sample SAMEA3136709, study PRJEB25190) | human gut metagenome | biome: human gut; feature: human-associated habitat; material: faeces | place: Austria | collected 2013 | reverse complement strand
CGCAAGGCGGCTCGCAACGTGGGCGACCCCGATAAGTACGCAGTGGTGCCCTGCCTCGCACGCATGGAGGAAGAGCTGCTCGTGGAATTGGTGGCCCGCGGCGTTCCGGAGATCTGCCTGGTGGACGGCGACTGCCGCACCTGCAAGTATCGAGGCGCGGTGCCCGCCATCGACGACACGGTTGAGTCGACGCGCGCGCTCGTCGAGGCCATGGGGTCGGACGCGCAGATCACGCGCACGTCGGAGTTTCCGGCTTCGGTTCAAGTAGAGGATATGCGCAAGGCGGTCGGTGCCGCCCGGCGTGAGTTCTTCACCTCCTCGGGCCATTATGCCAAGGACGTGGCGAAGTCGGCCGCCGAGAAGGTGGTGAACGAGAAGCTGGCGCAACTGCATCTGCAGAAACAGGAGCAGACGCTGCGGGAGAAGCTCGGCGTGAAGAACGGCGCGGGCAAGATGCCCACCATCGAAGCCGAGCGCAACATCGCTATTCTGGATGCCATGAGTCGCATCGGCGATCCGGACGAGCCAGCCGTCGACGAGATGTTCACGCGCATTTTCGGCGATATCGCCATTGATGCCGAGAAATGCTCCGGTTGCGGCATGTGCGTCATGTTCTGCCCCACCGACGCCCTGCGCAAGGCGGTCGATCGCCATCCGGACGAGGGCAAGGCGTACCTGGAGTTCCAGGTCTCCGACTGCGTTCAGTGCAACCTGTGCGCCGATGCCTGCTTGAAGAAGTGCATCGAGATCGTACCCGTCGTCTCCATGGAAGAGCTGTTCGATTTCGAGCCGCGCCTCGTGGAGATTTCCGCCGCTAAGAAGGGCAACAAGCTCTTCAACCGGAACAAGTAGGTTCCTTGGGCGAACCTGTGGCTTTCGCCCCTTTTTATTGCATTGGTCTGTGCTATACTAGCCAACGCTCTAGTGCTTTAGCACAGTAAAGAAGTAAAGTGGGGAAGGCGAGAGACTTTCCTGGCGTACCTTTTAGGGAGGACGGAATGAAGAAACTGACGAAGATCGCCGCTGCAGCTGCGGCTCTGTGTCTGGGGGCCGCGCTTCTGGCCGGCTGCTCGGGCTCCAACGACGCGGCCGATAACGCGGCCGACAATGGCGCTGCCGCTAACCCCGATGCCACGACGCTCATCGTGGGCCTGGACAACGCTTACCCGCCCTATGGCTTCATCGGCGACGATGGCAACCTGACCGGCTTCGACATTGATCTGGCCACCGAGGTGGCCGCGCGCAATGGCTGGAACCTCGAGCTTGAAGCCATCGACTGGGATGCTAAGGACGCGCTGCTGAATCAGGGTACCATCAACTGCATCTGGAACGGCTTCACCATGGAGGGCCGCGAGGCCGACTATACGTTCTCGAAGCCCTACATGCACAACGAGCAGGTCGTTGTGGTGAAGAAGGACTCGGGCATCAGCTCGCTGGATGATCTTGCTGGCAAGAACGTCATGACGCAGGTCGACTCCGCCGCCCTGGACGTGCTGGAGGGCGACCAGAAGGATCTGGCCGACACCTTCGCCGGCGGCAAGGCGCAGACCATCGGCGACTACAACAACGCCTTCATGCAGCTGGAGTCCGGTGCGGTGGATGCCGTGGCTTGCGACCTGTCCATTGCGGACTACCAGATGGCCGCCAAGCCCGATATGTTCGTGAAGCTCGAGCCCCTGTCCACTGAGAACTACGCCGTGGGCTTTGCCAAGGATGGCGACGCGGCCATGGTTGACGCGGTGAACAAGACGCTGAAGGAGATGTACGACGACGGCACCATCGCCAAGCTGTGCGAGAAGTGGGGCGAGTACGGTATCTCGATCGACAACTGGGTTCTCGTTGATTAATTGCTTCGCAATTAATCAACGCTGACGCTGCGGTTCCGACGCTTTGGGTTCGTTCGCCCTGGCGGGACGAACGAACCGGCCGACGCTGCGGCTCCGACAGGCACCTGCCCTTGCCATTCAGCGCTTTCCCTCACGGCCCGAAGGCCGCTCGGCCGCGCTTCAAGTCAATTGCAGGCACCTGTCGAACCCTCGCTGATTTCCTTGGGCGAACCAGCGAAGGGAAGAGTTTTAATTAATCGGGAGGGCGAGGCTTTTTGGAGGCCTTGCCCTTCTTGTGGGTTTAAGAGCGACGATGAGAGGACGTGGAGATGGAATTCTCGGTCATGATGGGGATTCTCATGGAAGGTTTCGCCCTGACGGCGGAGATCTTCCTCATCACGCTGGTGGGCTCGCTGCCTTTGGGCGTGGTGGTCGCTCTGGCGCGTATGAGCAAGTTCAAGCCGCTGGCGTGGCTGGCGCAACTCTACATCTCCATTCTGCGCGGCACGCCGCTTATGTTGCAGCTCATGGCCATCATGTTCGGACCTTACTACCTGTTCGGCCTGAACATGGGCAGCGATTGGAAGTTCTGGGCCTGCGCTATCGGCTTCATCCTGAATTACGCCGCCTACTTCGCCGAAATCTATCGTTCGGGCATCCAGTCTATTCCGCGCGGCCAGTACGAGGCGGCCGAGGTGTTGGGCTACACCAAGGCCCAGACCTTCATGAAGATTGTGCTTCCCCAGGTCATCAAGCGTATTCTGCCGGCTATGGGCAACGAGGTCATCACGTTGGTGAAAGACACGTCGCTCGCCTTCGTGCTTGGCATCATGGAGATGTTCTCCGCCGCGAAGGCCTTGGCCGCCAGTGAAGTGTCCATGGTTCCCTACGCCATCGCGGCTCTCATCTACTGGGTGTTCTGCCTGCTCATCGAATTCATCCTGAACCGTGTCGAGAAGCGTCTCGATTATTACCACGACTAGGAGGCGTTTCATGGAAAGCAAAGCGGTCGTAAGCCTCACCAACGGCAAGAAGGCGTTCGGGGACAACGAGGTTCTGAAGGATATTTCGCTGACGGTGAACGCTGGCGACGTGCTGGCCATCATCGGGCCCTCGGGCGGCGGCAAGTCGACGCTTCTGCGCTGCATGACGCTGTTGGAAACCCTTGATTCGGGCGACCTTTCCTACGGCGACCTCACCGTCTGTGCGAACAATGCCGAGGGTCGAGCCGTTTACGGGGGCAAGGACGTCGTCGCTGCCGCAAAGACCCGTTTCGGGCTCGTGTTCCAGAATTTCAACCTGTTTCCGCACTATACCGTGCTGCAGAACGTCACCGATGCGCTCATCTGCGTGCAGAAGATGCCGAAGGACGAGGCGCTCGCTCGCGGTCGCGAGCTTTTGGCCCGTATGGGCCTGGCGGACAAGGAAGCGATGGTGCCGTGCGACCTGTCCGGCGGTCAGCAGCAGCGCGTGGCCATCGCCCGCGCCATGGCCATGAATCCGGACGTGCTGTTCTTCGACGAGCCCACGAGCGCGTTGGATCCGGAGTTGACCCGCGAGGTGCTGAAGGTCATCCGCGATCTGGCGGCCGAGCACATGACCATGGTCATCGTCACCCACGAGATGGGCTTTGCCCGCGATGTGGCCGACCACCTCATCTTTATGGACGGTGGCGTCATCGTGGAGCAGGGCCCGGCCAGCGAGGTCATCAACAATCCCCAGCACGATCGCACCCGCGCATTTCTGGCGAATTACGATCGGGACTAGGCGCTCGCTTGCGTTCTCGCATCGCCTCGAGGACGCCTTGAAGACGCCTCGAAAGCGACTCGGCGGCGGTCGGCGCGGGGTGCGGTGGCCCGTGCGCGGTCGGCGCGCGTCGTTGCGTCTCCGCGGCGGTTGGCGCGCGTACACCGATTGGTGTATCTCTGTGACGCAAGCGTGACGATGGGTTGACATAACGGTTGAGAAGTTCTAGGGCGTGCTAAGGTTTGGCGCACATAAGGACAACCTTACGCGAAGGAGCCTTCCATGACCGACACCAATAGCACCCCCACGCCTCCAGGCGACTCTGCCTCGGGCGGCCACACCCCCGCATCGCAGCAGCCGGTACCGCTGCAGCCGACTCAGCCTGCGCCCTACAGCGCCCAGGGCGCTCAGCCCTACGGAGGTCAGCAGGCCTATACCGGCCAGGCAGGCCAAGCAACGGGCTATGGCGCCCAGCAGCCCTATGGCTACGGGGCTCAGCAGGCGCCCGGCTCCGCGCAGCATTCCGCCAGCCAGCCTTATGGCCAGCAAACTTACGAGGCCGAGCCCGTGTCGATGCATGCCCAGCACGCGGCTCCCAAGGGCAACGGCGGCAAGACGTTTCTCATCGCCTTCGCCGGCGCGCTCGTGGCCTGTGTACTCGCCTTCGGCGTCTGGGGTATCGCGGGCGCGATGATCCCGGGTGGTTCTAACTCGGGTGCCTCAACGGTTGTCACCGATCCCTCCACCGGCGAGACGACGGTCATCGCGCCCAGCGAGGATCCGACGCTGGCCGAGGCCGTGTCCGCGAAGTGCTTGCCCTCTGTGGCCGCCATCACGGTGTACGCCGAGGCTTCCCAGAATGACGCGATGAGCCAGTACTTCGGCTACCAGTATGGCGGCCAGAGCGAAGGCTCCGGTGAGCTGGTGGCCTACTCCCAGGGTTCCGGCGTCGTGCTGACCGAGGACGGCTACATCATCACCAACAACCATGTGGTGGAAGGCGGCAGCGCTTACGAGGTTATGGTCGCCGGCGAAACCTACGAGGCTGATCTCGTGGGCACCGACCCCTCTTCCGACGTGGCCGTGCTGAAGGCCAAGGACGCCAGCGGTCTTACGGTTATGGAGCTTGGCGACTCCGACAACCTGACCATCGGCGAGTGGGTTATGACGCTGGGCAGCCCCTTCGGGCTCGAGCAGTCCGTCGCCACGGGCATCGTGTCCGCCACGAGCCGCTCCCAGATTATGAGTGCCCAGGAATCGATGCAGTCCGGCGGTACCGGCGAGGTCACCATCTACCCGAACATGATTCAGACCGATGCGGCCATCAACCCCGGCAATTCCGGCGGCGCGCTGGTGGATGACGAGGGCAAGCTTATCGGCATCAACACGCTGATCACCTCGTACTCCGGCAACTACTCTGGCGTCGGGTTCGCCATTCCCGTGAATTACGCCATCAACTTGGCCCAGCAGATCATCGCCGGTGAGACGCCGACCCATGCTCAGCTCGGCGTGAGCCTCTCCACGGTGAGCGCGGCGACGGCGTCCCGCTACGGCCTGCCCGTCGACACCGGCGCCTACGTGGCCGCCGTCACTCCCGATTCCGGTGCGGCTGCGGCGGGTATCGTGCCTGGCGACATCGTTACGGCCTTCGATGGGCAGGCGGTTGAGTCGGCTTCCGACCTCATGCTGGACGTGCGTACCAAGAACCCCGGCGACACCGTCACCCTTACGGTGAACAGCGGTGGCCAGGAGAAAGAGGTGCAGGTGACCCTGGGCGACGACTCCGCCAGCCAAAAGGCCAAGCAGGAGCAGCAGAGCCAGGAGCAGTCGATGAACGGCTACAGCCTGGAAGACCTCTTCGGCGGCCGCCAGCGCTAAACGGCGTGACGCGCGGGCGTGTGACGCTCACTGCGCCCACGTCACAGCTCGATCAATCTCGGCCCCTCCTCGGAGGGGCCATTTTAATGGCTAATAATCCTGGCACACCATGGGAAATATAGCGCCATTTGCTAAGATACGCCGCAAATCATGTCATATTCGACATTCGAGGCCTTGCGTCTGCCGCATACTAACTGCACTATCCCATGATGCGCAGAGGAGCGTGCAGTGAGGTTCGGCCCTAACGTAGTGGAGCACGCTCCCTTTTCCATCCCCATGATCGGCAACACCGCGACTGGCTACTCCATCGGGCTCACGCCGGAGGGCGCCGCCGTGTGCCATCGCATGTTTTCCGAGGACGTGACCGAAGCAGAGGTCGCCGCAGTGCATGCGGATTTGCCCGCCCATTTGCGCCGTGGCGGCTTTGTCGTGGAAGATGTGGAGGCCGACGACGTAACATTGGGGAAAGGCGTGGAAGGCGTCGAACGTGCGGAAGGCGTCGGGGCTGGGAATGCCGCTGCGGCTGCATCCGCGCCGTCCGCGTCCGCTGTGCCCGCGCCGCTGCAGTCGGCGTACCTGCACGTCACCCATCATTGTAACTTGAACTGCATCGGCTGCTACTCGGCGGTGGACGCCCGCAATGCGCGGCGCGATCTTACGCTGGACGAGCTGCGGGGCATCATTGACGCCCTGGCCGATGCAGGCTGCCGGCATGTGGTTATTTCCGGCGGTGAGCCCTTTCTGCGCGACGACTTGGCCGCCATCGTCGCCTACGTGCGCGAGCGCGGCATCGCTTCGGTGGACGTGCTCACCAACGGCACGGCCGTCACGCCGGAAAAGCTGACTGCCATCGCGCCCTACGTGGGCCGCGTGTCGGTGTCCTTCGACGGCCCCAATGCCGAGGCGGCGCCGGTCATCCGCCGCGAGCCCCTGTTCGACCGCCTGGTAGCGGCGGTGGAGATGATTCGCGAGGCGGGTATTCAGCCCCACATCATCCCGACGGCCCATGGCGGCAACATCGATGCCCTGGGCGAGTACGTGGCCCTGGCCGACTCCCTCGGCGCTACCATGAACTTCAGCCTGCTGTCCGCTCCCGTGGAAAGCGACGAGCTGGCCGCGGTCCTTCCCGACGATGCGGCCCTTGAGCGGCTAGCCCAGGCGACCCTGGCGCTTTCCCGCAACGGCGTGCCCGTGCTAGCCGACACGCCGGTGAGCACGAACCTTTCGACCACCTGCGGCTGCGGCGCCGGTTGCGCCATGGTGAGCGTATCGGCCGACGGCGAGGTGTTCCCCTGCCACATGATGCACGATGCGGTTTTCAGCCTGGGCTCGCTTGTGGAAGACCCCGAGTGTTTGAGCGCGCGCCACGCCCCCGCCCCGCGTGTGGGAGATTTGGCCGCCTGCGCCGACTGCGACATCCGCTACCTCTGCGGCGGCGGCTGCCGCGCCCGTGCCCACTTCGCCACGGGCGACGTCGAGGCCCGCGATCCCTATTGTTCCCTCATGCGGACGTTCTACCGTCTGCTTTTTGAGGCCATGCTAGCCCGCAACTAAAGAAAGGAGGTGGAGTATGCTGTTCTATAGCGACGTGGACCCGCAGAGTGTGTGCGCTTTGATAGGTCCCGACCATACCCATTGTGTGAGAATCGGACTCTAGGTTAAAGCGAAAGAGCAACCTAATCAACGTCGCTGCTGGTTAGGTTGCCTTTGTGTCAGAGGGAGCAGAATGGAGCTTACAGACAAAAATGGTTTAGAGAACGGCTTTGAAGCGGCAATGCGAAAATGCAAGGCTATAAATATCGCTGTGGGGATGTTGCTCGCTCTCGCCGTTCTGATTTGGTTGCCTGCTCTCGCGATGTCTATCATCAGCTTGGCCCACGGTGCTGCCGGAAGCGTATCGACCGTAGCGTATCTAATACTCTACGGTGTTCTGGTGCTAGGGGTATTGGGTACTCTGAAACTAATCTTCCGAGATATTGTAAAGAATCGTTCGCCATTTTCGGAGCAGCAAGCAGACAGACTGCGCTTCATTGCCTTCCTGGCACTTATGTTCGTGATCTTGGAATTTGCTTTTACCTGGGGAATTACGTATGAAGTGGTGCCAAATGCAGGGTATTCAGTGCTTATTAATTATGGAGGAACTGAGCCATCGATAAACATTAACTTAGGTGTGCTTATTTTTTCTGCTATTATGTACTCACTTTCGGCAATATTTCGATATGCTGCGCTGCTACAGCAACTCAGCGACGAAACCGTGTAAGGGAGCTGCTATGCCTATTATTCCTCGTCTTGACCGAGTGATGGCGGATCGCAAGATGTCCGTCAACGAGCTTTCCCAGCGCATCGACATCTCGCCGGTGAACATTTCGCGCATGCGTCGCGGTCACATCAAGGCCGTGCGTTTCTCCACCATGGAGCGCATTTGCGAAGTGCTCCAGTGCCAGCCGGGCGACCTGTTTGAGTACGTTCCCCCGAGCCGGGCACCGATGAGGCCGTCGAGCTGGATGCCATCATCAACCGCCCCATCGAGGAGCCGGCCCGCAAGCCCATCGGCGCCGTCTCCCGCATCCCTGTGAACGTGGCCAACTAGTCTTTGCCACAACCCGCACCTCACAGGACGCCTCACCGGGCGTCCTTTTTCATGCCCGCGAAACACCCCCGAAAAGTGCTCCCCGAGAGCTGCACCCCCGAGAAACACATTTTCAGGAAACGCGCCTGTGCTCCGACGCCCCTTTTTGCAGCATCGAGGAGGTTCCGTAGAGGCAGAAGGATCGACCTCGTCAGATGAAGGACGTCTTTCTGGCAAGTTTTCCAAGCTTTTCGACATGGCCTGTTTGCAGTGGATCAACTGATGACATTCAAGCTGTCTAGATCTCGCCGAAGATTGCCGGGAACGTCATCGGGAGCAACACGGCGGGCACGATTCGGGCCGGCGAGCGTCTCGACAGGACTGTCGATCTTGTGCTGAAGAGGAAGGACATCTGGGACGAGATCCAGATGTCCCAGGCGACGAGGAAGGCTCGGGATCTGTCGAGAGCGGACACAGTGAAGACGACCGTGGGGAAGAGGAATGGGTCGGCAGCCGATGCTTTCAAGAAGGAATACGGGAAAGACTCGGTGCCTGCTGGTTACGATGTCGATCATGTAATAGATCTTCAGCTGGGAAGCGCCGACCATGTGAGCAACATGCGCCCCCTCGACGCCAGCGTCAACCGGAGCATGGGAGCTCAGATACGCTATCCGATAAAGGATCTTCCAGAAGGCACCAAATCGGCAACGTGATATTCGAGTGAAAGGAAGCGAGATGTTCGACTTGTTCAAGAGGAGGAAGGGCCGCGGGGCCCGGCGGAGGGCGACCCCCTCGATGTTCGCGGAGTTTCTGGAGTACTTCGGGGAGGCCCCGGTCCTCGAGGACGGGGCGGCCGATCCCTACGACGCGTTCATCGACGGCCTGGGCGGCCGGTCGTTCGGCGATGGAGTGTTCAGGGTGTTCGAGCGCAGTGATCTCGAGGGATGGCATCGGGTGGTGTCCGGATGCTTCACGAAGCTTCGCGGTGAGTTTAATCTGATCGGATACGATTGGATGGGGCGGTGCTTTGCGGTTGATCAACGGGACGGCGATGGGAAGGAGCTCGTGGTTCTCCTGGAAATCGCAACTCTCGATATGTACTATATCGGGAAAGACGTGGCAGTCTTCCTGAACGAGGTTATGCCGAATCAGAGCGAGGCGTGTCTTGGGGTCGGGAGGTATCGGGAGTGGCTGGAGGGGCATGCGCCCGTGGGACGCATGGAATGCGGCGGCTACAGGATCCCTCTCTTCCTCGGCGGGGAGGACTCCCTGGAGAACATGGAGGTCTCCGACATGGAGGTGTACTGGGATATGACTGACCAGCTGTGGGAGGCCGTGAAGGACCTGCCCGAGGGCACCAAGATAGGCAACATCAGCTTCGAGTAGGGCGAGCCCCCCCAAACCGGAATGAGGCCTTTGAACGGCGATCTGAGCGAGGTGCTCGATGATTTGGGTCTCCGCTACTTCGAGGGAAATGCCAATTCGCTTCGTGCGGGGCAGGCCTTTATGAAAGCCGGCGCTTGAACCTCACGCTGCTGACGTTGTGCGCGATGGTCAAGTACCCATGGGGCGTTCGCGAGGCCGTCTTTATCTCCGCATCCTGTTCGCCAAGGATGGTAGAGGAAGGCGACGGGGGAAGGGCATGGCCGCGGTCGAGATCGTCCCCTGCGTGAGGCTCGGTCCCATTGTCTTCGGCGAGAAATCATATGAAATGGATGCGAATGCGGAGCTGTCGGAAGGCCCTATTGTGACGAAAGGTCGATAGCCGAGGTCGGCGAGGGGCGGGCGGGGACTCCGATGCGACTCTGCTGCGGCACAAGTGCGGTCGGCGCGGGGAACGGATCGGGGCATTCCCGCGTCATTTCCGCGGTCGTGCTCTGCTAGGGTAGCCGGAAGAAGGGCGGCCTGCAATTCCGGAGGGGATGACGGATCCCGCTTACTTATAGCGGCGAGGGAGGATTCTATGGGCAAAGAAGAAAAGTTGAGCGCGCTTGCTGCGGGCCGCGATCTCTACGACTCTATTCGGTCGATTCTCCTGGATTCGCGCGCCCGTGCCCATGCGGCCGTCAACTCCGCCATGGTGCTTGCCTACTGGCAGATCGGGCGTGCGATTGTCGAGGATGAGCAAGAGGGGCAGAAGCGCGGCGCTTACGGGAAGGGAGTGCTGAAGGGCGTGTCGGAACGGCTTACCGCTGAGTTTGGAAAGGGCTATAGCGTGCGCAACCTTCAGCAAATGAAGAGGTTCTACGACCTGTTTCCAAATGCGAACGCATTGCGTTCGCATTTGACGTGGACGCATTACCGAGCCCTCCTTCGCGTTGAAAATTCCGAGGCTCGTGAATGGTACATCGAGGAAGCTCTGAGGAACCATTGGTCAAGCCGTCAGCTCGAGCGTCAAATCTCAACTTTGTACTACGAGCGGCTTTTGGCGAGCTCAGAAAAGGAATCGGTCGTTGCCGAGGCGGCCAACAGGCTTGCGGCAATGAAACCCGAGCAGTTCATCAAAGACCCCTATGTCCTCGAGTTCATTGATCTCAAGGACTATCCGGCCCTTCATGAGTCAGGGCTGGAACAGGCGCTCATCGACCACCTTCAGCAGTTTCTTCTCGAATTGGGCCGGGGCTTTTGTTTTGTTGCCCGACAGAAGCTGATGCGCTACGATGACGAGGACTTCTATGTCGACCTGGTATTTTATCACAGCGTCTTAAAGTGCTACGTGCTCATCGACCTGAAGGTGGGAAAGCTCACCCATGGGGATGTTGGTCAAATGGACAGCTATATTCGCATGTTCGATGATCTTATGCGGCGCCCAGACGACAATCCCACGATTGGCCTTATTCTGTGTTCGGAGAAAAACGAAGCCATCGCGAAGTACTCGACTCTCGCCGATGGTCGGCAGATGTTTGCATCTCGTTACCAGTTTGAGCTTCCCAGCGTGGAGGAGTTGGAAAGTTGTATCATGGAGAAACGTCGAGGCCTTGAGGATATCGTCGGGGTCGTTTCGGACGTAGGCCCAAGGGAGTCGCTCGCGGCTAGCACGAGGCACCCGACCGCTGCGCCTCCCACATCGTCTTAACTTCCAGCTTCCCCTTCCCCCTCTGGGCCGTCACCAGGTAGACGGTGTTTTCGATTTCCTTTCCAAAGAGGGGTTTTTTGTTGCCCAGCTTGTCCTTGTTCGCGTGCTCGCATGCGTCGAACTCATTGAGAACTTTCGGGATGAGCGCGAAGTCGCTCGGGGCGATGGACTGCTGGCCGCCATGCTGGCGGCGTGGGGGCGCTAGACCCAGGACATAGCCAACGATCCGAGGCAGCCGATGCCCAGGCAGCCGGCCCCCTCTCTCGTATGACTGCGGCTTACGTGCGGTTCTGGGGCGTCTTCCGGGCGTTTTGCGACTCCGTCGGGGTCGGCGCGGGGAACGGATCGGGACATTCCCGCGTCATTTCTGCGGTCGTGATCGAGTAGGGTGGGTTCTTCTAACAATGGATTGCAAAAAGGAGAGCCCTATGAAAGACGGCATGCTCGAGTTTAGCGACTGGCCTATGTTCGATCTTTTGATGACGGATAAAGAGCTGTGCCGCGAAGTGATTGAAATTATCCTAGACGAGTCAATAGCAGATATCGAGTATATCGTCACCGAAGACGACGTTCGCCCAACACTCACCAATCACGGCGTGCGTCTCGATGCCTTCGTGAAGACGAAAAACGAGATCTACGATATTGAGATGCAGACAACCAAGCGAGAAGACCTCGGACGGAGAATGCGGTACTACAAGGGAGCGTTGGATACGCTGACTCTGCGGAAGGGAGAAGGTTACGAAGAGCTACCTCCTTGTATCATTATTTTCATCTGCATGCACGATCCGTTCGATGAAGGACTTCCTGTGTATACGCTCGATGTGAACTGCTTGGAGAAACCCAGTGCGCGCATCGGTCATGGCTTTCTTTGGAAAGCCCTATCCGCCCCTGCTTGGGGCAAGCTCCCCGAGGGGCGCTTGCGGAACCTGCTACACTATGTTTGGACGGGGGAAGCCGGGGAAGATCCGCTTATGGGCCAGCTTGCCGTTGCGGTGAAAAAGGCCAACAAAAACGAGAATTGGCGGAAGGAGAAGATGGCGTTGCTGACGTTTGAGGAAGACATGGAAATTCAAAGGCGCATTGCTGAGAAAAAGGGACAAGAGCGCGGTCAGATAATCGGCCTCCAGATGGGGCTTGAACAGGGCCTGGCCGAGGGACTTGAGCAGGGCCTGGCGGAGGGCCGAGAGCAAGGCCTGGCCGAGGGCCGGGAGCAGGGCCTGGCCGAGGGCCGGGAGCAGGGCCTGGCCGAGGGCCGAGAGCAGGGCCTGGCAGAGGGCCGCGCGGAAGCGGCTAGCGAGGTTGCTTCGCTGATGGCGTTGCTTTTGGGCGCCGAACGGCTCGACGACGCTCGACGTGCAGCTGTGGATGAGAGCTACCGGGATGAGCTGATGCGTGAGTTTGGCGTCTCCCAGGCCGAATAATGCGGTTGACGAGCTGATAATTCTGTCAATATTTGGTAAACTTGGATCATCTTTAGCGAGATGTTGAAATGGGAAGGAAGCGGGTGATGATCGTGGGAGACATCACGCGGTTTACCAATAAAGGAATGGGTTTGGCGATGCGGGTTTTGGCTGACGGCTTGGCCGCATTGCTCGCTCTGACATTTTTGAATCTGACGGTGCTTCCCGGCACTGCCCTGGCAGAAGAGGCCGACGGCGTCGATGCGGCTACTGAGCACCTTGTTTTGCCTGCACCCGAGGAGCCCGAGGCGGGATCGAACGTCTTCGTGTACCTGCATTTAAGTGGGCCGGCTCTGGATACGGCGAAGGCGGCCGGGTTGGAGGTTAACCGGGAGGGCTGGTTCACGGTAGGCGTCATTGCATTGGAAGGCATTGCGAAACCGAGTGAAAAGCCCTTGAATTACGAGGTTGACCAACCTGAGCTTGAAGCTATGCAAAGTCAGATAGACACGGCTTTGCGGTCGATCAACTATTACCCTGGTGCCCAAGCACTGAGCCTGAGTGCTGCGAAGTGGACTTCCCTTAAGGTGTGCTCCGGAGCGACTGATTATGCAGCGGCAGGGCATACGTGGCACCTCGACGGAGAACTGTGCGATCAGCTGGTGAATTTCGATGTCCGCTACATTGACGCCGAGGGCAATGCACTTGCTGTGGGCGATGTAGATGATCAGGGCAACAAGACCGACACGCGCACCATTTTGGCTGCCGTTGGGTCGGAGATAGCTGCGGACGACCAAATCATCGACATCGAAGGCTACGAATATTCGAAAGATCTAACTACAGAGAAGAACGGCGGCGAGTCCGTTACGGTAGCGGCTGAACCTCTCGCGCGATCCTCCGTTTCCGGCATGACCTTGGTCTACGAAAAGAAAGCCGAAGAGCCGGTCAGGCCCGAAAACCCTGGAGATAACGATCCTACCGACAAGCCCGTCGTTCCCGATGATGATGGTAACGGGTCGGTCGACAACAACGGTGGCGTGAAGCCGCAGGCACCTTCCGATAACGAAACCCCGAAGGTACCAAGCATCAAGGTTCCCGCGCCGTCCACACCTCAGCAGTCGCAGAGCAATGCCCAGAACAACGATAACGCTGCTGGTGCCAACGGCGGCGGGTTCAACGCGGGCGAGCGCACGACCGTGTCCGAGCCCGCGCCCCAGGCCGGCACTGCGAAGGTCGTGCTTGCTGAAACGGCTCCCGCCGAGCAGCCTGCAGCCGAGACGGTTTCCATCGACGATGACGCAACACCGATGGTTGCTCGGGTCGGCGGCGCCGAAGCTATCGCCGAAGAGGACGTTCCCATGGGGGCTTTCGATGCTCCGGTTGATCCGGCTCCTTGGGTCGTGGGTCTGGGGGCTATTGGAACGGCACTGTGGGGCGTTGTCGCCGTGCGCCGGCGCCTCGTGATGGCGCAGCAGCTGGCCACATTCGAAAGCCAGGTGCTGGGCAATAGTGCTGTCGAGGCTGATGCCGTCGCCGTTCCAAATGCCGGGCATCAAGCGCTTTAGCCTTGCTTTAAAGGGAAAGCTTCTGAAGGGCGGCCGCGCCCCCAGGGTTTGGCGTTTCAGCTAGAGGGCAAGCGCTTGCGCCAGCGCCCACAGTGCTAGAAGATGCCCAGGGTAGTACCCATAGAAGAACCATTTCAACGGTCGGCCTCGCTGGCCGTTGTAGTTCAGCATGAGCGCTGTTGCCAACCCGAACCCAACGGTGTAATAGCCGAGCACGCCCAGGCTCAGCGGTACAGGATCGCTGATCGCCCATGAAAGAGCCGGCAGTCCTAGGCCCAAAAAAGGTACGAGCATCGCGAGCGCTACCCCGCGTGGCCGATCGTGAAAATGCCAGAAAAGCAGAATCATAAGCGGCCCGATAATGCCCCAGTCGCAAAAGGAACTGACGGCCAGCCCTCCAAGGAGGCCCAGCGCGCACAGGGCGAGATTCTGCCGCTGGTGGTCGACAAGCCACAGCATCCCGAGCCCGATAAGCAGCGTAATAAGCACGTTGCCCGTCGCTCCGAACAGCAGCGAATAGGGAATTTGCGAGACAACTGCGAACACGGCGAGTCGCTCTGCATAACGTCGCACGCTGGAGGTGTGTCGATACCCTTCGCACAGCAGATACGCCATAATGGGGAAGGTGAGGCCGCCCAAAGAATACAAAGCGACCATGGCGCCCTCTGGCAGCTCGCTGCCGAACACGTTGGCAATATGGTTGCACGTCATGCCCACGATAGCTGCCACCTTCAACGCAAAGGCGGTAACGGAGGGCATAGGCTTCATGGGGATCCTTTCGCGAGGCCGGCTGAAAGGTGCCGGCGCAGTCAAAGAGGCGCACCTATTATAATGATGCGCCATGGGAAATACCAAAATCATACCGCGTGGCTTTGGGCCTGCGCTCGTCTTGGTGCTGCTCGCCGGCGTCGTGGGCGGCCTTGGTCAGTGGTGGGCCGACGGAGGTTCGCAAGCAGTGCAGCTGGCGCGCTGTGGTGCGTTGCTTGCCGAGGCTTGGGAGGCGGCGGCGGTGGAAGAGGTGCTTTTCCGCGGCGTGTTGTTGTGGGCATGCCTGTCTTGGGCGCGTCGCCGGAATGAAGCATACCCAAGAAGAGCATTGCGCGCCCATCGGTTCGCCGGCTTACGCGCTGTCGTTGATCCCGTCGGTTTCGCGGTAATGACGAGTTCCCTCATATTCGGATTGGCCCACCTGTTCCCTGAAGGATCGCTGATGGCGCCAGGAGCCGACATTGGTGTTGCTGCGATCCAGGGCGTTTTCAAGGTGACGCAGTCGACGTTGTTCGGGGCTGTCATGGCGCTGCTCGTCGTTCGTAGCCCCTACGGCTCGCGTCCTCTCCCGCAGCGGGCGCTTTCCCTGGTGGCACCCGTAATCGCTCACGGCCTTTTCGATCTGTTGTTCTGGGGCCCTCTTCTGCTGACAGGCGGCGTGCTGCCTTCTACCTATCTCACGGGCAACGCGGCCGATCTCGTACCTTTGGTGATCACAACGGTTCTGCTGGCATGGGCCGTAAAATCATGTTAGGCTTTGCCCATGAACAGAACTGAAGCCCTGCATATACTCGGTCTGGAAGACGACGCCACAGCCGATGACATCAAAATTGCCTACCGCGAAACGGTGCAGATTCTGCACCCGGACAAGTTCGCGGGCAACGAGAAGCTGCAAAGCCGCGCCACGGAGCAGTTCAAACGCCTGCAGGAGGC
>OLQT01001283.1_pt1 | contig 15778 bp, 10 predicted proteins | sample 1672651 | NCBI WGS metagenome assembly OLQT01 (sample SAMEA3136709, study PRJEB25190) | human gut metagenome | biome: human gut; feature: human-associated habitat; material: faeces | place: Austria | collected 2013 | reverse complement strand
AACATTTTTGTAACGCTTTTTGGGAAAATCGTTACCATTCTTTACATTTTGTAGAAAATTGGTGTTTTGGATTGCTACGAAAATCGAAGATTTTCTCGCAATGACGATACTCTAAATGGGGGGAGAAATTTGTTTATCAGATTTGCATTAATAGATTCCGTTTTTCACTACACTTCCAAATCAGTAGTAATACTACAAACCTAGATATATTTACCCCGAAAGCATGCTATATATTATGAACCTATTAATATAACCGGAAGATTGTTGTCTCTTGCGAATTCCAAAAGCCATTCAGGACATTCATCCAGAGAATTAACTTTTGCTACAACTCCTTTTATGTTTGAGTTAAGCGCAACTATTTCATTATGTTGACCATGAGTTTTCATCTTTTTTTCATCGATAAGCTGGTCTCGTGAGTAAGTAAAAGCTTCTAAAATATCTTCACGCGAGAAAGTTCTATCACCGATTTTTAAATTCTTTATTTGTGTTTCCGGATATTTTTTACTCTGAATATATTTAATAATTTTTGTGTACTCTTCGTCAGAGATTTCAACCCCTTTTTCTGTTAAGTAGGACTTGAAGTTATCTTTTACATATGTTCTATACTTGCTATTTTCAAACATTTCTTCTACAAAATGTGCAAAACCTTTTTTAGTACCGGAGCTGGTATTGGAAAAATAAGCATGTGAAACATTTGCATTATCTACATCGAGAACAAGACCGAATTGCAGACCGGAATATGTAGATTTATCTGCCATACTAATCATCGAAATTGATTGTGCAGAGTTATTCATAGGGTTTCTGGCAAGTGTTTTAAAGACATCTAAATTTATAGACTGGTTGACCATATGGACTGTTAATCTTAAATCTTTAAGAGGAATATGGTTAAATCCATAATTAAACATATCAGTATCCTCGTTTAATTTTGTAAGATTAAGCGTCTTTAATCCTGTATCTGTGTCTTTAATTTTCACAGTTTCTACAGGGAAACCTCTTGCCGGCAATACTCTGCCGGTTGAAGTAACTCTTTGCGGAACTTCTACGAATCTTGAGGCCGTTATTACAACCTGTTTTGAGGCCAATTCATCTACTGCAGGCTGAATTTCTGCCATTTTTGCAGCAAAATTCTTTTCTGCTTCAGCAAAGCTTGAGGCTCCTGTTTTGTCAAGATAAAATTTATCATTCACATTTTTCAAATCTGCCTTTGCCATTATTTGATAAATAAGGAAGTCCTGTGGTCTGCGGCATAGCGTTGCAATATCTAATTTTGAAGTATTGCCCAGACAGTATTCTTTAAACCAGTGGTGATTTGAAACAACTGAAATAATTCTGTCTTTAATTTCCGGTTCAAAATTAAATCTATCAAGAATTGAATAAACATACTCTGCAGATTTTGCAGCATGGCCTGTATCTGAGCCGTCAACGAGATATCTTTTGCCGATATCATGCAAAAGTGTTGAGAATTTAAGGACTATTTTGTCTGTGTCACCAAGCTGATTATAAAGCGGATCGTTCACAGAATCCTGAAGCACTTTGAGAATATGTACGTCAAGAGAATACTTCTGCATACTGTGCTGAGGTTTGCCAAATATCGGAGCAAATTCCGGAACTCCTTGCAGAATGGAATTTAAAAAGTCCTTTGTTTCTGCATCAAGTTTAACATCATCAGAAATTCTATTGCCTACAGTAAATCTCTTAATTTCTTCAATCAGTTTATCAGCAAGAATTCTTTGCTCTGGAGTAAGCGCCATATTATCAACCCCCGTAGTATTAAGCAGTCCTTCAAAACCGGTTCTTGTTCGTACATACCCGAGGCGTTCTGCAATATTTGTATCATCACTAAACTCTTCTGCCGTCATGCGTCTGGCTTCGTTAACCATTTCCAGAATATTATCAAATTGATTTTCTTCCAAAACTTCAAGCTTCTTCTGAAAAATAGTCATATATTCTTTTCGCTTCAGCAAAATAGATGTAAGCTGGCCGTCATCAAGCGGAGATTCGTCAATAATCTTTTGTATCCGCGCTTCAGGCATGTCTGTTACATGTTTTAATGAATTTAAAAGCTGCTGCTTAGTCATTGACATAAAACGGCCGTTTTGTTCTATCAAACTTGAAAGTTCGTTTACAACCGCGCCAAAATCTTTCATTTCGCCTCTTGCACGATAACGAAGCGAGCCGCCGACATCGACTTTTACCACACCGCTTGTTCTACTATACTGGGTGTTATCATTTTTGGGAGCATCCCAGTCGGCAAGCCAGGCATCTGCTGCAAAGCCGTCTGTAAACTGATCCGGATTTTTAGGAGTTGTACTCAAATCAGGAATAAATTCTCCTGCCATGCCAATTATATTACCTTCTTCGTCATAAACGTATTTCATATTCGGGGCATCTATGCCTGCTGAGCGATAAAGCCTTGAAGCAATGACTTCCTCTACACTTTGACCTAATTTTTCCGAACTCGGGTATTTAATATAATAAAGTTTATCTCCGATTTGAGTATAATAAGCCCTGTTTGACCCGCCCTGTGTACCTAGAAAACGAGTTCCCTGAACTTTTTCGCCTTCCAGTATAACCTCTGCCGGCTCAGTTTTATGCCGGGATAGAAGATCTTGTATCTTAGTCTGCGTTGAAGCAACATCTGCTTCTGAGAGTTTTAGTTCAGGGATTTCAACTCCCTCTGTAGAAATTTGTTTTCTGCCAGCCCCGCCTTCACGTATCAACGCATCCATTTTCCTAATAAAATCTTCGCGTGAATATTCAAGTTCAATGCCTTTTTTGCCGAAACTTGCAAAATCAGCTTTTTTGATTACATTGTCTGCATTGTTACTATTCCCTATATGTTTTAAGAAATCTATAACGCCCTGTTTAGAAGTTGAAATCAGCGGATATTTTGTATCAATTGACATCATCAAATTATGTATTTTTGCTTCAATATCTATCCCCTGTCTTTTTAAGACAAGCTTGTCATCCGGGGTTAATGATGACAATGCAAACAGTGCATTAATTTTAGTCATTAAGTCTTTAGGAATATTACCATCAGATATAATGTCTACAATTCCGCGGACATCAGCACCATCTGCTTTCAAACGGCTTAAAATCGCAATAACATCCTGATTAAATATTGATACTGCTTTTGCATTATTGCAAATATTCAAAACAAGCTCTATGTCTACACCGGAATTTACAAGATTATAAACCTTTGCCCCCATAACTTCTGGAGCAATAGTACTGTTACCCAGTGCATCTTTTAATGAAGAAATTTGGTTTGGAGAAATATCTAATTTTATTAATTTTTTAACAAGTGCAATTTGTGCTGCTGATTCTGCAGTATCATTTGATATATTTGATAAAATTAAAGATATATCTGCAGGATTAAATTGTTCATCAAACAAATCATTGAGCAGCGGCTTAATATTATTTAAAGTGCCAGTGTCATGAATACTATACAACGTCTTCATAATAGACTGAATATCAGCGTAATTCAGATTTTCTCTATCTAATAAATTCTTCAATATAAAACACTTTTCAAGTGTGTGTTCACTTTTGCTGCTGCTAGATAAATAGTAAAGTAAATCACTAATTTCATTATAAGAAAAACCTCTCGAATTTATCATATCAAGGACAAGAGCTCTGTCAGCGGCAAAACTATTCTCTGCCATTTTGCCTATTATAGCTGATATTTCAGCTTGTTTAACCTTAGGATTCTCTAATAATTCTTTTGCGAATTGTATTTTGACCTCATTATACTGAACTCTTCGCTTTGTGAACTCAACGACCATCAAAAGAGATGGAATAAATGTATTATCGACTCCGTCATGTTCAATCAGATAACGGGCAAAAGATTTTTGCTGTTCGCGAACCGCTCCGGGAGAATATAATGCATCTAATATACCGGATATTTCATCACTTTTGACTTTAGGATTATTAATAAGTTCTCTTACGAATTCCCAGTCATTATCTTCTCTGCGTGTAATCTCGCGAAAACTTTCGATGATACGGTTGATATTTTCCCGTTTAAAATCCGGATCTTTAAGGATGGCATTCAAACACTCTTCCATATCCTGTGATGTATTCATAAGATAGGCAGATAATTGTCTGCCTTGAATGTGTCCATAAACATTATTATTTATCAAATTATCAACTCTTGATTGCAAAAGTCTTGTATCTAAAATTTCATTATTTGCTAATAAATAATATGCGTACTCGCCAAGCTTATCTTTAGTATCCTGAGAAACAGATTTCCAAGCTTCTAAATTTTTCGAATTAAAATTTTCATCAAAGTATGTATCAAAATATTTTAATAACACTTTTGGCCCGATATTTTTTAAATCTTCTTCAGAGAAATTATTAAGTTGAGCAAGCTTTTTTGAATAATCAGAGCCATCGTAAGTTTTACTCCAGTCGCAATAAAATCTTGCACCTGCGTCTGACTTTAACAAATTTCTTATTGGTTTAGGAGTAATATTGAAAACTTGTCTAAATATTTCAATATCATTCATTATAACATAGCTATGCCTAGCCATATCTGAAAACGGGATTACATCAAGTTCATCTGCTGATAATTCTTTGAAAATACTCGGGTTAAAGCTAGAGACAAAACTTTGTGCATCATCTTTGGTAATCTCAAACTTATTAACATATTGTATAATTTTATTTATACTCTCATTATCAAGGGTATCAATATCCGAAAGTCTTCGATAATTTACAATATTTACAGCAAGCTTCTGATCAATTGTAGAAAGCATATCTAATGAAGGGGTTTTAGCTGTCAGCTCACCGTTATAAATTCGTTCCAGCAAATTAGGAGCGAGTTTGCCATTATACTTTTTGATAGTTTCTATTCTGGAAGCAAGTTCATCCGGCGTTACCATATACTGATAATTTTCAACATTGCTGCCGCTCCATCTGCTTGAACCAATTATAGACTGCTCAGAATGCAAAAATTCAGCGAAATCCTCCGGCAAATCCTTATGAAGTTTTGCACAGGCTATCATATTATCGAGGTTTTGAGGCTCAAAAAGTTTTTCAAAGGCAATTATAAGATAATTAGAGTAACCTTGAAAATCTATCTTTGATAGAAAATTAGGTTCAGCAAGATTGACGAATTGTGCAATCTTTTCAGCATTAGCAATATCTCTTTCCATGAAGCTTTTTAACAATTCTTTGTTAAATTTATTGTTATAGTTTCTAAATTGAGGCATTTTGCCTAAAATATCAATTTTTGCAAGAAAATTACATTTTCCGGCATCATCTGCTTTATAATATTGAGAACAAATAGATTCAAAATCCCAGCCACTTAGCTTATCTGCATCTTTACCTAAAGTATCAATTAGTGCCGCTGCAGGAGTTATGTCGTTGCGGTTATACCACAGTTTTGAAAGATATGAATAATTAAAATTATCTCCAAGTTCGGATTTTAATTTTGCACAAAAATCGGTATAAAGTGCATCTCTGCTTCCTAAAATATCATTAAGCAGATACGTATCATATACATCTGCATTAATAATTTCTTTCACAAGTTCAATATTTTTTGTAACCTGACTATAAGTTTCATCAGAAAGATCTCCCCAGTACCTAACACTTTCATCTAAGAGAACCTTTGCATCTTTTTCTAATGCCCAGCGATTAAAATTATCAGCAGCTTTTACACGCTCAAAATATTTATTATCATGAGATTTAAATAACAAATTATAATCATATCTGGTTAACGCTTTCTGCAAATTATTATCAAGAGTTTTGAAAAACTCCAAATTGTTCTTGAAATCGTCAGGTTTTATTTCTGCCATATCTTTTGTAAAGTACTCAATTCTTAAATCTCGCAGTTTTGAATACAAATCATTATTCTTGATTTCTGAAAGAAATTTATCATATTCGTTAATATTGGCTTTAAATCTCTTTAAATCTACTATTTGAGCTAAACCCTGATAAGATTCAAGAAAAGATTTTGTTTTACCTGACCAAGCGCCATCTGTTGCATGCGTAAAGTCAGTGATGATTTCGGAAATATCCTGAATTGAAACATCAGGATTTCTATCAATAATATCTTTAAGAAGTCCTTGCTCATATTTACCCAGCTTCTTAAGACCTTTATACCTTGCAACTTGCGCACATAGCTCATCAAAATTAGCTGCAAGTTTCTTTCTGCCATCCGGATACTGTTTGAAAGTTCTGCTCTTTGCAAGCGGATTCCCGCTCTCCGTCAATGTGTAAGTTCCATCCGGTATAAATTCGCCTTTATCATTAAACCCGCCGTTCTCAAGTCTGACTTCCTTAATCTCAGGATTAGTAAAATCTTCTATATCAGGAGATTTTTCCAGTCTTTGAGCAAATGGTGCAACCTCTTCCGGTTCATTTTCCGTAATTTTGGGAGCCGGTACAGCATCATCAGCCAACTTTTCTCCCCCATGAAGTTTTTCACCGATTTTATGTCCGGCTTTACCAGCAGCTTTCATTCCGCCTCCAATCAGAGGCGACATTATTGCTCCGCCGGCAAGACCAGCTGCTCCGGCTTCTAAAATTTCATCTACACTTCCGCCGTCATAAGCAGTTCTAAAAGCATTATCTACAGCTCCGCCGAGAGCTCCGTCAGCTGCCATTTCAGTCCCCATTGCCAGACCGCGTTTAACTATATTCCCGCCAATATATTCATATCCGGCAGGATTCATCAAAGCTCCTTTAACTCCGGCTGCAGCAGCTTTGCTTCCGGTAGTTTTAATCGCCTGAACGCCGAGTTTTGTTGCAACGGTTTTTCCAACTGCTCCGCCCATACCTGCTGTTACAGGTGCTAAAGCTCCAGAGAAACCTCCTGTAACTAAATCATGTTTAAAATTATCTAATGTATATTTTTTATCAGTACCTACTGTATCTAAAGCCTTAACTCCGGATTTTATTAAACCGCCGCTTACAGTTGCCAAAGCCGCACCCGCAGCAATACTTGCTCCGCCAGAAAACGGGGCTGCTGCAACTGCTAAAGAATATATACCAACTGCCGCAATACCCGAAACCATATCCCCGATTACATCAACCGCCATATCCTGACCTTCTTTATAGCCGTTCAACGCCTGCTCTGATTTTGTTGTAATCTCACCATTCATAAACTTTACTATATTATCTTGAGAATATTCCATGCCGGTAATTTTTTCAAAAGCTGTCTTGATATCACCTTTTTCCAAAACATCCAGTTCTTCCCTGCGTGCTTCTTCTATATCATTTGTACTGTCAGTGCACCAGTCCAGAAGAGGCGTATTTTTCATAAAACTCCACGCTTTGCCCAGCAGCCCGTTGTTATCCTCTGCTTTTTTAGTATCATCCTTAACTTTATTAATTCTGGATTTTAATGCTGCAATTAAGCCCTCTTTACTCTTCTCAGAAAGAACTACAGGCTGTTTTTCAAGCCGCAAGCCGTCATTATCTGTAATAATATTCCCTGCCAGAATCGAATCCTTCTGGTCTTCTGTAAGACTTATCCCGTTAAGCTGCTCGTTATATATAGACAAAATTTCCGCATCAGAAAGCTTTGCATCCGGATAATTATGCTTAAACTCCTTAATAAAATTCAGTTGTTCAATACTTAATTTTGCCATACCACTACCTGTACTTTATTAATATCGGCATATTTTATATAAACTTTAGTATCTCAGAGCATTTTGTTACATTAATTTACAAACTAAGCAATTTCTAAAGCTGTTTATTCTTTATATATATAGTGTAGTAAAATGAAGGTGTAATTATGACAATGAATATCGGCGGCGGATACCCTATGATGATGGGCGGAATGGGAATGGGAATGAATACAGGCGGAAACGTTCCTCAATATTTTCAGGCAAAATATGGCTGTGAAGACTGTTTTCGAAAAGAACCTTACTGGCAGGAATACCCGAAACCTGTCAGCCCCGAACCTAAAGGAGCTTTAAAACCATCTTTTTTCAGACGTTTTTTAAATAATGTTCTTGGCGGTTAAACAAGCCTATTTTCATGGTATTATTATCATGTACTAAAATAGGAGTGTATAAATATGGCTAAAGATTGCAGTTTTGATGTTGTTTCCGAGTTTGATAAACAGGAGCTCGTTAACGCCGTAGATCAGGTTAAGAGAGATTTAACATCCCGATTTGATTTAAAAAATTCTAATTCATCCATTGATTTGGAAGCTGATAAAGCAATTACTATCACCACAAATGATGATATGAAGCTCAGAAATATATATGATATTCTGCAGTCAAAGCTCGTAAAACGCGGCATTAGCATAAAAATTCTTGATGCCCAACCTGTTGAAAATGCACTCGGCGGAAACGTAAGACAGGTATTTAACCTTAGAAAAGGACTTACACAGGAACTCGCAAAGAAAATTGTAAGCGATATTAAGGATTCAAAGCTTAAAGTACAAGCCTCTATTCAGGGCGAACAGGTACGTGTTTCCGGCAAAAACAAAGATGATTTGCAGGAAGTAATTCAGCTTTTACGCAAAAATGAAGAAAAATATGATGCACCGCTACAATTTACCAACTATCGGTAAGTACTACGTACGTAGATAAACTGTCGGATGACAACAGTAAGACTACAAATTGAAAATAAAACTTCGGGTCATCCTCATAGGTTGAAACAAGAATGCCAAATAACGAAAACACAATAGACAGAATACAGGAACTAATTGATACGGGTACTGAAACCCAGCTGAGTGAAGAATTAAACAGCTATCACTCAGCAGATTTAGCTGACATTATCCAGCAATTAAAACCGGAAGAAAGACTCAAGTGTTTTCCAATTATTGATGAAGAGAAGGCGGCAGATGTTATTGAATACCTGCCTCCGCAGCTTCAGGTAGAAATTCTCGGAGATATTGATACAGATTTAGCCTCCAGATTAATTTCTAAACTTCCTCACGATGAAGCTGCTGACGTTCTTGGCGACATGGAAGAAGACGAGTCACAAGCCTATTTAGAACAGCTTCCAAAAAAATTCTCATCAGAAGTTCGGGAACTTTTAACCTACAACGAAGATACCGCTGGCGGTATTATGACTCCGCTGGTTCTTACTGTATATGACAATATGACAGTAAAAGAAGCGCTTGATACTATAAGAATTAAAGCTGAAAAAGAGAATATGGAACTCTACTATGCTTATGTAGTAGACAAGCATAACCATCTTGTAGGTGTAGTTTCTTTAAGAAACTTGATTACTGCACCAGTAGACCTCAACATATCAGATTTGATGTCAAAAGACCTTGTAAAAGTTCACGTTGATGATTATCAAGGCCATATCGCTGATATTTTTATGAAATACCAGTTTAATGCCTTACCGGTTGTTGATTTGTACGACCACCTGAAAGGAATTGTAACGTGGGACGATGTTCAGGATATTGTTGAAGAAGAAACGACGGACGAAATCTTTACATCATCAGGTATCGTAACAGACTTAGGTGATGATGACGACGATATCTTAACCGGAAGCCTTGCTCATTCAATTAAAGCAAGAATACCATGGCTTTTTATAACCTTAATCGGTGAATTTATAGCTGTTACAGTAACAAACCGTTTTGATAAATCATTTACAGCCCTCCCGATTATTGCAGCATTTATGCCGCTGCTGGCTGGATTAGGCGGAAACATCGGAACCCAAAGTATCACGCTTATGGTTCGCGGTATGTCTACAGGACAGATTTCATTAAGCTCTGGCTGGCATCAGATTATGAGAGAAACTATTACAGGCTTAAGCATAGGAGCTATTTTCGGAGTGCTGGTTACGCTCGTAACCTGGGGCTGGCAGCATAATCTTGAACTGGGGCTGATTGTTGGTATTGCGATGTCACTAAACATGACTATCGCAACAATGATTGGTACTTGTACACCTTTAATCCTGAAAAAATTACATATTGACCCTGCTGTAGCTTCAGGCCCTGTAATTGCTACAACTATAGACGTTATAGGTCTTGCTATCTATTTAACTCTTGTAACCTGGTATTTAATCGGAGTTAGCACAGGCGGCTAAAATGAGAAATCCCAAAAGATACAACCAATTTAGTCATTATCTAAAAGAAAAGTTTGGCGCAAAGGTGTATAAAATAACCATTGATGCAGGATTTTCCTGTCCGAACAGGGATGGAACAATTTCAAACTGCGGATGTATATTCTGTGATGACGGCGGTAGTTTCTCTCAAGCACATTCTAACAGATTAAGTATAGAAGAACAGGTCAAAATCGGTGCGGAAACTCTTAAAAACAGATTTAAAGCAGAAAAATTTATGTCTTATTTTCAAGCCTTCTCAAACACATATAAACCGGTAGGAGAACTTGAAAAAATCTATAAAGCCTCGCTTACACATCCGGATATAGTGGGACTTTCTATTGGCACGCGTCCGGACTGCATAGATAACGATAAATTAAAATTAATTTCATCTTTCACTCAGGATTACTATACTTGGATTGAATACGGGCTTCAAAGTGTTCACGACAAAACTCTTTTAAAGATTAACAGAGGACACGATTACAAATGTTTTCTTAAAGCCTATGAAAAGACTAAAGAAGCAGGAATCAATATTTGCCTGCATATCATTCTAAACCTTTTTGAAACATATGATGAAATGATGCAAACTGCTAAAACAATTGCAAAACTTGAGCCGGAAGGAGTAAAAATTCATATGCTGTGTGCTCTTGAAGGCACAAAAATAACAGAAATGTATAAAAATGGCGAACTTAATTTTATGTCAGAAGATGAATATGTAAATACTGTTTGCGATTTCTTAGAGTACCTGCCGCCTCAAACGACTATACACAGGCTTGCAGGAAACGGATTAAGAACAGAACTTGTTGCACCGCGCTGGATTGGGAAGAAACTCGACTGTCTTAATAAGATTGATAGAGAGTTTGAGCGCAGAAATTCTGGACAGGGCGCAAAATTTGAATTATAATACAGCTATGGATAAGAAAGTAATCTCAACAAACAGAAAAGCTTTTCACGATTTTTTAATTTTTGATAAATTTATTGCAGGGATTGTTTTAACAGGAACAGAGATTAAATCTATCAGAAAAGGGATGTTAAACCTAAAAGATTCCTTTGCAAAAATTGAAGACGGCGAAGCTTTCTTATACGGAATGCATATCTCACCTTACGAACAAGGAAACAGATTTAACCATAAGCCTGACAGAGTGAGAAAGTTACTTTTGCAAAAACGTGAGATACTAAAAATTTCTGACAAAGTAAAAAAAGACGGTGTAACAATTATTCCTTTAGAATTGTTTTTAACTCATGGTTTTGCTAAAATAGAGCTGGGGCTTGCAAAAGGTAAAAAGCTTTATGACAAACGGGAAGCAATTGCCAAAAAGGATCAGCAACGTGACATAGCACGTCATATAAAAAGATGAGGATTAGCGGATGTTTAACAGAGAAACGATTTTAAAAAATTTAAATACAGAAAATTATTACATTGATAATCATTCGCTGGATTTGTTCCTTGAAGACTGGAAGATTGAATCAATATATGAAGATGAAGACGGTTTGGAATTTTACGATGACTTAGCCCTTGAAAAAATCAAAAAGGGAATATCATTAAAAGCTCAAGGCTATAGTGATGAACAGATAATCGCTAAACTTTCAAGAATGGAAGCAAAGATTGAAAAAAATGAAGAACCTGCTAAACCTGTTCAACCGCTTATTGTAAGTGATTTATTAGAAGAAAATACAGCTGCATCAACAGATGTTGCAGTCAAAGAAGAAACACAGACAGAAATAATTCCACAGGGAAAAAGTTTTACGCTGGATGTTTCAAGCCAGACTCTTCAGATGCTGGCCGAAGCTGTTGCAAAAAAAATCAGCGATGATATTACAAATTCAGATATGGCAACAAGACTGATTGAAGCCGGCGGTTACAAGAGAGATAACGAAATTCTCGCTAAACAGGTTCACGAGCTTCTTGAACATAACAAAGAATTATCAAAAAGAATTGAACAGCTTGAAAGCCACGAATCTAAGAATTTCTGGTCGCGTTTCTGGGGCAAACATTGATAAACTACCAAAAATTTCTTGAAGATTTTGATTGCAGACTGAAAGAATATTTTAAAAGAGATTCCGGATTTATACATTGCAAAGCCGGCTGTTCTGCCTGCTGTGAAACAGGGGATTACCCTGTATCTCAGCTTGAATTAGAATATTTAATGCAGGGTTTTGCTTCACTTGATAACACTTTAAAACTAGAGGTTCAGAAAAATATTAAAACAATTCAAAGAGGAGGCAAGTGCCCGTTTTTGATTGATAAAAAATGTTCCATATACGCCTACCGTCCTATAATTTGCAGAGTACACGGACTTGCTTATTTGTGCAGGCAAAATACTGTTAAAGTTCCTTACTGCGTAAATGAAGGAAAGAATTATTCAACAGTATATAATTCAGGCGAGATTACAATAAATCCGATAGCGGAAAATCTTGACACCCCGAATGTACTCAAAGAGTTTAAATATGGTGAAATCAGAAACCTATTTGACTGGGTGAATAAATATTATTAGGACATTTTCCATGCTTTTCTCGGACAAACTGCAGCACAGATACCGCATCCAATACACATAGAGTCATCGCAGGAATAGATTTTAATTGTTTCACTAATTGCATTTTGCGGACAGTTATTTAGACATAAATTACACCCAACGCATAAATCCTTATCCCAAAGAGGTTTTCGTAATCTTGCCTCACCCGTTTGAGCCAGCTCAAAAACTTCTCCGTTATCTTCTACCAAATCTCCAAACAGTCCGTCTTTAAACCATTCTTGTTCTTTGAATTCCTTAACTGTGATTTTTTTCTCTTTTTGTTCTTTTGGAAGAGGAATAATTTTTGTCCAGCTGGAAAAATCAAGAAGTTCATCAGCTAATTCCGGTTTCCCAATAGAGTCTAAAAATTCTGACATACCGGATTTTAGAAAATCTTTATCAAACTTATCCAGTTTTTTCTGTTCAACGCACTTAGCGAGTCCCTCGACTTTACCACGCACATAAACAGTACCACCAACCATTCCGACACAGGAGCGATTTCCTAGTACAGATTCCAAATTTTCACAATCATAACCGCAGATTACAGCAATGCCTCCGCCCATAAACTCAAAGCTGAACGATCCGGTATTTTTAAGCACCCAAAATTCAGGCGGTTCAAACTTTGGATCGTGTTTCATAAGCGCTCCAGAACGCGTACCGACACGGCCACCTACATATATTTTACCTCCTGCTGCACAGTGAGCGGCAGTATCCCCGCCGTCACCTTTAACAATAATCTTTGCACCTGCATTCAACCAGCCAATATCCGCCGGCGCAGAACCTTCTACCACAATTGTAGCAGCATCTGTCCCCATAGCACCCACACGCTGGCCGGGATTTTTTATATAAAAAGTTAAAGGTTTACCGTCTTTTGACCAACTTGAACCTCCAATATCATGCTGTCCGCAGGCTTCAATTTCAAATTCAGTAACTCCCTCCTGAATTTTTTCATTTATCGTTTGAAGAAGCTCTTGAGTAGACATTCGATTATTATCTTTTAGTGTTTCTATTTTGCAAGCCATAAATTTACTCCAACCCTAGCAGCTGTACTGAATATCAAGTCTGTTTGAAATATGTTTATCAACGGTAATTAGTGCATCTGAGCGGCCAACAGGGAGTGTAGAACATCCGACTGGCGCCATTAATTTTTTCAGTTCTATATCAGTTGCAAGAATATAATTTACCAGATTTTGAGCGACTTTATCAACGTCAAGTCGTTTTACCAGACATTCATTTTGCGCAGCAATGCCTGCAGGACAAAGCCCTGTATTACAAGCATTGCAACGTCCTGTATCACTTCCGACACAGCCTGCAATTTCCATAAGCATTCTTCCTGTAAACACTCCATTTGCACCAAGACAAATCAGCTTAAATGCATCAGCTGCAAAACTTCCCGTCTGCCCCAAGCCTCCACCGGCAAATAAAGGTATTTCTCCCTGTCTGCCTTGATGCACAGCTGCCAGATAACAATCTCTAAGCTTAGAAGTTATCGGATGTCCTGTATGGTTAAGTGAAATTTCATGAGCAGCTCCTGTACCTGCTGCAAGCCCGTCGAGGAAAAATCCCCCTACAATATTATAAGGATCACGCAAGAGATTATTATAAACAGAAACGCTCGTTACAGATGCCGCAACTTTTATTGCAACAGGAACCTGAAAATTAAACGCAGCATTCATAGAAAGAAACATCTTTTGGACGCTTTCCTCTATTGAATATAGCCCTTGATGTGTCGGAGGTGAAAGTAAATCCGCTTTTGGAACACCTCTAATTTCTTGAACATATCTAGCGACTTTGCTTGCAAGTAAAAGCCCGCCATCACCAGGTTTTGCACCCTGACCTATTTTGATTAAAATACCAGCCGGATCCTCTGTCATCTCAGGCATAGATTTTATAATTCTATTCCAGCCAAAATGCCCTGATGCAATCTGTAAAATCATATATTTTACATATCTGGATTTTAAAAGTTTTGTAGGAATACCACCTTCTCCAGTACACATTCTTATAGGAATTCCCATAACCTCATTAAGATAAGCTGTAGCAATTGCCATAGCTTCCCACATTCTCCAGGATACAGCTCCGATTGACATATCGCCGAAAATTATCGGATAAATCCAGCGGTTAGGAGGAAGCTGTTTAGTTTCAATAATATTTCCGTCTTTTACATCAAAATTGAGCTTATCAGCTTTCAACACTCTGCCGAAAGGAGTTTTAAGTTCGAAAGTATGTCTCTGCGCATCAAGAGACGGGTCAGTCATCTGGGAAATCCTTCCGACTTTAATCTTATCCAGCGTTCTTCCTTCCGTATTAAGATTAGAACGTCCGCCTTTTTTAAATGAGTCCGCTTTATTGGCACGATATGCAACAGAATACTTATCATCCTTGTTACGAATAAGTTTTATTGCCCCATTGGGACAGACATTTGTGCACATACCGCAGCCTCGACAGTAATTTTCCAGAGAAACGTTTTGTTTAATTACAAGAACCTTTTCTTTCTTGCCCTTCTGCGTAATAGAGTTTGAGAGTTTTCTAAACTCAACTGCCGGCGAAATCGCATTAAAAGAGCAAACAGCCGTACATTTCCCGCACTGGATGCATTTGGACTCGTCATACTCAACTATCCATGGCAAATCACTTTTATGAAGCTCATTTATCTTTACTGCTGCCATCTTTCCACCGTCAAATCATCTCTTACCACTATTGTTTCATGTTCATTAGGATAAATATCATCCTCAATATTTCTATCAGGCATTAAATCGTTAATCCCAACAACTTCAGAAGTCATTATAACTGTATCCTGGTTTCTACCTACTACAATCGGGCGAAGCTTTTTGGAATCACATACACAAAGAAGCTCTTTTTCAGGAGTTACTGCCAGCAGAGTATTCGGGCCGTTTATTTCAAGATGCGCCAGAGAAGCCTTTATCCTGAGTAAAATTTCGCTATCGGGACGTTTAAGAATTTCATCATAGCCCAGAGGAGTTATTGTATGTTTAAAATATTTCAAAGGCCATTTAAGCCGCTTATGAATATAATGTAATGTGTATAAAAGACACTGCGAATCGGATTCAAAGCCTAAATATCCTTTATATAGACTTTGCTGGTAAGATTTATTCTTTTCATAAAAAGTATTTTCGCCGTTTACCAGCCCTGTGTATCCTTCTAAAAAGAAAGGGTGTGCAGCGTATCTTACGATATCATAATTAGTATTTTGCCTGCACTGTGCTGTAATAATACTTGATGTTAAATCATTATTTTCTTCCCAG
>OLQT01001281.1_pt1 | contig 15799 bp, 10 predicted proteins | sample 1672651 | NCBI WGS metagenome assembly OLQT01 (sample SAMEA3136709, study PRJEB25190) | human gut metagenome | biome: human gut; feature: human-associated habitat; material: faeces | place: Austria | collected 2013 | reverse complement strand
ATCGCGACAACGTCGAGGAGGCCATGAAGCTCGCTATGGCCACCGGCGCCAACGTCGCTGAGTCCGTGGGCATTGGCGACTTCGGTCACGTTGACGAGTACAGCAAGCGCGTTGCTGTCCGTAAGCTCGACCGCAAGTAAGCGAAAAGCGACAAATTCATGCGCATGCGGCGTCCCGATTTCAATCGGGGCGCCGTTTTTTGTCCCACCCGAACTTCGGCGCCGTCCTTCACGCGTTCCACACCGTTCGCCGAGTTGTTGTAGCCTTTTGCCGAAGCGTGGAATATACTTTCATTAACACGATGCTTCGTGAAAGGAACATTCATGATTTATACGCTCACTGCAAATCCCGCCATTGACTACAACATCTCCTGCGACGGCCTGTCCGCCAATACCGTTACGCGCACCCGCAACGCGGTCTACACCCCCAACGGCAAGGGCCTCAACGTCTCGTTTACGCTCGACCACTACGGCGTCGACACCACAATCCTGGGCTTCTTCGCCGGCTTCTCGGGCGAGTTCATCGTTAAGGGCGCCGAGGCCCTTGGCGTGCCCGTTAAGCCCGTGTGGACTGACGGCATCACGCGAGTCAACGTGTTCCTCAACGCCGGTCCCGACACCGAGTACAACATGGTCAATGCCGGTGCCGCCATTAACGAAGCCAACGAGCAGGAGATGTTTGAGCTTATTGATTCGCTCGACGATATGACCTGCCTGGTTATCAGCGGCTCGCTGCCCCCCAATACCTCCGAGGGTTTCCTGGCCGAGGTCCTGCGTCGCGTGAAGGCCAAGGGCGCCGAGTTCGTGCTCGATATCTCGAGCCATCAGCTGGCCGATCTCATTGCCATGGAGCCGTTGCTCATTAAGCCCAACGACGACGAGCTGCTCGACATCTTTGGCATTAAGGTGAGCGGTGGCGACGATGAGTCCGTCAAGGGCGCTATGGCCGAGCTCCACGCCAAGGGCGCCAAGAATGTGCTGCTGACCCTCGGTGGCGACGGCGCGTACTTCTCCAACGGCGAGCACATCTGGTTTGCCAACCGAACCTTTGAGGTTAAGCTGCTATCGACTGTCTGCGCCGGCGATTCCTCGCTTGCTGCCTTCTTGTCCGTGTGGCACGACGCCCCCGAGCGCGTCGAGGACGCCCTGCGCCTCTCGATGGCCACCGGTGCCAATGTGGTTGAGTGCCCTGGCTTGGGCGATTTTGCCAAGGTGGACGAATATAAGAAGAACATCGAAGTTCGCCAGGTCTGCTAGCCGCATCGATACATCGTTGCCGAACACCCGCTTTGGATTTCCGAGGCGGGTGTTTTTTGCGCGCTTAACGTATATGGCGTCTGCTGTCTCGTTTTATCGAATCGACGACGCGATTGCGTGTGCGCGCTTTCCCGTTTCTTGCTAGACTTCTTGAGAACCATCGATTAATGCTCGCAAGTGCAGGAGGCCATAGGCATGTGCAATGTTTCGCTCAACGGTACGCAGCCGACCGATGCCTCCCTGCGTGTGCTACATGCGCTCGAGGAAGCCGGTCTTGAGGCTTGGTACGTAGGCGGTTGGGTGCGTGATGCCCTGATGGGGTGCCCCAGCCATGATGTTGACATGTGCTGCAGCGGCCTATGGCAGGAGTCCAAAGCGGCGCTCGAGGCGGCTGATATTGCCGTGGTTGAGTCGGGCATTAAATTTGGCGGCATCACGGCCATTTGCGATGGCGAGCGCATTGAGGTCACCACCTACCGCTTGGACGGCTTTTACACCGACGGCCGTCACCCCCAGAGTGTGGAGCGTGCGGCGTCGCTTGAGGACGATCTGGCGCGTCGCGACTTTACCGTTAACGCTATGGCCTGGCATCCCGGGCGTGGTCTTGTCGACCGCTACGATGGCCAGGGTGATCTGGAGCGCAAGCTCATCCGCGCCGTTGGAGATCCCAAGCGTCGTTTTAACGAGGACGCGCTTCGCATGCTGCGCGCGGTGCGCTTTGCCTGCCGTCTGGATTTTATGATTGAACCCGCGACCAAACAGGCGCTTGCCGAGTGCGCGCCGCTGCTCGATGCCGTGGCACGCGAGCGCGTGGGTATTGAGCTTGAGGGCATCCTTTCGACTGGTCACGGGGGAGACGCGATGCTGCGCTACCCCGAGCTTGTTTGTGCCGCCGTGCCCGAACTCGCGCCCGCTCGCGGGTTTGATCAGCGCAGCGTCTATCATGCGTTTAACGTCTACGAGCATATCGCCCGCGTGCTGACGGTGGCAGGGGAGCTGGCGCTGTGCGACGGCGTCGCGCCCTCGTCGAGCCTTATGTGGGCGGCTTTTTTGCACGACGTTTCCAAGCCCGATTGCTTTACGGTCGATCACGCCGGCAGCGGACACTTTTACGGTCATCCCGAGCTCGGCGCCAAGAAGGCGCGTTTCATCATGGATCGCCTGGCGCTCTCGCACGATTTGGTACGCGATGTGTGCCTGCTGATCAAATACCATGACAAGCCGCTGCGTCCCGAGCGATCCTGCCTGCTCAATATGATGCGCGCGCTTTCGGGCGAGGGCGTCGATACGCCGCGTCTGATGGACGAGCTCATGGACCTTAAGCGTGCCGACACGCTCGGCAAGGCACCTTCGTGTTTCTATTACGTCGAGACGATTGAGGAGATGCGTGCGCTGGCTCGCGAGTTGCTGGCGGCGGGGGAGCCCTATACGCTCAAGATGCTTGCCATCAATGGTGGGGATTTGATCCGCGCCGGCGTCAAGTCAGGGCCGGAACTGGGGCAGCTGCTCAACGCCGCCCTCGATGCCGTAATCGAAGACAACATTCCCAACGAGCGCGAGGCCCTCCTGGCCAACCTCAACCTGGGGTAGTTAATTTGGGACGGGGCTTTTTTAGCTGCTCCTGCTGTCAATCGGACGAACCGATAGTGATTTTGGCAGAGGTAGCTAAAATAGCCCCGTCCCAAATTAACTAACCGGCTGACCTGCGCTTTCCATAACCTGCCGACATTTTTTCGGCAATTTGGAATTTTTTCTTGCGCTCGCGTTTTTTGTCCCGTAATATATTTCCTCGCAGCACGGCAGTGCAGATGTCATGTGGCCCGTTCGTCTAGCGGTTTAGGACGCCGCCCTCTCAAGGCGGAGATCACCAGTTCGAATCTGGTACGGGCTACCACTTCTTTTCTGCTGAGGCTTATGGCCCGTTCGTCTAGCGGTTTAGGACGCCGCCCTCTCAAGGCGGAGATCACCAGTTCGAATCTGGTACGGGCTACCATGAATCTGAGACCCGGACTTCCCACGGAAGTCCGGGTTTTTTATTTCCGAGCAAACCATCTGCAATTCCCATTTGGCCCATAGCTTTTCGTTCTGCTTGTGGCCCTTGCGGGTACAATATGCAAGATATTTGGACGGTCAGAAGGAGCCTCATGAAGGAGTCCTCTCAGCATACATCTAAGCCCCAGGTCGAGGTTGAGGCTTCGGGCGGCGATGACAACAAGAGTGCACGTCGCGGTGCCATTTTTATTGGCGTCGTGCTGGTTGGCTATATCGCCTATCTGGTCGTGACCGGTCAGATGGGGCAGTTTTGGGCTGCCATGTCGAGCGTCCAGGCGCCGTGGCTCGTTGTTGCATGCTTTTGCATGTTCCTGTACCTCTTCTTTGGCATCGTTGCCTATGCGATTGCCGTCTGGCTCGATCCCAATTCGCCCGTCGGCATTCGCGATCTGATCTCGGTCGAGGCGAGCGGTATCTTCTTTGGCAACCTGACGCCCATGATGATGGGCTCTACGCCTGCCCAGATCTACCGCCTGACCAAGGCAGGCCAAAACGTCGGCGAGGCCGGTGCCACGCAGTTCACGCGCTTTATCGTGTATCAGTTTGGCCTCGTTGCCTGGGGCGCCATTCTGCTTCTTGCTCGCATGCCGTTTTTCGCCGAGCGCTATGGCGACATGACGCTGCTGTGCGTCTTTAGTTTTGGCGGTCACTGCTGCATTCTGCTTGGCATCTTTGCCGTCGCGCTCATGCCCAAGACCGTCACACGTGTCGCGCACTGCATCATCAATTGGCTCGAGCGAATGGGCGTCTCGGCCACCAAGATCGAGGGCTGGCGTACGTTTGTCGACGGCGAAATCTACTCGTTCTCCGAGAAGTTCAAGCTTTCGGCCGGCCATTTTTCGTCCATGCTGCTCACGGTGGTCATCACCATGTTGCAGCTCGCGTTTTTCTATCTCGTGCCGTATTTCCTGATGCTTGCCTTTGGCCACCACGAAGTTGACTTTTTCTCGGTCATGGCCGCGAGCGCCTTTGTTCAACTCCTGAGCTCTGCTGTTCCCCTGCCCGGTGGCACCGGTGGTGCCGAGGGCGGCTTCGCGCTGTTCTTGGGTCATTTCTTTGGATCGGCGTCGACCGCCGGTTACCTGCTGTGGCGCCTCATTACGTTTATCGCGCCGACTATTTTGGCCGCGCCCCTGCTGGGCCTCAAGAGCGCTCACAACGAGAGTATCCATGCACGCTGGGATCGCGTGATGCGCAAGCTCGGACGAACGCCTCAGACGTCCTCTAAGCCTGCAAAGCCCCATCCTGTGCATGCGGTTACCGTGGATCCCAATCAACATGCTCAGAAGGCTTCTGGGGCCGCCAAACCGGCGCATAAGGCCTATGTGCGCCAGACGGGCGACGGCATCCGTGTGTCCCCGGCTGCTTTGAACAAAAAGAAACACTCTAAGGCGTAATAGTTGGTCGTGCGTTCTTCATGTTGCCGGGCATTTTTGTGCCGGATGGGGGATAATCCTCTTACGTAGATTAACTCTCATCTGTTGATGAATGCTCGCATTCCGAAGGGATACAACCATGGCCACCAACAAACCGCGCCTCGACCGCCGCATCGTTCGCAGCCGCAATGCCATCCTTTCTGCATTTGAGCGCCTTTTGATGGATAAGCCGCTTGCCGACATTACGGTGAGTGCTATCGCGCGTGAGGCAAATGTCGACCGCAAGACCTTTTACGTACACTTCGGTACGGTTGACGGCCTGCTCGATGCGATCGCCGTTGATGTGGTGGAGATGATTGCCGACTCGGTCGAGAAAACGCTTGCTTCTATGGACGGCGACACGAACGAGCGTGCCCTCGGAGCGGCGGCAACGTTTTTTAAGACCATCAACGAGGCACTTTGCAATAACCTCGTGCTCAATCGCCAGTTGATTGAAAACATCCCGCTCGACGATTTTATGACGCGTTTGCGCGTGCCGCTCGAGCACGAGATTGCCGAGCGCAATCTGCTGCCCGAGGGCCTAAAGGACGAGATGTTCGATTACTACCTGGCATTTTTGCTGTCTGGTGTTATCGGCATCTATCGCGCGTGGGCTTTGTCCGACGGCTCGGTTCCCATCGAGCGCGTCTCGGCGGTCGCCAACGACTTGACTCTTAATGGCCTGTCGAGCCTGGAGTCTCGCTTGGAATAGACCTTCTGTTGGCAACTGCTTCCATCAGACCCTTAATGAGTTGCGGTAAAATAGTGTCTGTTTTTGCTGGTAGAAGGCATAATCAGACGCGATTTCACCGCAACTTAGGGGTTATATGTTAAATATGGTGCGGGCTCCCCAAAATACCTTGGGGAGCCCGCGCGTTTGTATTCTATCGATGATGGGGTACTAGCAGTTTGATTTAAGCTTGCGGCCCTGCTTTTCAAACTTGTGCATATCGCTATCGGCCATGCCCTGTGTCATATCGTCATGGCGCTTGGTGTAGAGCGGATCTTTGGGGTCGTTCCAAATGCGCTCTGCCACGGATGACCAAGCTTTGGCGGCGGCACGGGTCTTCTCGCGCAGTTGTTCGGGAGACTCCTTCTCTACCAAGTCGGTGCTCATGGCGCCTGCCTCTGCGACCATTTTGGGCAGCACATCGGGGTTCTCGAGCATGGGGCAAGGCTTGAGGTAGTTGTCGTTAAAAGGCTGGCCTTCGTAATACTTCATAAAGAGGGGAGAGCGAAGTGCGTCAAGCAGGCTTACGTCGTGGATATTGGCATTGGAGTAGTGAATGAAAACGCACGGCTCCACGTCTCCCGCCGCGTTGATATGTAGGTAGCGTCGCCCGCCGGCGATACAGCCGCCCACGAACTCACCGTCATTTTGGAAATCGAGGGTAAAGAGAGGCTTTTTCTCTCGCATCTCGCGAACAAAATGATACATGTGTTCGCGCTGCTCAGGCGTGGGCATAAGCTCGTTGGTGGCATTGCGGCCGACAGGCATAAAGTAGAAATACCAGCAGAAGAGCGCGCCCTCGCGAATCATCCAGTCCATGTTTTCCTCGGTGGCGACGGTATCGGCGTTGGCGCTGGTCCAGCACGTCGAGATTCCAAACGGCAGTTTTCGCTCACGCAAAAGTTTCATGGCGTGTTCGATTTTTTCGTACGTACCCTCGCCACGGCGGGCGTTGGTGGTGTGCTCGTTGCCCTCGGCGCTGATGGCAGGGACAAAGTTTGCAACGCGGATCATGTCGTCACAGAACGCCTCGTCGATGAGCGTGGAATTGGTGAAGCAGAGAAACACGCAGTCCTGATGTTTTTCGCAAATTCTGATCAGGTCGTGCTTGCGGACGAGCGGCTCGCCGCCGGTATAGATGTAGATGTGCGTGCCGAGCTCTTTGCCCTGCGTGACGATAGAGTCGATGTCATCGAAGGACAGATTCTGCTTATAGCCATACTCGGCGGCCCAGCAGCCCGTGCAATGCAGGTTGCAGGCACTTGTGGGGTCGAGCAGGATGGCCCACGGAATATTGCACTGGTATTTCTCGCGGTTCTTTTCCTGTTGGGGCCAAGCCAGCAGGTTGCCGTCGATTATAAGCGCCTTGAGCAACTTGGTGCGCATTTTGGGATTGAGGTCGAAGATGCGCATGATCAGGTCATACCAATTGCCGCGACTCTTGATGACGTTGGTAAACGCCTCGCGCTGTACGGGAAATACGCGATTGGGGACCAGTTTGTTCACGAGGTCCATGATTTTGTCGATGTTTTCTTGAGGGTTGTCGTCGAGATAATCGATGAGCTTGTTGAGCGCTGCACGCTCTGCTGACTGTGTAAGCGACATGGGTATATCCTTTCACGTGTGCTTTGTGTGTGATAGTACCCACTTGTGGATTAAACGAAGTCTAAAGATTTGGAATGTGTCTATTCAACGAATCAATTTGATTTGGGGTGAAGCGTTATACCGGACGCTCTCTGAGTTGCGGTGAAATAGGGTCAGATATTGCCTTTTAGCAGCATAAACAGTCTCTATTTCACCGCAACTTATCTGGTGTTGGCTTACTGGTAGCGCAGACACTCCACGGGGTCGAGTTTTGCTGCCCGGCGGGCGGGGTAGAAGCCGAAGATGACGCCGATGCCGACGGAGACCGCAAAGGCCAGCAGTACCGTGGCGATCGAAAAACTCGGCGTAATGGTACCGCTGGCACCGAGCTCGCCAAGCACGCCAGAGCCCGCGGCGAACATCGCTAGACCCCAGGCAAGCAGGTAGCCAATCAAAACACCCAGCAGGCCACCGGTGACGCATAGCGCCGAGGACTCAGCCAAAAACTGTGCGGTGATATCGCGACGGCTCGCACCCAAAGCTCGACGAATACCGATCTCGCGGATACGCTCGGTCACATTGGTGAGCATCATATTCATGATGCCGATACCGCCCACGAGCAGCGAAATGCTGGCAACGGCGCCCATGATGAGTGAGAACGCGCCCATAAAGGAATTGAGGGCGTCGATGGCGCTTTTCATTGAGGTCGCCGATACGCTGGCATATTCGTCGTCGTCCGCGATGCCCTTCATTCCGCGCACTTTGGATTCAATCGTCTTGCAGAGCTCATCCATATCGGTGCCCTCGGTGGCGAGCGCCGTTACGCTGGGAAACGACGGGTTCTCGTCGCCAAAGAGGGCCGAGATGGTCTCGCGCGGCATGTATAGCGTGAGCGAGCCCATGGAGTCGCTGCCGCCGTCGATAACACCGACAATCTGCATCTCGCCGTTGGAAACCTTAATGGTCTTGCCCACCGCGTCCTGCTCGTTGCCGTACAGCTGATCGGCGCCGCCACGGCTGATGAGCGCCACGCGTGCGCCAGATTGGGACTCGGCCTGGGTGTAGGTGCGTCCCGCGACGAGCTTGCTGGCACCCACGGCGTCGAGCATGTCGCTGTCGACACCCTGCGCCATGACGGTATAGCTTTTGTCACCGGCCTTGTACTCGGTATAGGCGCTGTCCACGATGCCGATCTGCTCGATCTGCGGCACCACTTTGCGAAGCTTCTCGACATCCGACTCGGTGAGCTCTTGCGACGAATAAATCTGTACCATACGCGCGGCGTTGAGGCCTAGGCTGTTGACTAGGCTGTTTTGGATGCCGCCGATAAGCGAGGTCATGGCAATGACGGAGGCAATGCCAATGACGATGCCCAAGATGGTGAGTAGGCTGCGTCCCTTGTTGGCCTCGAGGGAGTGAAGGGCTTCTTGGATAAGGTCGCGCGTGCTCATGCCTTCACTCCTTTCGTCGGATTGGCGAGTGCGGAAATCATGGGCAGGTTATCAATGGCGCCGCGCAGGGTCTGCGGCGCGTGGGCGATGTATGCGCCATCGTGAATCCGGCCGTCGCGAATGGTTACGGCACGGTCGGCCTCGGCGGCGATACCGGGATCATGCGTGATGAGCACGATGGTCTTGCCGCGTTCCTGGAGTTTGTGGAAGGTCTCCATCACGAGCGCTCCGGTCGCGGAGTCCAGGTTTCCCGTCGGCTCGTCTGCCAGGATGATGGGCGGGTCGTTGACGAGGGCGCGCGCGATGGCAACCCTCTGCATCTGCCCGCCCGAGAGCTCGGAGATGCGGTGGTCCCAGTGGTCGACCGGCAGCGTGACGGCTTGCAGCGCATGGACGGCACGCATCTCACGCTGAGCCCGCGGCGCGTTGGTGTACGACAGCGGCAGCATGACGTTTTCGATGACCGATAGGCGCGGCAGCAGGTTAAAGCTCTGAAAGACAAAGCCGATGCTCAGGGTACGGACTTCGGTGAGCTCGTCATCGTCGAGCTCCGCCACGTTGAGGCCCTGCAGGTAATAATCGCCTGCCGTCGGCTTGTCCAGGCAGCCCAGGATGTTCATGAGCGTTGACTTGCCCGAGCCCGATGGGCCGGTAATGGCCACGAACTCGCCGGGATTTACTGCCAGGCTCACGTTGTGCAGGATATGGGCGCAGCCGGCCTCGCTCTCAAAAATGCGATGCACGTTGCGGATGTCGATGACGGGACGCATTACATGCCCTCGTCGGCAGACATGCTGCCGGAGTCGCCGCCGTCGGCCGTCATGCCTGCGCCGGTGTCCACGATGAGGGTGTCGCCGTCGCGCAGTTTGGTGACCGGCACGTCCGCATTGATCTCGTTGCCCTGGTCATCGCGCTTGACCTGCGTCTTTCCGACCACGGCATCGTTGTCGTTTTGCGTCACAACGGTCACCTTAACGCGGCGCGTCTCCTTGCCTTCGTCATCAGTGGCCAGATTGACGTAATAGTGCTCGCCATCCTCGGTCATGAGCGCCATGGTCGGCACCATCACCACATCATCGAGCTGTTCGGTCACCACCGAGACCTCGGCGGTCATGCCCGGCTTGAGGCGCGCGTCGGGCGCTTCGATCAAAATGTCGACGTTAAAGGTCACGCTGCCGCTACCACCGTAGGTGGAGTCGGAGTTTGCCACCGAAGCGATTGCCGTGACCGTTCCCTGGCTCACGATATCGGGAAAGGCAGGATAGGTAACGTTGGCGCTCTGACCCACGGCGATCTTGGCGATATCCTTTTCACCCACCTGAACGGTGACCTTCATCTTGGAGAGGTCGGCGATCTGCATGCACTGCTTGCCGCCGCTCGTATCGCCTTCGCCCATAATCATGCCGCCCGTCACCGTGGCGCCGACCTTGGCGTTGAGCTCGACGATGCTGCCCGAGCTGGGTGCGGTCACGGTGCGCTCGGCGGCTTTGGCGTTGGCCTGGTCCAGGGCCGCCTGGGCCGAGGCCAGGTTGCGTTGGGCGCTCGAGACGGCACTCGTGTCGGCGGCGCCGCTGGCGCCATTCGCGCCTGCCGCTTCTGCGTCAGTCGCCGGAGCGGCTTGGGCGGCGGCTGCCGCTTTCTGTGCGTTGGCGAGGTCTTCCTGTGCCGCTGCCACCGCGCGCTGTGCCTCCGCAACGTTGCGATCGAGCTCGTCGTTTTTAATGGTCATGAGCACGTCGCCCTCGTTGACGGACTGGCCGGCTTGCACGTTGATCGATGCCACCGTGCCGTCGACAGAAGGGGAGACCACCGAAGCCGAGATAGGCTTGAGCTGGCCTTTTGCCTCGACGGTGGTCGTAAATGTACCCTCGGTGACCATGTCGGTCACCGAGTCGTTGTTGCCTGCGGGCCGCGCGTTGATGACGAAGGTCACGACAACGGCGATGAGCACAATGGCGGCCACGACGCCGGCTGCAATGCCGCGTCGGATGAGCTTTTTGCGCCGACGCTCGGCACGTTTCGCCTTGAGCTTGGCGTAGGCCTCTTCGTCAGAAATCTCGCTTGTATCGCTTGTGCCGCCGCTTTGCAGCGTGGCGTGTACGGTTGTTATGAGGGGAAGCGTTTCGGTGGCACCCTCGGGCGCTCGCTCGGTATCATTCGGTCCCGGGGTGATGGTGGGGACATTCGACATGGCGTCTCCTTTATAAAAAGTTCTTCGATAAGTATATGCGCCCGTCGCGAGAGGCGGGCGCATTATGGCATTATCTTTCGGTACTGTTAGATTGGAGCGTCAGTTCCCCGTTGTGCGAAGGTGTGATTCCTTACGAGTGCACGACCACGCACAGGCCGACGCTGATGCAGTCGTGGAGCGCTTTGGCATCGGCCAGGCGCAGGTTGATGCAGCCGTGGCTTCCACACCATTTGTACGATTCGGCACTATCGAAGCTCGAATCGTTTTGCCAGGTGGCGTCGTGGAAACCGACCATATTGCCCTCGAACGGCATCCAGTAGCTCACCGGGCTCTCGTATTTGGGCTTACCGGTCGCGGGGTCTTTGGCACCGATGAGCTTGCTTGCGCCGTCGTTGCTGTTGATCTGCCACACGCCCTCGGGGGTGGCGTCTTCGCCCGGTTTGCCGGAAATAAAGTTGGCCTCCCACACGATATTGCCGTTCTCGTCGTAGTAGCGCGCGTGCTGCTCGGATAGGTCGACGTCGATATAGGCCTTCCAATCGGGCTCGCCCTTGGCGGTAAACGTGTCGGCCTTCTTGGAGTACGAAATCTCGATATCGCCGGTCTGCTTGTTATTGATAGCGTCCTCTACCTGCTTGGCGAGCGTGTCGCTGTCGATGGACCAGCCAAAGTCGCCGCCCTCTACAGCGCATTCCTTACCGTCGGCGCGTGTCCACCAGCGGGTGGTGCCCACGGTGTTAAAGCCGTTAGCGAGGTCTGCTGCCCAGCTGCTGATCTGCGACGTATCGAGCGTGGGGTTGGCCGGATCGGCAAAGCTGATCCACTGCAGCACCGAGCTGCCGTCCACCTTGCCGGCATCATTGCCGTTGAGCTTAAGGGTCACGTTGACGCCCAAGAAGTTGTTGGCGGCATCGCATGCAGCCTGAATCTGGTCGTTGGTGAGGGTGCCGTTGAGCGGTTCATAGGCGTCGTTGCCGATCTTGGTGATATCGACGTTCTCGGCGAGCGACGCGAGCTCGATCTCGGCATATTTGATGACATGCTCGCGGTCGAGCTTCTCGTTGGAACGGGCCTTCTCAACGGTGAACTTGCCGGCCTTCTCGTCATAGGAGCTGTTGGCCTCGAAGGTGCCCGAGCGGCCCTCATTGAACTCGTCGATGGCACTGCCCAGGTCTTCCTCAAACTGTTTTTGGTCAAAGGCATCGGAGAGCATGGACAGGTCGACATCTTGGTCCAAGTCGACCGAGGCGTTCTTGGTGGCGCTAACGGTTTTGCCGCCGAGCGACGCAATGAGGCGCGACGGCCACAGCAGCGGCTCATTTTTGCTGATAATTTCGTGGGCGGCTTCCTCGCCATCGACGATGGGCTCGTCGGACTCGGGCTGATAGGTCCAGCTAAAGCTGTCGTCCGAAACGGTGAGCTTGTAGTGCTTCCATGCCGAGTTGACCTTGGTGGCTGCCGAAGATGCGTTAGAGAGCGAGATGTCGACGCCGGCGATGGTAGTGTTTGGGTAAGCGACCTGCGAGAACGCCACGACGCCTACGATGTAGACGATCGCGACGAGGCCGAGGACGACAAAGAGGGCCGTCTTTCCGCCCGACTTGCTGCTTTTGTTGGTGCGCTTGTCCGCGGGCCCGCGATTGTTTGCCGTGCGCGTGTGCGAAGGGCCCTGCTTGGGGGCGGCACCATGTGCGGGACGCTGCTGATATTGTTGATGCTGCTGGTATTGACGCTGATTCGGGCGCTGAGAGGCATTGGCCGGTCCGTGTTGTTGGGTGTGAGCCGGCGCGATGGGGCGCGGCGATTGGACGCCGCCCGTATGCCTACTGGGCTGTTGCGGATCGGGAATCATGCTGCTGCGGTCGATTTGCGACATCGTATATATTTCCTTCGAGTTTCGCCTTGCGGCTCATCGTGTTTTAACTGGGCTTGCATTATAGCGATTAGCCTGTTGTTTGTGGTTCGGAAACAGTATCAGTTTGGAGAAGTCTGCCTATCCGCATATGCCGCATTTGGCGCAGGCAGAAAGCGCGGCCGGGGCTTGAGCGATGCCACCCTTGGCCGTCTCGCGCAGGGTTGCCGGCAGGGCATGGCCCACCGACAGCATCACATGCGCCATCTGGTCAAACGGCACCAGGCTTTTGATGCCGGCGAGCGCGAGCTGGGCCGAGCTGAAGGCCGCGGCCACGCCGATGGCATTGCGGTTTTGGCACGGCACCTCCACGAGTCCGCCCACGGGGTCGCAAACGAGGCCCAGCAGATTGCTCAGCGCGATGGAGCTGGCGTCGAGTGCCTGCTCGGGGGTGCCGCCGAGCATCTGCACCAGCGCGGCGGCGGCCATGGCGGCGGCGCTTCCTACCTCGGCCTGGCAGCCGCCCTCGGCGCCGGCGACGCAGGCGCTCGTGGTGAGGTTGAGGCCGATGGCGGCGGCGCAGTAGAGGGCGTCCATGACCTGCTCGTCATTGAGCTGCAGGTGGTCGGCCAGGGCCAGCACGCAGCCGGGCACGACGCCCGCGGAGCCTGCCGTGGGGGCCGCGACGATCACGCCCATAGTGGCGGAGCGCTCAAGTACGGCCATGGCACGTGCCACGGCTTCGGTCTGTACGGCGCCCATTAAACTGGAGCTAAGGTCGTTGCGGCCGGTGGCATCGACGAGCTTAGCCTCGCCGCCGATAAGCCCGCCGAGCGAGCGCTGCGGATTGGCGATGGGGGCCGTGGTCTCCTCGCGCATGACGTCGAGCACGCGGCGCATGGCGGCGACGGCGTGCGCCTCGCCGGTAAGGCGCCCCTCGCGCACGGCCATGACGGCGCCGATGCTGAGCCCCAGCTCCTCGCACGCGTCGAGCAGTTGCTCGCCGTCGTCGAAGATCTCCTTGGCCGAGACGCCGGGGGAGAGCGATGATGCCGAGCCGGGGAGCTCAATAAAGGTGGCGTAGCCGACGTTGTCGAGTTTGCGCACCATGGGGATGACGGTGTCATCGGGTGCGCCGTCGGTCTCAAAGACGGAGTAGGCCTGGCCGCCCACCTCGGTGCGGTAGGTACGGCAGAAGGCGATGTTCACGTGCGCGTAGGCGAGCAGGTTCGTAAGTGCGGCGAGTACGCCGGGGACGTCCTGATGCGCCACGAAGAGCGTGGAGTACATGCCCGAGATGTCGACGCCGACGCCGTTGATGCGGCTGATGCGCATCTTGCCGCCGCCCAGGCTTTCGCCGCGGACCTGCGCCGTAGCGCCCGTGTCGTCGACCATGTCGATATCGACGGTGTTGGGGTGGAGGGAGGCGTCGTCGCCCTTGATGTCAAAGTGATAATCGAGGCCCTGCTCGCGTGCGAGGTCGAAGGCTTGCTTGATATTCTCGTCGTCGGTGTCGAGGCCCAGGATGCCCGCGACGAGCGCGCGGTCGGTGCCGTGGCCGCGGTAGGTGTGGGCGAAAGAGTTCCACAGGCCAAAGGTAACCTTGGTGATGCGGCCCTCGAGCAGGCTGGCGGCCACCTGTGCGCAACGCAGGGCGCCGGCGGTGTGCGATGAGCTGGGGCCGACCATGACGGGCCCCAAGATCTCGAATGCCGAGGTCGTAGCTAGTGTTTGCGGCTTGCCTGCCATGGCTGCTCCTTTGTCTTGTCTCGTCGTCCCGAGGGGCGGGGCATAAGGTCGCCTGCTCGGGCAGTCCTGCTCGCACGGAGAGCACATTAAGTGCTCTCCGGCTCGTGCGGAACTCGCGATCGACCTTATGCCCCGCCCCTCGGGACTAAGGATACATGGTTGGAGTTGCTAGATGGCAAAATTCATCAGCTAGTGACGCAGCGTAGGCTCATATCGAAACATCTTCACCACCGGATTAATAACAAAAGAAGTACCGCTTGGGGGCAGTACTTCTTTTGAAAGCGTGTGCGTGTTGCGACCTTGGTGGTTTCTAATTACAGGCCGCAGGCTGCTTTGAGTTCTTTGACTCGATCGGTCTTCTCCCAGGTGAAGTCGGCGTCTTCGCGGCCGAAGTGGCCGTAGGCTGCCGTCTTCTCGTAGATCGGTCGACGCAGGTCCAGGTCGCGGATGATCGCGCCCGGACGCAGGTCGAAGGTCTTCTCGACGGCTTCGACGATCTTGTCCTCGGCAACATGCGCGGTGCCGAAAGTGTCGACCATGATCGACAGCGGCTTGGATACGCCGATGGCGTAGGCCAGCTCGACCTCGCAGCGGTCGGCCAGGCCAGCGGCCACCACGTTCTTGGCGACCCAGCGCGCGGCGTATGCGGCGGAGCGGTCGACCTTGGTGCAGTCCTTGCCGCTAAAGGCGCCGCCGCCGTGACGGCCGTAACCGCCGTAGGTGTCGACGATGATCTTGCGGCCGGTGAGGCCCGTGTCGCCCATGGGGCCGCCCACGACAAAGCGACCGGTGGGGTTCACATAGATGTCGGCGTTGTCCCACGGCATATTCTCGGCAGCCATGACGGGGATGATGACGTGCTCGATGAGGTCGTCCTTGATCTTACCCATGTCCTCGATCTCGGCGGCGTGCTGCGTGGAGATGACGATGGTCGTGACCTCGACGGGCTTGCCGTCCTCGTAGCGCACGGTTACCTGGGTCTTGCCGTCGGGGCGCAGGTAGGGCAGGGTGCCGTCGTGGCGCACGGCGGCCAGGCGCTCGGCCAGGCGGCTCGCCAGGTAGTGCGGCATGGGCATGAGGGTCTTGGTCTCGTTGGAGGCATAGCCAAACATCATGCCCTGGTCGCCGGCGCCGATCAGGTCGATCGGGTCGGTGGTGGCGCCGGTCTGGGTCTCGAAGGACTCGTCGACGCCCTGGGCGATATCGGGCGACTGCTCGTGGATGAGGCTCATAACACCGCAGGTATCGCAGTCAAAACCGAACTTTGCGCGGTTGTAGCCAATGCGGCGGATAACGCCACGGGCAATCTCCTGCACGTCGACGTAGGCCTGGGTGCGAATCTCGCCGGCAACGATGACGGTGCCGGTGGTCACGAGGGTCTCGCAGGCGCAGCGGACGTTCTCAACGTTGGCGGGCACGCCGTTGGGCGCAATGTAGCCCTGCTCCTGAAGCTCTATTTCTTTAGCGAGGATTGCGTCGAGGACGGCGTCGCTGATCTGGTCAGCGATCTTATCGGGAT
>OLQT01001280.1_pt1 | contig 15811 bp, 11 predicted proteins | sample 1672651 | NCBI WGS metagenome assembly OLQT01 (sample SAMEA3136709, study PRJEB25190) | human gut metagenome | biome: human gut; feature: human-associated habitat; material: faeces | place: Austria | collected 2013 | reverse complement strand
GCTCGGCGGTGTTCTCCATGTCCAGCTCAGCATTCAGCTCGACCAGCCGGGCGGATTTCTCGCGCAGTTCGTCCTCCTGCGGGAAGGGTTTCTCCAGCTCCTCGCGGGCATTCTCGACCTGACGCTCAAGGTCTGAGAGGCGCGTGTTGAGAGCGCCCAGCTTCTTGTCCAGCGCCGTCAGCGTGTTTTCAATGCGGGTGACATTGCCCCTCGCATCCGCGCCCAGCTCGACGTGGTGCTCAAGCGCTCCCTTGAGCGTGAGGACGTGCTTTCCGAAGGCTTCGAGCGAGACCTCTACGTCGAAGCCGCGGAAGGAGCCAATGTGAACGGGCTCTGTGTCCATGATAGTCGGCAGAATTTGCATCAGCGCCTCGCCCGCGGCGACGCGCTCGTCGTAGTGCAGCCCTTGAAGCTCGATGCCTGCGAAGCTGTCCGCGGGCGCGGGATGGGCGTCGCGCGTGGCGACGTCCGCCTCGCAGCCCATGATGGCTGCTTTCGTCGCGGCTATCTCGCGCGGGAAGTATTGCATCAGCCTGTCCTCAAGCTGGTACTTTTGGCTTTGGTGGCTGGACTTGAGCAGCCGCAGCTTGGCGACCTGCACGTCCAGGTCCATCTTCTCCTTGATGCGCGGATCGCCCGCACACAGTGCCTTGACCTCGGCGTAGGACAGCGTGGTCTCGTCTGCGTCCTCGCAGGAGCGAACGGGGCTTTTGCTGGTCATTATCTGCGAGATGAACTTTTGCTTATTCTCAAGCGTCTGCCAGAGGTAGGCGTCGAAGGTATTCTCAGTGACGTACCTGTACACATGGACGGTATCATTCATATTGCCCTGACGCGCAATGCGGCCCTTGCGTTGTTCAAGGTCGCCGGGACGCCATGGGGCGTCGAGGTCGTGGAGTGCGACGAGCCTGTCCTGTACATTTGTCCCCGCGCCCATCTTGGCCGTGGAGCCCAGGAGCACGCGCACATTGCCGGAGCGCACTCTGGAGAACAGAGCTTTCTTTTTCTCATCAGTGTTGGCGTCGTGGATGAAGGCTATCTCCTCCGCCGGTACGCCCCGAGAGATCAGCTTCGTTTTTATGTCGTCATAGACGCTGAAGCCCTTGCCCGGCGTTGAGAGGTCGCAGAAAATGAGCTGCGTCAGCTTCTTGTCTGCGCCGTCCTGCCAGATACGAAACACGTTGTCTACGCAGCGGTTGACCTTCGTTCCCGGCTCGTCTGGCAGCAGCGGGTTCACCACGCGCTGGTCGAGGCCGAGCTTGCGCCCGTCATTCGTGATGGCGAGCATATTGTCCTCAGACGGGTCTACCATCCTCGCATGGACTTTCGTTGCGCGCTCGGATAGCTCCTGCACGAGCTTTCGCTGAATCTCCGTCGGCTGCGAGACCTCGTTGTGGTACACGACCTCCGGCGTGGGCAGGTTTAGCTGATCGGAGGTCTTGATGTCCGCAGCCTCCTTAAAGATGCTCATAAGCTCGGGTAAATTGAAAAACTTGCTGAACCGCGTCCGCGCCCGGTAGCCGGTGCCTTCAGGCGCAAGCTCCAGCGCCGTGACCGTTTCGCCAAAGTTCGCCGCCCACGAGTCGAAGTGACCGAGGCCGAGGCGCTCCAGCGTGTCGTGCTGGAGATAGCGCTGCATCGTGTAAAGCTCCGTCATCGAGTTGCTTACCGGCGTGCCTGTGGCGAACACGACGCCGCGGCTGCCGGTCAGCTCGTCCATGTAGCGGCACTTCATGTACATGTCGCTGGATTTCTGCGCCTCGGAGGTAGAAATGCCCGCCACGTTGCGCATTTTGGTATATAAAAATAAGTTTTTGTAGCTGTGCGCCTCGTCCACATACAGCCGATCTACACCGAGCTGCTCAAAGGTAACGACATCATCCTTGCGTTCCTCGGCGCGCAGCTTTTCGAGCTTGAGCTCCAGCTGCTTTCTGGATTTCTCCAGCTGCTTGATGGAAAAGCGCTCGCCGTTGTTGCTTTTCAGCTCCTCGATGCCCTCCATGATTTCGGCAATCTCGTCCTGGAGCAGCTGCTCCTGACGCTCATGCGAGACAGGGATTTTCTCAAACTGCGAGTGACCAATGATCACCGCGTCATAATCGCCCGTGGCAATTCTCGCACAGAATTTCTTTCGGTTGCCAGTCTCAAAATCCTTTTTCGTCGTAACCAGAATGTTGGCGGAAGGGTAAAGACGCAGGAACTCGGAAGCCCACTGCTCCGTCAGGTGATTGGGCACGACGAACATGCTTTTTTGGCACAGGCCAAGCCGCTTGCTTTCCATGGCAGCCGCTACCATCTCGAACGTCTTGCCCGCGCCCACCTGATGGGCAAGCAGCGTGTTGCCGCCGTACAGGACATGGGCGACAGCGTTCCGCTGGTGTTCCCGCAGAGAAATCTCCGGGTTCATGCCAGCGAAAATAATATGGCTGCCGTCGTATTCGCGTGGACGAACAGAGTTGAACAGCTCATTGTACTGCGTCACCAGCGTCTGCCGCCGCTCAGGGTCTTTCCAGATCCATTCGCGGAAGGCATCCTTGATCGCCTGCTGCTTCTGCTGCGCGAGGGTAGTCGCTTTCTGGTTGAGCACGCGCTGCTCTTTTCCGTCCGCATCCTGCACAGTGTCGTAGATGCGCACATCCCGCAGGTTCAGCGTATCCTCCAGAATCTTGTAGGCATTGGCCCTGTCCGTACCGTAGGTGGTATACGCGGCGACATTGGAGCGGGACACGACATTCTTGCCGTTGATGCGCCACTCGGCGGTATGGGGCGAGAAGTGTACCTCGATGGCACGGCGCTGGTAATACGGGGTATTGAGCAGCTCGTACATGAAGTCCTGAATGTACTCCGGCGCGATCCACGTCGCGCCCAGCCGCACGTCAATGTCGGACGCCTCCAAATCCTTGGGCTGTGCGGCTTCCAGCGCCGTCACATTGGGCTGAAAGGCAGCGTCCGACTGCACAGCGGTTCTGGCCTCGCGCAGCTTTTGCCGCACATTGCCGGACAGGTATTCATCTGCCGTCACATACTGCGCCTCGGTGCCGGGGATTCGGAAGATGACGCCTGTCAGCTCCTGAACGATGTCCTCCTCGCTTTTCCCGGTCAGCTGGGCCATATAGCCGAGGTCAACCCTGGCGCGCTCCCCGATGGACACCGCCAGAGCATCAGCAGAGGTGTCCACATGATCGACGCTGCGCTGCTGCTTGATCGTCCGCTTTGTAAACATATCCGCCTTCCGCAGCAGCTTGTGATCATCATCGAGGATTTCGAGCGAGCAGAGCAGGTAGTAGGAGGAATCCGAGGAAAACGCAAGGCGGTTTGCACGGTCATTAATGAGGCCAAAGCGTGCGGAGAAGCTGTCATACAGAGTATTCAGCTCCTGCTGAAGCTGCTCAATTTCCCCGTCGCCGTGCTCATCGAGCTGCGCGTCGATCAGCTTGCGCACCTGATCCCGCAGGGCAATCATCCCCTTGACGCGCTCCTGCGCCGTCTGATTCAGGTGTGGCTTCACCATGCGGCTGTTCTCGCGGTAATAGACGGTGCCGTCGATCACCGTATACGAGAAGTTGCGCACGTCGGGATCAGCGGGAATGGATTCATCTATCGCTTCATTGTCGCCCAGATCGGGCAGCGCCGCTTCCTGATAGGTGCCGTGGATATGGCCAATTGCCTCATGCAGCTGATCTGCGAGGCTCACGCCCTCTTTCGGGAGAACGGTGAAGCTCTCCCGGCCGTACTGCGTATTCTCCTTCGCCAGCGTGCCCAGAATCATCTCCGGGTGCTGAACAAAGTAGCTGTTCATGGTCAAGCCATCTGCGTCTTCACCCACATGCACCCAGTCCGGCTCAATCTCGATGGCTCGATCCCGCTTTTGCAGGAAGATGATGTCCGAAACGACTTCTGTGCCCGCGTTGGCGCGAAAGGCGTTGTTGGGCAGCCTGATCGCGCCCAGCAGCTCCGCACGCTGCGCGATATATCTGCGCACCTCCGGGGACTGCTGATCCATCGTGTAGCGGGAGGTGACAAAGGCAATCACGCCGCCCGGGCGCACCTGGTCGATGGCCTTGGCAAAAAAGTAATTATGAATGGAAAAACCGAGCTTATTGTAAGCCCGGTCGTTGACCTGATAGTTGCCAAAGGGCACATTGCCGATGGCGAGGTCGAAGAAGTCGCGCCTGTCCGTCGTTTCAAAGCCCGCGACGGTGATGTTGGCCTTGGGATAAAGCTGCTGTGCGATGCGCCCTGTGATACTGTCCAGCTCTACGCCGTACAGGCGACTGGCCTGCATTCCTTCCGGCAGCATTCCGAAGAAATTTCCAACGCCCATCGACGGCTCCAGAATGTTGCCGCCGGTGAAGCCCATCTGCGCGACAGCATCGTACATCGCCCGAATGACGACAGGGCTGGTGTAGTGTGCGTTGAGCGTCGAGGCGCGCGCCGCCTCGTATTCCTGCGGTGTGAGTATGGCGGCAAGTTGCCGGTATTCATCTGCCCACGCCGGCTTGTCGGGGTCAAAGGCATCTGCCAGACCGCCCCAGCCCACATAGCGCGAGAGCACCTCCTGCTCCTGCGGCGTTGCTGCACGTCCTTCAGCTTCAATCTGCTTGAGCGTTCGGATGGCGGCAAGGTTGTTGCCATACTTGGCCTTCGCACCGCCCTCGCCGAGATGATCATCCGTGATGCGGAAGTTCTCTGCAGCAGGCTGAGTTGGCTGATGATGTGCAGGTTCTTCCACGCGAAGCCGCTCAATGACCACATCATAGGGCAAGCCGTTTTTCTCACCCGGATAGACGGCTTCCGTTTCTGTTGTAAATGTGTGTCCTTCTTTTACAGAGTCAGACGAAAGCAGACCCGTATTGCGCTCATCCAACATCAGCAACTGTTCAAAGCGCTCGATGCTCTCTGAGCGGAAGATGGGATAAGCCTGAGAAGGGTCCTGAAGCTGTATATTGAAATGCCCGATCTGGGTAATGACGAAGGGGCGGTCATCCAGATAGACGGTATCGCCGACCTTGTACGGGTGCTCCTGCGCAGCGTATTCGGATGAACCCTCTCCTTCGTTTTGAGCAGGAGATTCTGTGCTATCCCGCTCAGCCTGAAGCTGCTCCGCCAGCTCCGTTACCTGCTGAATGAACGGGCTGTCTCTGAGTGCTTCCTCATCCACAACCTCGCCATTGACGATGCCCGCGTCAGCCAGATGCTCACGCACGGCTTCGGTGTCGATGGATTCGTCATCATCCGGCATTTCTACGTTCGCTTCTACGCCATCCGAGAAATCAGATTCCGGAGCAGACTCATTCCTATCGGCTTGTACTTCCTCGGCTTCCTGCAACGCACCGATGCTTTCCAGTTCCTTTGGCGTCATATACCGGTCATGCGCGATCGAGGCATCAATCCGCTTTGCCACCTGCGCCCAGCTGAGCTGAACAGGCGGGCAGCCTTCCTTTTCCAGTTTGATGCCCTTGCCGTCATGGCTTTCTCCGCTGCGGTCGGAGCCTGACACCGCATGGGAGCGCCCGCCGATTCCGTATTCTCCTTTGAGGAAATCCGCCTTTTCCTTGGGTGTATGCGCGGGATATGCCGTAAAGAAGCGATAGATTCTTTCCTTGCCGCCAGCCATAAGGCTTCCTCTGGAAAGGGAGTCGTCGATTTCGTCCTCAGTGATGAAGGCTGTCGGCCTTGCGACCTCCGTCAGCAGGGATTCGTATTCCCTGCGGGGAAGGGCAAGCTCCCTGAGCGACTGGGACAAGGCAGCCGGGTTGTGAAAACGGAAGCGCAGGAGATTGCGGTTCTGCACATAGGCGTTGGCAAAGGTATTCATCTCTGCGGTGATGCCGGACAGAAAAGCCGGATCAGAAAGACGTTCAGCCAATCGGGCCGTTTCGTCCGGAAAGCCGCCGCCGTAGATTTGTTCCAGGGATGGAAGAAGGGCTTTTCCATCGGGCGTTGTGTCTCCATACAGATTCCACAGACGCTGAGCGATCATAGCGCGCTCATGCGCAGGGGCAGTCGCCAGCTCCATCATGCTCAGAAACTGCCCGCTTTCCAGCAGTTCCTCGATGCGCTTTGCAGCGTCCTCCCAGGACATGACCTGCGCAATCCGGGTGTATCGCGCCGAGCCGCCGGGCGCGAATCGAATCCCGTTCTCCTCATACCATGCGCTGATGCGGCCATGCTCCGTGGCCATACCGTTGCCGCCGTGATAAACCTGCCGGAGAATCTGCGCCATTTCTTCAACCGGCTTTCCCTGGGAAAACTCGGCAGCAAGAATCAGACGGTGATTGGTGGTGTTGCCGCCCGTGCGCAGGATGTCATCCATGTCCTCCTGCGGAACAGAAAAAGCGAAGGGCGTCGCCGGGACGCTCTCCGCTTCCATGGTATCAATCAGCGCGATCTGCTCCGATTCGCCGGGGATGATGAAGCTCATCTGCTCCAGCACGGGGTCGTAATCCGTCAGGCGTAGATCAGCTCCGACAGGATCGTCTCCTCGGCCTGCGCCTGCAGCGCGTTCATGCTCTGCACCCAGGTCATCTGATCCTGCGCCTTCAGCGCCTCCGTCACGCCCGCCTGCCTCGTCAGCTCGTTCATCAGGCTTTCGAGCCGGTTCTGCGCCGTCTGCTCGATCTCCTGCAGGTGCTCCATCAGCTTCCCGCTGAGCATCAGTCTCGTGTACAGCCCTGGACGATTCTCCTCCAGATAGCGCTGTCTCAGCAGGCCGTACTTGCCCAGCGGCATTTGCTCTGCTTCGGTCAGCCCCAGGTCTGGCAGCAGATAGTCCCCGCTCTGCCTGTACTTCAGTTCGATCATGTTCCATGCTCCTTTCTGTCTGCCTGATTGTCATTTCAATCTGCCGCAGCACCTGGCCTGTGATCATGCTGACCGCGTTGCCAAGCTCCCCGGCAGTTGCAGGGGTGTTGAAGTTCAGCACCTCGGTGAAGTCCTCACGATAGAGTTCTGGTTCCAGTCCGCATCGCAGCTGAAGGCTGTACGCGATGCTGGCTGTTGCCGCCTGTCTGAAGGACGTCCCGATGTTGAAATCATCATACTCCGATAGGAAGGAATCCGCAACGCTGTCGAGGATGTCCCTTCTGTGATCTCTCCAATAGGCCAGCGCCTGCTGGCTGGCAATCTGATTGATCTGCTCCGCAAGGGGCATTTCGGCGTCTGCGCTGTATACCTCTTCCAGCATTTTGCGGACAGGTTGCTCCGTCTGTTCGGTTATTCGCCACGGCTCGACATCTCTCGACTCACGACGGGTGCCAGTGTCCGATATATCAAAGACATAGCGCACACCCATTCCGCCAGAACCGGCTGTCAGCAGCGCAATGCCCTTGGAGCCGCGCCGGATGTACCGGTGCATGGTATTGTTCCAGAGATCGTACTCGGCACAGGCCGTTGCATCCGGGCGCTGGGCATAGATCAGCAGCTGATCACGATAGGGGTACTTGTACAGTCTGGATGATGTGCCCAGAAAAGCCGCCCAATCCAAATAATCTCCGGTAATCTTTCGGGCGGTATCATCAGCCAGTGAAGCGTAAATCTGTGCCTTTGTAGCCATGTGTTTCTCCTTCCTGTTAATATTGGTCAATCATGAAATCAGGTGCGATGTCAGCTACAAGCTGGTTATATTCTTCATCGCTCATCCTGCAAAGACTGGCAATGACCTCTTCAGACAGTCTCTTGAGATCAGTTTCATCGTATGCCAGGTAGTGCATCATATCTCGCAACTCAGCAATCGTGCCAAGGCGGGTTCCCTCATTGTAAAGACAGATCAGCGTGATCTCTTCCGTGCGAAACTGGTTCAAGCAGTCACCTTCTTTCGTCAGATTTCGTCGCTTTTCGCGCAGTCAGCACAGCACGCAGGTTCACTTGTGGTGTGCCAATATGGCTGCTGACAGATGTCGCATTGCCTCAGGCTTTGCGGATATGCCTCTTCGGGCGCGTCTCTGTCATCCCCGACATACCACAGCGCATACGCCACGAGATCCTGAAGATCCCAATCAGCAGGCAGCACAACCTCCAGAAAGTAATCACAGTCGATTGCACCATCCTGAACGGATTGATAATTGGTGTTGATGATGTGGCAGCGTTCATCAGTCAGCGCGCAATTGCCGGCATGGTAGTTTGCACACTCTTCATGAGCAAGCGCCCGGATGTGCTTGAGTATTTGTTTGTTCGTCATGTGCACCTCAATTCTCGCAGGGGCAAGGCTTGCCCCTGACGAGAGAAGGACATCACGCCGGGTGGCGGATGTCCTCCTCAGTCAGATAGATGCCATAACGGCCCAGCTCAGGGATGGCGTTGTTCTCAGCATCGTTCCGAGCACGCTGAAAGTCGCCGTCATCGCTATTCACATTGAGCGTACTCAGGGAATAGACAGGGCTGTCCAGCCTAAGCTCCCGATACTCGTTATAGCGGGCAATCTGCCAGATGCCATTCTTTCGGCACAGGTAATCCATGACACCAACCAGGAACAGCGCACAGCGGTATTGCCCATCGTCATAGAGACGCTCGACCCACTCATTCTGGTCGATTCCGTCGATGAACGCCAGATCGCCGGTGGCGCGAAGCCTGCCCAGCATGGAGTCTGCCAGAACGTAGAAGTTCATCAGGGAGTGATCGTCATGAACAGGAATACGGGTATGAGCAGCACGCCCTAGCGCAAGCTCTTCCCAGTAGTCTTCGAGAATGTCCTCGACGCTGACATCCAGCGCATACGCAAGGTTGTACAGGGTTACTGCTTCGCAGCGATCCAACTGCGCTTTGCCGTTCAGAATGTCGCGCAGCGTGGACTCGGGGATATTGCTGCTGGCGCTCAGTTCAGCGCGGGTCAGGTTTCGGGAGTTCATCAGGTTATTCAGAAACATCATATTATCTCTCCATTTCTTGTGTCTTGGGTTTGATGGTCGGCGCGGGGGTATTCAGCGTCGTTTTCTGCTCGCGCCTATATGCCCGCTGCGTTTCCTTGTCATAGCAGTAAAGGTAGAAGTTGTAATCCCCGCGCTGCGGAATGCAGCGGAGGCAGTATTCGTATCGGCTGGTTTCAGCACGATACCCATAATGACCATTTCCAAGGGCTCCATCATAGCTGCAGCCCTTGCGCATCGACGCAAAATTCGACAGCAGACCGCCTTCATTGCGCAGGCCATCGACAATCGTTTGAAGCTCCTGCCGAAATTCCTCATTGTTCAGCTTGGGCGAATGGTCGAACCAGCTCGTCCAGAACTCAGTGCCGCTTCTGCCGAAATCCCCCCGCAAGTGGCCGACACAGCCGCGCTCAGCATCTGTTTCTTCATGACTCGAATACAGCCAGTCCGCCTTTTCTGCTTCAACAGGTTTCCAGGTTATCTGATTATTCAGGTCGTGCTCCACGTCTTTGAGTATGCTTTCAAACGCATACAGCGCGGTGCGGGTATAATCACCATAGATCAATGAGACATCAGGGGTGGACATCCCTTGCTGCTCGGCAAAGGATGATGTATCTGCTGCATCCAGCCATGAGGTAAGCTCAGCCTGTAAATCACTCACAAGCTCAGTCATGGATTCGCCTTGGTCACCCGCATACATCAGCTCTTCCACACCCGCATCCGGGTCTTCAGAGGAAAATGAGAGCATCAGCTCCGAGCTGTTCCCTGTTCGGGTGTAGGTCAGGACTGTATCATTTGGATAGTCAAAGGTGTAGCTTCGCACGATTTGCTCATCTGGAGTATCGGTGTCCGGCTCCGGACGGTCATATTGGCTGTCGCGCCAGTTCTCAAAGGATTCCATGGACTGATTCATGTACATTCGCATCACTCCTCATTGCTCAGCGTTCCGGGTCATTCCTGGAAATGCTCCTGGAACGGATATGGGATGAAGCAGGCTTGTCATGGTCATTGAGCAATCTGGGCGCAGAGAATTTCGCCGCGCGTTCTTCCTTGGGCCCGTTGTTGACGATCCCGTCGATCATGTTGTAATCATCCTCGAGCATCATTTCGGCGTTCTTCAGTGCGTTTTCGTGCTCAAGAAAGGCAGGCAGCTTATAGAATCCAAAGCTGTCCGTGTAATAGCATTCGGTTTTTCCGCCCTGGTTGAGAGCAATCACATCGCTGACGCTCAGGCTGTGACCGCGAAAATCATCGGGACGATTGAGGTTGAAGCGGGTGTACAGTCCTTCGAGAATGGATTCGGGCGTTTTGCAAGAAGCAAGATCAGATGAGAGCACGCCGGAGTAAACAAGGTCATACCGGCTTTCCGTCACACCAAGCGCGGCGTCTGCGTGGTTGCCTTCCCTTCGGTTGAGGCTGCGCAGCTCTGACAGGCTGGCAAAGCGCAGGCTGTGGTACTGAGGATCAGACTTCAGCTGATAAATCGCAAAGCCATTTTCGGGAAGCTCGCGTGGATTCTGACCGGTTTTGTCCATCATAGGATCACCTCCAAAAGCAGAGCGCCGGCATCGCTGCCAGCGCCCTGCGCAGGTCGTTTATTCGCAGACCACCATGTCGCTGGTTCTGGCTCCATCGGAGATCACCAGCGAATACTGGTACGAGCCATCCGCCTTGACCTGACGGCAGATGCGCAGGCCGTACTGCTCCGTGGCAGAGCCGCGCGCCAGTGTCAACTCGAACTCCGATTCATTGAGGTAACGGTCACGGCGGGTATCGTAAAAGTCAATCGACCACGTACCCGACCATTCCATCTCGCGCCCGCTCTCCAGCTGTGTCCTGCCGGTCATCGTTCCATCCTCGCGGAAGGTGATGCGGCTTGCGTTGATGGAGCTGCCCGCATACAGCCGCCAGCTGCCGAGCATGGCCTGACGCGCCTCGCTCAGCTCCATCACCGTCTCATACAGGCAGGCGGACGGCACAAAGCCGCGGAACCGCTCCTTGTCTGCCTCGGCTTCAATGTACGTCCATTCGCCCATGGTGCCCAGGCAAGTTACCCTCGTGTTTTCCGTCAGGCGTGCGAGGGGCGTGCGGCTGACCAGCGGATCATCTGTCACCTCCACATCGTAATGCACCACGGAGGGGATGCTCGTGAGATTCAGCTCTGGCACCGTGACACCAGCGGGCAGCGCGTTCTTGTAGATGTAGCCGATGCGGTTGTGCGTATCGGTAATGTCGTACTGCACGAGAATCCAGTCGTCCTCGCTGCCAAACACCTGAATCCAGCCGTTGGTGCTGACGCGGGCGCGGCCCTTTGCGCCGCGGATGCTCCTGCTGTCGGGCGCGGAATAGACGGGATAGGTCTGGTTTGAGGTAAAGGAGATCAGGGAGGCATTCAGCGTCCCCGCGGGAATCGACGGCACATTGGCGGTGTCGATCATTGTCGTGGCAGGCTCATCGGCCAAAGCAATCGCACAAAGCATAATCAGGGTGAGAATCAGAGTAAGCAGTTTCTTCATATTGTATTTTGGCTCCTTTCTTGTCAGTCGAAGGTGGGGCGGAGAATGGGTTTGCCGTCAGCATTGTAGTCAAGATGCAGCGTGGCAGCATATTGGGTATGGGTCTTTGCGGAGCGCAGGCCGACCTTGCGGACGCAGCCCTTCTCCAGCAGCTCCTTCACATCGCCGGAGGTCAGCGGCTTCTCCGCGTCCTTCAGAATGCCGCCGGTCTTCCACAGCGCAAAGCTGCAGGTTCGGTTCTCGCACATATACCCCTTCGCACGCTCGGTGATCGCCGCACCGCACTTTGGACAGGCGCCGAGCGCCTCCCGTAGCGGCGGGAAAAGCTGCTCAGCATTCTTAGCACGCTTGGTGTCATGAGCTAGCTCATCCACAAACTGTCGAATATCGCGCATGAAGTCCTCAGACTTCTCCTGTCCCTGCTCGATGCGTCCCAGCCGCTGCTCCCACTCCGCTGTCAGCTGTGCGGAGCTCAGCTTGTCGGGCAGGATGGAGGTTAGCGCCTTTCCCTTGGCGGTCGGAATCAGGACTTTCTTTCGCTTTTCACCGACGCGCTCCACCAGCTTGGTTTCGATGAGCTTTTCCAGAATCGCCGCCCGCGTGGCAGGCGTGCCGATCCCCTTGTGCTCCGCATCCTCCGGCATGTCCTCCTTGCCTGCGCTCTCCATCGCGTGCAGGATCGTCCCTTCGGTGTGATGGGCCGGAGGCGTGGTCTGCCCCTCACGGATTGCCGCCTTGGGGAAGGGAAACTCGAAGCCTTCGGTCATCTCTTCCGGCACCATCAGGGGATTGTCCGCATCCTTTTCATCGGCACCTGCGCCGATGCTGCCGCGGAAGGCGCACCAGATGCGCTTCCACCCCATTTGCACAATGCGCTTACCTTTTGCAGTGAAGTCATGCCCGGCGCACTCGATATGCAGGACGGTTTCCTCATAAACGCAGGGATTGTCCAGCGCGCAGAGCAGTCTTGCACAGACCAGAAACAGAAGATCATGTTCGCCGGTGGTCAGCGCCCGGATGGCCGCTTCCTGACCGGGCATCATGGTCGTCGGAATCAGCGCATGGTGATCCGTCACCTTGGCGTCATTGATCACCGCTTCAACGCGGATTGCGGGTTCAAGGCCATCTGCAAAAGGCAGTACGCCACAAACTCTGGAAGCCAGCTCGGGCAGCCCGGCTGCCATGTCATGCGTCAGATACCGGCTGTCGGTTCGCGGATAGGTCAGCAGCTTCTTTTCATACAGTCCCTGGGCGTAGTCGAGCGTCTGCTGTGCCGTGAAGCCATAGAGCTTGTTCGCGTCCCGCTGCAGGCTGGTCAGGTCATACAGCGCAGGCGGGTTCTCGTTCCGCTGCGTATGCTCCATCGACTTCACAACCGCATTGCTGTGATTGCAGGCATCCATCAGCTGGCGCGCTTCGTTGAGATCGGCAAAGCGTTCCGATTCGGCGCTCACGTCGCGCCCGGTATCCAGCACGACCTTGTAGAAGGTCTCCGGCCTGAACTCCGCAATATCCTTTTCTCTCTGCGAGAGCATGGCCAGCGTCGGGGACATGACGCGCCCGATATGCAGCGTCGGGCCGTAAAGCAGGGAGTACAGGCGCGTGGCGTTCATGCCGATGAGCCAATCCGCCTGGGCGCGGCAAAGCGCTGCCTGATACAGATTGTCGTAAGCGGACATCGGCTTCATGCTGCGGAAGCCCTCGCGGATGGCGCTTTCCTCCATCGAGGAGATCCACAAACGGCGTACAGACTTCCGGCACTGCGCCGTCTGATAGACCAGCCGGAAGATCAGTTCACCCTCGCGTCCCGCGTCCGTTGCGCAGATGATGCCGGTCACGCGGGGATCGTTCATTAACGCCTTGAGGATGTCAAACTGCTTTTGGGTCTCGTCGGTGACGGTGTACTGCCATTTCTCGGGGATGATCGGCAGATCTGTGTAGCGCCAGCGGGTGTACCGGGCATCGTAGACCTCGGGCAGCGCCAGCTCGACGAGATGCCCGACGCACCAGCTGACCAGAAATCCCTTGCCCTGCAGATAGCCGTTCTGACGTTCGGTAGCGCCCACAACCTCCGCAATCGCCCTTGCGACACTCGGCTTTTCCGTAATAATCAATTCCATATTCTTTCCTCCGTGTATGCGTTACCCCGAAGCGGATGCTCCGGGGCTGTGTTACTTCTGTTCGGTGCTTTCGTCCTCGTCATCGTCGTCGAGATCGAGCTCGCTGTCCGCACGTCGCGCGGTGGGCTGATTCCTGCCTTTCAGGAAAATGACCGCGCCAACGACACCGATGCCCACAATGGCGAAAAGCGCGAGCAGCGCCGTGGTCTTGTCGGTCGTGGGCTGCGCAGGTGCCTGCGTCGGCTGCGGCGTTATCGCGGGAACCGTAGTCGGTTCAGGGGTCACATAAATGATCTCCGGCGTAGGCGTGGGCACGGCTTCCTTTTCTTCATCGGACATCAGCGCCAACAGGTCGCGCTCATCGACGAGGTTCAGGAAATACGTCTCGTACATCTCTGCATCCTCGTCAACCGGCTTGTCGTAGTCGATGACAAGATAGAAAGTATTGCCGTTCTTTGTTTGCAGCGTGATGAACTGCTTGTTGGTTGCCGCAGAGTACAGCACATCCAGTGTACGGCTGTTGCCGTCCGCCTGATATGGCATACCGGGGCCGATGGTGATGTACTCGGTCTTGATGATCGTCTCCGGCGTGGGTGCGGCGGTCGGCTCCGTCGTGGGATCAGGCTCGTCCTGCACATAGATGAGCGAGCTGCCCAGGCCGCTAAAGTGGTTGGACGCAGGCGTCGGCGTAGCTGTGGGTGCAGCAGTCGGCGTGGCTGTCGTCTCATCAGCCGGCTTCTTCGTCGGCTTCGGCGTAGCCGTCGGCACGGGCGTGGGGTCGGCGGGCTTTTCATAATGCGGATTGGAAAGCGTGACCGGCTCGGAGAAGTTGCCCGCATAGTCAAAGGCACGGACAGCCAGCTTCTCAAACTGGTTCATGTTCTGATCCAGCTCCACATTCAGTGTACCGTTGACCAGCGTGGTGAACAGCATACTGTTGACCTGCACACCGGCGACGCCGGACAGATCATCTTTGGCATCAACCTGAAGGGTCGTGCCGTTGATGGACGCGGTGAGCACCGGCGCTGTCAGGTCGATGCACGTCACCTCTGCGCTTTCCTCAAACGCATGACCATGCGGATCGGTCACGCGCAGGGTGAAGGTGCCGTTCTCATGGAGCGTCAGCTCTGCACGGCCATCTGCAAACAGGTTCTCGCAGTCCACCCAGTTGCCGTCATCCATCCGGTACTCGATTCTCTGCCAGCCCAGCCTGTCTTTGTCCGTGATGGACACCTTCATGACGGCTCCGTTGCCGCTTGTCCAGCCGCCCGGCGCAGTCAGGATGATTCTGTACGGCGAGACGCTTTCCATGGGCACCTCCGTGGGCGCAGGCGCACCCTCCGCGATAGCCCAAACGGGCGAAAAAGCTGCTGCACATGCAGCCAGCAGAAGAAATACCGCCATACCCAGCGGCAGAATACGCTTACGCATCGTCGTCATCATCCATCACCTCCTCATCAGGCAGCGTCACAGGGGCATCTGCCTCGGCAGGCGCAACCTGCACATCCTTGGGCAGCTCAGGCACCAGCCTGTCCCCAAACATGGATTTCATGATTTCCGCGAGCTGCTCCGGGGTCACGTTGTACAGCTCCGCCGTGGCATGGATGGCCGTGCGGTCCGCCTGCTTGACAAGGCCGCGCAGGTCTTCCACCTCTGCCTGAAGCTCAATCAGCTCCTGCTCCCTTCTGTCGAGCAGCGCATGGAGCTTCTGGCGGTCGGCGGGATAGCGCTTCTTTTTCTTTTCAGTCATGGTTCCTCCTTAAAGTGGCAGGCGGCCAAAGCCATACAGTCGCTTGGACCATTTTTCGCTTTTGAGATCGGCAAAACCGACCGGGTCGCCTGCGTGAATCATCATGTCGTTGCCCACATAGATGCCTACATGGGTGATGCCTTTGACATCTGCGCCCATCGTTTTTTCGAAAAAAACGAGATCGCCGGGGCGCGCGTCCTCCTTGCTGACATCGCTGCACAGGGAGTAGAGCCCATTGGCGCCCACCCGTCCCACATCGCACACGCCGGATTGATTAAACACCCAGCAGACGAAGCCGGAACAGTCAAAACCGGTATCGGGATTGCTGGCACCGTATACATAGGGATAGCCGATGTACTTCTCTGCTTCAACCATCAGCGCGAGAAAATCGGGATCGGCCCGAAGAAGCTGCTCGGGGATGGTGTAGTTGACCAGCTTGTACTTCGACTGCACGCCATGGATTTTCACGTTCGTTTTGCCAACCGAGGAAATCACGGGAATGTCATCGTCTTCAACGCCCATGAAATACTTCGGATCTTCCAGAATCACGGACTCGCCATT
>OLQT01001273.1_pt1 | contig 15865 bp, 10 predicted proteins | sample 1672651 | NCBI WGS metagenome assembly OLQT01 (sample SAMEA3136709, study PRJEB25190) | human gut metagenome | biome: human gut; feature: human-associated habitat; material: faeces | place: Austria | collected 2013 | reverse complement strand
AGCCGGCTCTGGGGCTGCTGTGCCGCCGGGCGCGCCTGCTGCGCAGGTCTTTGCTGCGGCTGCGCCGGAGCCTGATGCCGCTCCTGCGGCATGACCTGCGACAGCGGCGGGCGCTTCAGATATTGCTGCAGAAGCGGGATATCATTCTCTTCCGTCTCCGCACGGTGCTGTGCCGCCTCGCGGTTGGCATAATCACGCAGGAGCGGGATCTCCTCGTCATCCGCCTCGGGGCGCTGCACATCGGGCTGCACCGGCGCACTGCGGCGCTCAGCCTGCTTCCCGGCGACATAGCGCCCGCCGGAAGCGCCGCGGCTGCTGTTGCCGAATAGTTTCCTCATTCCGACTTCGTCCTTTCGCTTTTCAAAAAATCTCTGGCCGCTCTGGAATTCACGTCAATGGGCTGACCGGTTTCCGTCAGCAGATCGAGCGACATCTCAAGGCCCAGAAGGACCGCCTCATCCAGATCATGCTCCGCCAGAGCGCGGAGCCGTTCCACACCGGGGAAATCCCGGTTCGGCTCCATGTAATCGGCAAGATATAAGATCTTCTGCAGCAGCGTCATGTCCGGCTTGCCGGTCGTGTGCCAGCAGATGGCCGACTGCACCGCCGCAGATTCCCCGAACACCGCCCCTGCGACCGCCGCGCCGCTCTTGGCGTGCAGCAGCTTGGGGTGACTGCGTTCGAATGTATCCAACATCATACCATATTTATCGCATAATTTCAACTGCTCCGGACCGGGAAGCGCCTTTGTCACATCGTGCAGCAGACCGGCACGCCGGGCCGGGCCGGGATCCTCCCCGAAGCGGGCGGCAAGCTCCGCCGCCGTATGGCTGCAGCCGAGTACATGCGGCACGCGCTTCGGGTCGTGCAGCGGCAGGGCGATGCGGGCCAGCGCATCGAGCGGCAGGCCGCGAAGGTCGCTGCGCGTGTGATAAAGCCCCTGCATGCAGACGGCGTCATAGACCGCAGGCTCGAGATAGTCCTCCCCGCAGCGGAAGGCCAGCATGGCGCGGGCGATGGTGGAGGAATAGGGCAGAAAGTCATTTTCCACCAGCACGACGTCCGCCCCGAAGCGGTCGCGCAGCTGCTGCGCCGCTTCCCGAAGCGTTCTGCCGTCGTCCTTTCCGCGATGTGCGACTGCCAGCGAAGCGAGCTTTGCAATGCGCTCCGGCGCATGCCACTGCGCAAATGTCAGCAGCATGTCCGTCCCCATCAGAAACCAGAGGTGGTCGTTGGGATACTGCCGGTGCAGCTCCTCGAGTGTATCGGCCGTGTAGCTTGCGCCGCTGCGGTGCAGCTCCAGATCGCTGACCTCCGCAAACGGAAGGTCCTGCGCGGCCAGCCTTGTCAGCTCCAGACGCGTGTGGGCGTCCGGTGACCCGGCGGCCAGCGCCTTATGGGGCGGCAGCGCCGCCGGCATCAGAATGACGCGGTCCAGCCCAAGTCTGCGCTGGAACTCCGCTGCAGCCAGCAGATGGCCGCGATGCGGCGGGTTGAAGCTCCCGCCGAATATACCGATATTTGCCATGTGCGGCGCTCCCCTTTCCGATGATTTTTGTTATTCCTCGCGGCTCTTCCGGCGCTCGATGGCGGCCTGAATGGCAGCCTGCCGGAAATACTCATTGCGGCGCTCGCGCTCCTCGCGTGCCTGCCGGCGGCGCTCCTGCGCCCCGCGCCGGACGGGGTTCGACTTGCGCTTTTTCAGCTCGCGCGCCTGCCGTGCGGCCTCCTGTGCCTTCTTCTCCGAGCGGCGGTAGATCACGAATTTCGAGCCGACGCACTGCACGCCGTCTGCACCGAGCGCTTCGCACAGCGCATCGCAGACCTCGCGTGCGGACAGGAGCGCCGCCTCGAGCACGCGGCCCTTGACAAGCTCACGCGCCTCAAGCTGCCGGGCGGCCTCGGACAAAACATTCTCCGTCACGCCGCCCTTGCCCACCATCAGGGTGGTATCCAGATCATTTGCCTGTGCGCGCAGATCGGCGCGCTGTTTGCTGGTCAGCATAATTCCTTCTCCTTTTTCGTACCGAACGCCTTCTCCACAAAGGCGCGCAGCGCCCGGGCGCGGTGGGATACCTGATTTTTCTGCTCCGGGGCCAGTTCTGCGAACGTGCACCCGGCATCCTCCGCAAAGAACACCGGATCATAGCCGAAGCCGCCGTTTCCGTGGCGCTCGAACAGGATGTGTCCCGGACACTCGCCGCGCGCGACGATCTCCTTGCCGTCCGGCGTGACGAGGGTGATAACGCTGACGAATTTTGCCGTCCGCTTCCCCTCCGGAACGTTTTCGAGCTTTTTCAGCAGATAGTTGATGCGGTCGGAATCGCTGATGCAGTCCGGTCCGCCGTAGCGCGCGGAATAAACGCCCGGCTCTCCGTTCAGCGCGTCGACCATCAGGCCGGAGTCGTCCGCCACGGCGGGCAGACCGCAGGCCTGCATCACAGCCACAGCCTTGATGCGGGAATTCTCCTCAAACGTTGTGCCGGTCTCCTCCGGCTCGACATGCACACCCGCCTCACGCTGCGAGACGACGTCCAGCCCGTAGGCAGACAGGATCGCGCGCAGCTCGGCGATCTTGTGGGCGTTGTTGCTTGCCATAACGACCTTCATGTCGGGCACCTCCTTAAATCAGCGCGTCGACGAACGCGCGCGGCTCAAACGGCATCAGGTCGTCCATCTGTTCGCCGACACCGATGAGCTTCACAGGGATCTGCAGCGCGTCCGCCACGGCGATGACGATGCCGCCCTTGGCCGTGCCGTCGAGCTTTGTCAGGGCGATGGCCGTAACACCGGCGATCTCCTTGAACTGCTTGGCCTGCAGCAGGCCGTTCTGGCCCGTCGTGCCGTCGAGCACGAGCAGGACCTCTTTATCCGCATTCGGCAGCTCGCGGTCGATGATGCGGGAAATTTTGCCGAGCTCGTTCATCAGGTTGGCCTTGTTGTGCAGGCGTCCTGCCGTGTCGCACAGGATGACGTCGCTGCCTCGCGCCTTGGCGGCGGAAATGGCGTCGAACACCACGGCGGCGGGGTCCGCGCCCTCGTGCTGGCGGACGATGTCCACATTGGCGCGTCCGGCCCAAATTTCGAGCTGATCGGCAGCCGCGGCGCGGAACGTATCGGCCGCGCACAGCAGCACACGCTTGCCCTCGCCGGAGAGGCGATGAGCCAGCTTGCCGATGGTCGTCGTCTTGCCGACGCCGTTGACGCCGATGACAAGCACGACGGACGGGCGCGTGCCGAGCTTCAGGCTCGTGTCGCCGACGTTCAGCATGTCCACAAGGATATCCTTCAGGGCATCGTGAATTTCTTCCGCCGTGCGGAGCTTCCGCTCCTTCACGACGGTGCGGAGTTGCTCGACGGCCTTGCAGGACGTTTCCACGCCGATGTCGGCGAGGATCATGCTCTCCTCGAGCTCCTCATAAAATTCTTCATTTGCACCGCTGAACGAGGCGAAGATGCCGCCGAGCGTGTTGGCCATGGCGGCGCGCGTCTTTTTCAGTCCGTTTTTGATTTTTTCAAAAAAACCCATTTACTTGATCTCCTCCGAAATTCCGAGCTGCTGCTCCATTTGATTCAGGTCCAGATGCAGGATGCGGGAAATTCCCTGCTCCTGCATGGTCACGCCATAGAGCACGTCGGCGGCCTCCATGGTACCGCGGCGGTGAGTGATGACGATAAACTGCGTTTTCCCGCTGAAGCCACGCAGGTAGCCCGCGAAGCGTTCGACATTCCGGTCGTCCAGCGCGGCGTCGATCTCGTCGAGCATGCAGAACGGCGTCGGCCGCACCTTCAGAATGGCAAAATACAGCGCGATGGCAACAAAGGCCTTCTCACCGCCGGACAGCAGCGTGATGGTCTTGAGCTGCTTGCCGGGCGGCTGCACACGAATTTCAATGCCGCACGTCAGCGGCTGCGAGCGGTCCTCCAGCTCGAGCGAGGCCTTGCCGCCGCCGAACATCTCCGTGAATGTCTGGCCGAAATAGGTGTTGATGCGGCCGAATTCCGTGACGAAAATATCGGTCATCTGGCCGGTGATATCGCCGATGATGCCCTCGAGGTCGCGCTTGGACGTCAGCACGTCGTCGCGCTGGCCGCAGAGGTATTCATACCGCTCGTTCACGCGGGCAAATTCGTCGATGGCGCCGAGGTTCGGCGTGCCGAGGCCGGAGATCTTCTTGCGGAGCTCCGCGGCGCGCTTCGTTCCGGCAGCCGTGCTCTCCAGCTCCGCCGCAGCGGCGGGCGCGCTGGAACGTGTCAGCTCATAGGTATCCCACAGCCGGTCGAGAATTTGCTTTTCCTCCAGCTCGGCGGCATTTTTGCGCGACTCCAGACGGGCGCTCTCGCGCTCCATGTTCAGGATATCGCGGTTTTTCTCCTGTACTTCCTTTTCCGTGGCCGTTTTGCGCGCTTCGACCTTCGCACGCTCGGCAAGCGCGGCCTGCAGCTCTTCCTGCCTGGCCTGCGCCGCGGCGTCCTGCCCGGCCAGCTTGTCCTGCTCGGCCTGCAGCGTCTTTTCCAGCTCAGCGGCCTCCTGCGTATAGCGGTCGATGAGCTGCAGCTTCTGCTCGCGGTCGCCGTGCATGGCATGCTCCAGCCCGCGCAGCTGCTCGGCGGAGCTCTTCGCCGTGGCACGCTCGGCCTCCAGTCTGGCCGCCTCCATGCGCAGCGCCGTCAGGCGCTCCGAAAGGCGGCTGCTCTGCTCCGAAGCAACGCTCTGGCCGTCCGAAACGACGGAAAGCTCCTGCTCAGCCTCCTCCAGTGCCTTCTGCAGGTCGGCAACGGCCTTCTGCAGCGCCGCGCGGCGGCCGCTGTTGGCGCCGATCCGCTTTTCGAGCAGCTCCTGCTCGCGCTGCGAGCCGGTGATCGCGTCCGTCAGGGCCTGCACAAGAACGTGGTGCTGCTTTTCCTCGCCCTGCAGGCGCAGAGCGGCGTCTTCGGCCGTACGGAGGTCCGTCTCCGCGTTCGTCAGGTCATAATTCGCCTGCTCCAGCAGACGCTGCGCCTCCTTCTGCTCTCCGCGGAGCTTGTCCAACGCGGCGGCGGCCTCCTTCTGCTGGGCCTGCAGACGCTCGATCTCGTTGGCGCGCGACAAGATGCCCGCACTGCGGGAGACGGAGCCGCCCGTCATGGAGCCGCCTGCATTCAGGACCTGCCCGTCCAGTGTGACGATGCGGAAGCGGTGGCCGAATTTGTTGGCAATGGAAATGGCCGCGTCGAGGTCCTGCGCCACGACCGTGCGGCCGAGCAGATTCAGGATGATCTCGCGATAGCGCGGCTCACACGAGACAAGGTCGGAGGCTACGCCGCAGAAGCCGGCGCAGCGCTCGATGCCGCTCTCGTTCAGCGGCCGGCCGTGGATGACAGACAGCGGCAGGAATGTGGCGCGGCCGTTGTCCGAGCGTTTCAGATATTGGATGGCAGCCTTGGCGCAGCCCTCGTCCTCCACGACGATATTCTGCATGGCGCTGCCGAGCGCGACCTCGATGGCAACGGTGTAGCTGTCCTGTGTGCGCAGCAGCATGGACACCGCGCCATGGATGCCGCGGAGCTTGCCGCGTCGGCTCTCCTGCATGACGGTGCGGACAGCGCGGGAATAGCCCTCCAGCTCACGCTCCATCTCCTGAAAGAGCTTCAGACGGGAGCTGACCGTGTCGAGCCGGACACCGGCGTCCGTGGCCTGCTTCTGCAGGGCCTCGCTCCGCTCCGCTCGGGTGCGGCTGCGCAAACGGTAGCCGTTGATGCGGTTCTGCGCGGCCGTGATATCGGCCTGCGCTTTGGAGAGCTGCTTCTGTGCGGTCTCGAGCGCGCGCTGTGCCTCTGCACAGCGGCTCTGCGCCGCCTGCAGATCCTGTGCCAGCTGGGTCTGCCGCTCCGTGCTCTGGGCAAGACTCTCTTCCACGGCGGTCAGGTCCGCGCCGCGGGCGGAGAGCTCCTCGCGCTTCCGGCCCTGCAGATCGCGCAGGGTGAGATAGCGCTTTGTCATGCCGTCGGCGGAGTCCGCCAGTCTGCGGCCCTCCTCCTCGGCCTGCTTCTGCTTTTCGGCCAGCGCGGCGGTCTGCGTGTCGATCTCGCCCATGCGCTGCTCCAGTGCTTCGATCTGCGCGGAGATGCTGCCGCTGCGGCTGTCCTGATCCTCCAGCTCGTGCTGCACGCGCTTCAGGTTGCTCTGCGCGTTGCCGCGATTCGTCTCCAGCACGGCGATCCGGCTGCGCTGCTCCTGCGAGGCGGCCTCCGCCTGCCGGATCGCATCACGGATCTGATCCGTCTGCAGGTCGCGGTTGTGGAGATCGAACGTCAGGGATTCCGAGGTGACATAGAGCTTGTCCAGCGCGTCGTGCTCCTGCTGCAGGATGAAGGCGGCGGAATGATAGTCCTCCTCGGCCTTGCGCGCCGTGGCGCTCAGGCGCTCGAGCGACTGCAGCCACAGCGCGACCTCAAGGCCCTTGAGCTCCTCACGGTAGGTCAGGTAGCGCTTTGCCTTTTCCGCCTGATCGCGCAGCGGGCCGACCTGCAGCTCCAGCTCCGAGATCTTGTCGCCGATGCGGGTCAGATTGTCCTGCGTCGTGGCGAGGCGGCGCTCCGTTTCCTCCTTGCGGTGGCGGTATTTCGAGATACCGGCTGCCTCCTCGAAAATTTCGCGGCGGTCCGTGCTCTTGAGGGACAGGATTTCGTCGATGCGTCCCTGGCTGATGTTGGAATAGCCGTCGCGGCCGAGACCGGTATCCATGAACAGCTCGTTGACGTCGCGCAGACGCACGCTCTGCTTGTTGATGTAGTATTCGCTCTCGCCGGAGCGGTAATACCGGCGCGTGACCATCAGCTCGTCGGCGTCATAATGCAGGGCGCGGTCGCTGTTGTCCAGCACGAGCGTCGCCTCGGCAAAGCCGACGGGGGCGCGCTTCTCCGTGCCGCCGAAAATGACATCCTCCATCTTCTGGCCGCGCAGCGAGCGGGAATTCTGCTCGCCCATGACCCAGCGGATGGCATCTGAGATATTGGATTTTCCGCTGCCGTTCGGCCCGACGATGGCGGTGATATCATGGCCAAATCCCACGACCGTCTTGTCCGGGAAGGATTTGAAGCCCTGAATGACTAGCTGTTTCAGATACATATGGACAGATTGCTCCTATTGTATTTCAATGTCTGATTATACCATTGCGCCCCGAAAATTGCAAGACCGGGATTTCACCCCTGCAGGCGGTGCGGCATAGGATGACGCGGAGGTGATCGGAATGCTGCCGATCTTTCGGGGCGCCGCCACGGCGCTCCTCACCCCGTTCCGGCCGGACGGGAGCATCGATCTTCCGGCATGGGACCGCCTGCTTGAGCGGCAGCTGGATGCCGGGATCGCGGCGCTCGTTGTCTGCGGCACGACCGGCGAGGCTGCGACCCTGACGCAGGACGAGCGGCTGACACTCCTGCGCCGCGCAAAGCAGGCTGCCTGCGGCCATTGCCCCGTTATCATGGGCGTCGGGACGAACTGCACGGCAGGCTCCGTAGAAAATGCAGAGCTTGCGGCACAGAACGGCGCGGACGCACTGCTGGCCGTTACGCCCTATTATAATAAAGGTACGCAGGCAGGCCTGCTTGCGCACTATACCGCGATCGCGGACGCGTCTCCCCTGCCGCTCGTGCTCTATAATGTTCCGTCGCGCACCGGTGTCGACCTCCTGCCGGAGACGGTGCGGGCGCTCGCCCGCCATCCGCATATTGCGGGCATCAAGGAAGCCTGCGGCAGCATCAGCCGGGCAGCGCAGCTACTGGCCCGGTGCGGACTGCCGGTATGGAGCGGCAACGACGACCAGACGGCCGCAATCATGGCGCTCGGCGGCAGTGGCGTGATCTCCGTGGTGTCGAACGTCGCACCGGAGGCCGTCGTTGCCATGACGGATGCCTGCCTTGCCGGAGACTTCCGCGAAGGTGCGCGCCGCCAGCTGGAGCTGCTGCCGCTGTGCGAGGCGCTGTTCTGCGTCGTGAACCCCATCCCGGTCAAGGCCGCCATGGAGGAGCTTGGCCTGTGCGGCGGGACGCTCCGCCTGCCGCTGTCGCCGCTGGAGGAGCCGCACCGCAGCCGCCTGCGGGCAGTGCTGCGGGGGTATGGGCTCCTCTCATAAGAGTATCCCCGCGCAGCACCGGGACTGCTTCCTGCGCGGCATGAAAATGCTCCCCCTATGTGACGGTGTCTTTCATCGTCTCATAGAGGGAGCATATCACTTCACCAGCTCCGAAGCTTTTTCTTTAAGCGCGCGGGTGGTATTTTTCATAGACGCTCTTGAGCGTCTTTTTCACGACCTGCGCATAGACCTGCGTGGAGGAGATATCGCTGTGGCCGAGCATCTCCTGCAGGGAATGCAGGTCCGCGCCGTTTTCGAGCAGATGGGCCGCAAAGCTGTGACGCAGCGTATGCGGCGTGATCTCCTTATCGATCTGCGCGGTCTGCTGATAGTGCTTGATGATCTTCCAAAAGCCCTGTCTGGAAATGCGGCCGCCGTTCAGGTTGACGAACAGGGCCTGCTCGTCCGGCTCGGCGATCATATTCGGCCGGATATCCGTCACATAGGCCGTCAGGGCACGGATGGCCGCCGGGTAGATCGGGATGATGCGGGACTTCCCGTTCCCGGTGCAGCGGACAAAGCCGCCTGCCAGACTGACGTCCGAAACGTTCAAGGCGATCATCTCGCTGACGCGCATGCCGGTGGCATAGAGCGTCTCGAGCATGGCCTTGTCGCGGTAGCCCTTCATATCCGTACACTTCGGCTGCTCGAGCAGCAGCTCGACCTCGCGGCCGGTCAAAATCTGAGGAAGGCGCTTTTCTGCCTTCTGCTGCGGGATATCATGCACAGGAGACTGCGCGACCGCGCCGGTGGAGACGCAGTAGCCATAGAAGCTCTTGAGCGACGCCACACACCGGGAGACCGTCGCAGGCGATTTGCCGATGCTCGTCAAATGGCGCACATAGGCACAGACCGTCTCCTGCGTGCACGCCTCCAGCGCAGGGCCGTCCGTCTGCTCCAGATAGGTGGTGAATTGCCGCACATCGCGCAGATAGGAAGCGACCGTATTGTCCGATGCGTGCCTGATATTCATAAGGTAGGATTCATATGCAGCCACGAGCTTCCCCATCTTGCGTTCCCTCTCGCCAGCAAAAAACTATGCCGCAGCGGCCCGGCGCATACAGGAGGCAACCGGAGCGTTCTGCAAAAAACATTTCTGGCAGTGTAGAATATAATAACGCATATTTTCCCAGATTTCAATCCTTTCCGGCCCGGAGAGGAAAACTTTGTATATTATGCTCAAGAATTATGTTAACAATATTATGTTAACCAATGCAACGGAGACATCGTAATTCAGCGGCTCATCTGCATATTCCACCAGATGTTGTATTCATTATCTGCATATTCACCACATGCTGTGTTTTGCATATTTGCAAGTTCTCCTGCATTTATCCGTTTTCGATTTATGCATAGCGGCGCTTTTTCCGGCGCCCGGCCCCGAGCAGAGCGCCGAGCAGCCCCGCACCGGCCAGCGGCAGCAGGACCGGCAGTGCTTCCCCGTAATGTACGCCGAAGAACAGCAGGTTCCCCAGCAGCAAAAACAGCGCATAGCCGCCTGCCGCCCCAAGCCCGCAAAGCAGCTTCCGCCGTCCGCTGTGCAGGGCTGCGATCAGCGCACCGAGAAAGGCGACCAGCCCCGCGATCACGCCCGCGGCGACCGGCAGACTGCTTTCCGGCAGCTTCCCGCCCAGGATCAGGCGCGCAGCCAATGCGGCCAGCGCCAGCGTTGCCAGCGGCATGGCCGCCGCCAGCTGCAGCGGCAGCCAATTCCGTTTTTTCCTTCCCTGTTTTCCACCCATGGCGATCCCCTCTCCCATTGTTCTGTTCCAGCCTATGCCGCCACGCAGAAAAAAAGACCCGCCGTCCGGTTTGCCGGGCAGCGGGCTTGCAGAAGGATCACTTGCGAACGAAGGACATGCAGTCCGTGCACTGCTTCATCGTGGGATCGGACTCGTGGGTGCCGACCTGGATGCGCTCGAGCGAGCAGTAGTTTTCGTCGCTGCAGTGGTTCCGGCACTGGGTAACGGAGCACTGGATGCAATGGTTGGCATGGCAATCACAGCTCATGAACGGTTCCTCCTTTGCTTGATTTCGAGCCTAGTTTGCGCCGCTCCGCCGGGAAAAATCATGGAAATTCCATCCATTTTCAAATTGACAGCCCCGGAAAATTCGCTATAATGAAGAGCAGAGGTTCAGGAAGAACTGCAAGGAGGTTATTTACACTATGATCAAGGTCGCACCGTCCATTTTGTCCGCGGATTTTGTCAATCTGGAGCGAGATATCCGCTCTCTGCCCGCCGCAGGAGCCGATTATGTCCACGTCGACGTCATGGACGGCATGTTTGTTCCGAATATCACCATCGGCATCCCGGTCGTCGCTGCCATTTCGCGCATCGCCCCCCTGCCGCTGGATGTCCATCTGATGATCGAGCGGCCCATCCGCTATGTTGACGCGTTCTGTAAGGCCGGAAGCAGCATCCTCACGCTCCATGTTGAGGCCGACACGCAGGAAAACACGCTCGAGGCCCTGCGCCGCATCCGGGAAAACGGTGTGCGCGCTGCCATTTCCGTCAAGCCGAACACCCCTGCAGAGGCCGTGCTGCCGTTCCTGCCGCTGTGCGATCTCATCCTTGTGATGACAGTCGAGCCGGGCTTTGGCGGACAGTCGTTCCTGCACAGTACCATGCCGAAGCTGCATCAGATCCGCCAGTGGATCGACGAGCAGAACCCAGCCTGCGAGCTGGAGGTTGACGGCGGCGTCAATGTGGAGACGGCAAAGATCTGCCGCGATAACGGCGCGAACGTCCTCGTCGCGGGCAGCGCCTATTTCAAGGCCGCCGACCCCGCAGCCTTTGTCCGCGCGGTAAAGGCGTAATATCAGAAAAATTTCCCGGCCCTGCATGGATTGAACGCCATGCAGGGCCGGGGCTTTTTTAGGCAGCACCGCATAATTCAGCGAGAGCATTCGCCGAGGGATTTTTTGTCGAGACAAAGTTTGAAAAGTGCAGATGTACTTTGTGTACCTCAAACTTTTCGAACTGATGGATCGGCAAAAAATAACCGGCGAAGGCCGAAGCTGCAATTATGCGGTGTTGCCTTCTTTACAGGCTGACGGCGGTGTCCGTTGCAAAGAAATACACAATGCGCTCCGACACCGGCAGCTCAAAAATACGCGACAGCGCACGGCTGTAGGCATCAAGCTGACCGCGATAGTATTCCGCGCGCTCGCGCTCCGCACCGGGGCGCAGGCGGTCACTCTTGAAATCAAGAATGACCAGGCCGTCCAGCTCGATGAGGCAGCAGTCCGTAACGCCCTGCAGCAAAATCTCCTCCCCCTCCAGCGCCGGATCATAATTCGCGCCGTCGTCCAGCACGGAGAATTTGAACTCCCGCACAACCTGTGGGGCCTGCAGCACACGCTGCCCCAGCGGAGAGGCAAAGAAGCGGCGCAGCCGTTCCGGGTCGACAGCCTCAAGCTGCTGCGGCGTCAGGAATTTTTGCCGTCCGAGCCGCTCCAGTTCCGAACGAAGCCCTGACTCGTCTGCGCAGGCTGCATAGTTCAGGTGCTGCATGGCAAGGTGCAGCGCCGTGCCGCGCTCCGCCGCTGTCAACGCCCTTCTCCCCTCTTCGAAGCGCGGGACCGGGAAATGAAGCTTCGGCGCCTGTGCGGTCTGCTCGGCCGCCTCGTTATCCAGTTCGCGGCCCTTGAGCTGCGTCGCTGTCAGCTTTGTCGGCATCGTCACCGCCGCTGCGTGGCCATAGGGTGGAAGGAAGCGCGGCTCCGGCGGCTGCTCACACGCCGGTTCGGCCGATGCGGCAGTCCCCGCCTCCGGGGCGGCCTGCACAGCAGTATGGAGTTGGATGCGCCACGGATGGCCGCCCTGCAGCGCACAGTCCGGCTGCCCGGCCGCAGCGAACAGCTCGCCCGCCTCCGGCCGGGTCATCGCAGCAAGCAGGATCCAGTCGCCCAAGGAATCCGCGCCCTCCAGCAGGGCGGCATCCGGCGGCAGGCTCAGTCCCTGCGCATAGCTCTCGAGCCTGCGCGTCAGGCGGGCGGCGCAGCAGGTCATGATCAGGCGGTACTGCGGCCGCGTCATGGCGACATAGAGCACGCGCATCTCCTCCGAAACGGCCTCCTGATCCAATCTGCGCGCAATGGCCTGCCGCGCAATGGTCGGGCAAAGGATACGCGCTGCGGGGTCATAGCAGTTTGAGCCAAGCCCCAGCACAGGATCGGTGAGCACATTGGCGCGGGAGTCCGTGCGGTTGAAGCTCTTGCACAGGTCCGCCAGAAATACGACCGGGAATTCCAGTCCCTTGGAGCTGTGGATGGTCATCAGCCGAACGGCCCCGGCCGCCGCGCCGCCGCTTGACGGCACGCCACGCTCCCGCAGGCCCTCCAGATGGCGCAGGAAGCCGGGCAGACCGCAGCCGCCTGCGCGCTCAAAGGAATCCGCGATCGAGCGGAACGCCGCCAGATTCCGCTGCCGCTGCGGGCCGTTCGGCAGAGCGGCGCAGAGCGCGGGCAGCAGGAGCCGCTCCTCCGCCTCCTCGAGCAGAGTGCGCAGCGGCGCTTCCTGCGCCGTGCGCCGCAGGTCCTCCAGCACGGCGCAGATGGGCGCTTTGCTTTCGCAAAGCAGCGTGTAAAGGTCAGCGTCCCGGTCCCCGGCGCGCAGCCGGGCCAACGCGTCGGCAGGATAGCCGCCAAACGGCGAGAGCAGCACCGTCAGCAGCGGGATATCCTGATGAGGATTGTCGATGATCCGCAGCAGCGCAAAGAGAAAGCGGATTTCCTCTGCGGCAAACAGGTCGTCGCTGCCGCAGGAGGCCGGAATGCCGTGCCGCCGCAGGGCGTCGAGATAGGTCTGCGTGCGGCCGGAGAGCGAGCGCATCAGGATGACGATATCACCGGGCCGGACGGGCCGCAGTCCGTCGCCGTCCGGGATCTTCTCCTCCTGCCGCAGCATCTCCGCGATGCGCGCGGCGACAAACTCCGCCTCGGCCGCCGCGCGGTCCGGCGGCGCGCCGTCCCCGGCCGGGCTATAGTCGATGGCGTGCAGTTCTACGGCAGGCTGACCCATGTCCGGGAATGTCCGGTTGGCGCGCAGCGCCTCGGCATCGCCGTAGACAAGGCCGCCGGTCCGCTCCGTCATCGTCAGGCGGAAAACGTCGTTCGCTGCAGACAGGATTTCCGCATGGGAACGGAAATTATCCGAAAGCAGGATGCGGCGCGGCTCTCCTTCTGCAGGTTCCTCCGCAAACGTGCGGTATTTTTCCAGAAAAATGGTCGGGTCGGCCAGACGGAAGCGGTAGATGGACTGCTTCACGTCGCCGACAAGGAACATATTGCGTCCCTCCCGCGAGATCGCGGAATAAATGGCCTCCTGCACGCGGTTCGTATCCTGATATTCGTCCACAAGGATTTCGGCGTAGCGCCCGGCCACCTCACGGGCGGCCGCCGTCGGCGCACCGGAGCGGTCCGTCAGCAGGCGAAGGGCAAAATGCTCCAGATCGTTGTAGTCGAGCAGGTGCCTTCTGCTCTTTTCCGCCGCAAAGCGCGCGGAAAATGCCCGCGTCAGGGCCAGCAGTCCGCGCAGCGCCTCCGCGCTTCCGCTGAGCTCCCGCAGCGTCTCGTCCGGCTGCAAAGAGAACGGCTCGAGCCTGCGCCGCACGCGCGCGACGGTGTCCGTGCGCAGGCGCTTGATGCGCTCCTGCGTCTCCGGGTCGGCGCATTTTCGGATCGCCGGGAAACGGCCGAAATCCGGCGGGATGCGCGCAAGCGCCTCCCACGATCCGGCAGAGGCCAGCGCCTCGAGCAGCAGGAGATTGGCCTGCAGCACGGGCGCATAGGCGGAAACGGCCTCGTTCTCCTCAGCAAGCGCCAGCGCGCGGCGCAGCATGGCCGCATCGCTCTGCAGGCCGCGCTGCAGCTCCCGCAGCAGCCACTCGCCCCAGATCGTCTGGCCGGGGTCCGTGCAGTCCGTCACATCCAGCATGACCTCCCAGCGGTCCGCCGTCGCAGCCGGATCGGGATAGCACTGCAGGTTCGTGTAGACGCGCACGATCAACTCCTGCAGTGCGCGGTCGTCCCGTCCTGCGCCGGGCAGATCCAGCGCAGCGCGCACGGCGGGCGACGGATCTGCATAGGCCTCCTCGAGAACGGCGCGCACGGCGCGCTCCCGCAAGGCGGCTGCCTCCTGCTCGTCTGCAAGGCGGAAATCGGCGGGCAGCTCCAGAACGTGGGCATAGTCCCGCAGAAGCGCCGCGCAGAAGCTGTGGACCGTGGAGATCTGTGCCAGATAGACGCGGCTGAGCTGCCGCTGCAGATGGCGGTTCTCCGGATCGGCGGCAAGGCGGCGGTTCAGCTCCGCCAGCAGCTTGCCGCGCAGCTCCGCTGCAGCGGCCTGCGTGAAGGTGATGAGCAGGAATTCGTCGACGCACCTGCCCTCGCGGATGACCTGATCGAGCACGCGATCGATCAGGACGCGGGTCTTACCGGAGCCTGCGGCCGCCGCGACCAGCAGGGCGCAGCCGCGGCTCTCCACCGCCGCCCGCTGTCCGGGCGTCAATACGATCTCAGCCATGCTCTCTCCTTTCCAGCGTCTGCCAGAATTCCTCCGCCGTGATCTTCTTCAGCCAGCGAGGCTGTTCATGTCCGGCGCAGACCTCAGAATAGGGGCAGAACACACAGGCGCTGTCCTTTGCATCGCGGATGCAGGGATCCGGGTCGATACAGCCGTCCGCCAGCTCGTCTCCGAGCGCAGCCACGGTCCGGAACACGAAGCGCTCCAGCTGGGCAAGCTGGACAAACGAGGCAAGGTCGCCCGTTTTCCGCCCCTCCTTGTCAAGCGTATACGGCAGAAAACGCGGGCTCCCGCCGCACGGCTCCATAGCCTCGAGCACCGGATCGCTGTTCAGCAGCACGCCGGAGCGGCGCAGCTGCTTGCGGCGCTCCTTTTCGATCTCGGCCTGCGCAAGACGGTCGCGCACGGAGACGCGCTCGATGCGCGCCGGGAAATACAGCACGCCCGCAGGCAGCGGCTCGCCATGGAGCAGATGTCCGCCCTGCCGGACGAGGGCAAAGAGATACAGCAGCATCTGCAGCCCGCGCCCGTGCAGCACGTTCGTATAATCGAAGCTCTTTTTGCCGGTCTTGTAGTCCACAACGCGGACATAGGGCCGGCCGCCGCTCTGCCAGACGTCTACACGATCAACAAAGCCCTCCACAACGCCGCGGCAGCGTTCCCCGGCAAAGGCCACACCCGGCAGCGCGCCGCGCGCCGAGAATTCCAACTCGCAGAATTTCGGGCGGAAGGCGGAGACGGACAGCTCGTCATACAGCTCGTCGACGACCTGCGTCACCTCGTCAAACGTCCGCCGGAGCAGATAGCCCGTCCGGCCCGAGTCCGGGAAAGTCTCGAGCAGGGTCTGTGCGTTCTGCTCCATGCGCTCCTGCGCCAGTTCCTGCACCCGGCTGCGCGGCACGGCGGCAAATCCGCCCTCGCGCTCCGTCTGCTGCACGATATACTCCAGCACGTCGTGCACGAACGTGCCGTAGAACCGGCTGTCGAATTCCGCCGGTTCGCGTTCCTGCGCCCGCAGGCCATACTGCAGAAAATGTGCAAAGCGGCATCCGGCCAGCACATCGATGCGCGAGGAGGAGAAGTGCAGCTCCGCGCCATAGAGCGCCCGCGCCGTCTCCGGCCGGAGCGAGCCGGGCGAATAGGTCCGGGCCTGCTCCGCACGCGCGGCAGCCCCGGCAAACATCGGCTCCTGCAGCAGACCGCCCGCGGCGGGCAGCCAACGCTCCA
>OLQT01001263.1_pt1 | contig 15961 bp, 12 predicted proteins | sample 1672651 | NCBI WGS metagenome assembly OLQT01 (sample SAMEA3136709, study PRJEB25190) | human gut metagenome | biome: human gut; feature: human-associated habitat; material: faeces | place: Austria | collected 2013 | reverse complement strand
CCACCTGCGCTTTGTGCGCACCGTGCGCCGCTGGCAGATGCCCTGCGAGGCGGAGGGCTACGCCGAGGCGCTGCAAAGCTGCCTGTCGGAGATGCACATCCGCCGCCGGGTCAGCCTGCGCCTGTGCCCCACGGTGTCCAGCCCCATGCTGATGGGACTGCTGCATCCCGTGATTCTGCTGCCGGATGAGGAACTGACCACCGAAGAGCTGGCGCTGGTCCTCCGGCACGAGCTGACGCATCTCAAACGCGGCGACCTGCTGGTCAAGGCCGGGCTGGTGCTGGCCTATGCCCTGCACTGGTACAATCCCGTGGTCTGGGCCATGGGCCGCTCCCTGTGCTTCTATCAGGAGGCTTCCTGCGACAGCCATGTTACCGCTCGCGCGGATGAGGAGGAGCGCCGCTTCTATTCCGAAACCATCCTGCGCGTCATCCGGCGGCAGGCGCGCGCCCGTACCGCCCTGTGCACGTCGTTTTACGGCGGGCGCAACGGCATGAAGCGTCGCATCATCGCCATTATGGAGGGTCGCCGCCGCACCGGCGTGGCGCTGGGCGTGCTGGCGCTGGCGATGACGGCTGTGCTGGGCGGCGCGCTGGCTCTGGTCGAGGACGAAAGCCCCGCCCTGCCGCTGAACGCCTGGGTGCATGCCGCCGAAGGCGCGGGAACCGTGCTCCTGACAGGCCCCAGCGCCAATGACGTGAACTGCCCCATGGGCATCTACCTCAACGGCACGCCCGTCACCGTGGTCGAGCTGTGCGAGAGCAGCGCCCTCCCGGAATGGAACAGCGTGGAGGGCGAGCCCAACTGGGCCAGCGTGCTTATCGCCGGGGACGGCGATACCACCGGCATTCCGGGCTGGATGCCCCTGCGCGACCTGGTGTACGAAAAGCCGGCGGACGAGCTTCCCACCGCTACGCTGGCGTCCGGGGAGGAAAGCGGCTTCACCACCCTCTACACCCTCAACCACCGAGAATCCGACGTGGCCGCGCTGGAGCGCGACGGCACCGGGGTGACGGTGCTGGGCCAGCTGGACTATTGGCTGCACGTTTCTTTGGAGGGGGAAGGCATGTTTATGCTCATGGAAGACGCGGCCCTCTCCGACGAAGCGGACGCGCTGCTCTACGACCTTTTGCCCGACCGCTTTGACGGCATCACCCGCATCCAGTACGACAACGACCGCAACCTCAATCGTCTGCTGAAAAGCATGCACGAAAAATACGGTGAGAACGTACCGGTGGAATTCTGGTCACTGGAGGACAAGGCATGGTACGGGCAGCTGGAGGAGATGTATCTGGGCGCGCACGACCACTACTACATTTTGCCCGGCGAGGATGATCTCCCGCTGGAGGAAGCCGGGCAGATCGCGCTGGACGCCTACGCCGAAGCCTGGGGCAGCCACGCCATCCCCGCCGATGAGCTGGAGCTCTATCCCGGATTCTACCGTCTGGGCCACAGCGAGCCTGTCTACTGGTCCTTCTACATCTGCGAGAAGGATACGTACAACGTGCTCTGGCACGTCGAGCTGGACGGCAAAACCGGCGAGCCCAGGGGGTGACCCCCTGGACCCCCGCTCCGCCGGGAGGACGTGGGTGGCAGAGGCCGTTCCCGCGGGCATGGGGGCTGCTTTTCTGTGCCCGCCACGGCACCCTTTTTCCGCAGCGTAAAGCCGGAGGGCCTTCCGCCCCCCGGCGGCAACAAGCCCGGTGGCCTTCCGCCACCGGGCGTCCTTTATTGCTTGCAGCCCGCCGCGCGCCCCCCTGCCCGCCCCAAAGGGCGGGCAGTCCGCCGGTCCAGGGGGTCACCCCCTGGCCCCCCTGGAGAGGGAGAGGACGTTTTCTACGCCGCCGGCGTAGCAGAACATGTCCACGGGCTGGCAGCGCTCAAAGCGGTAGCCGCCGCTGGTGAGCAGCTGTACGTCGCGCGCCTGGGTGGGCACGTGGCAGCTCACATAGACCACGCGGCGGGGACGGGCGGCCAGCACGGCCTCGATGACGGCGGGCTCCACACCCTTGCGGGGCGGGTCAAGCACGACTACATCCGGGCGGAGGCCGTCCGCAACCAGCCGGGGCAGCAGGTCCTCCACGGCGGCGACGTGAAATTCGGCGTTGGTGATGGCATTGCGCGCGGCGTTGCGGCGCGCACCCTCCACGGCCTGGGGCACAATCTCGATGCCGATCACGCGCGAGGCGTGACGCGCCAGACACAGCGACAGCGTGCCCGCACCCGCGTAGGCGTCCACGGCCACGTCGCCGGGAGCGAGGGCGGCAAAGTCCACCGCGGTCTGATAGAGCCGCTCGGTCTGGTCGGGGTTGACCTGAAAAAAGGAGAGGGGCGGCATTTCAAAGGTCAGGCCGAGCAAGGTCTCAAAAATGGCGTCCTCGCCGTAGAGTCGGTGGCTTTCGCGGCCCAGGATGACGTTGTTGCGCTCGGCGTTTACGCTTACGTGCAGGGAACAGAAGCCTCGTGCATTCGCATTCAGCAGTTCGATGAGGCGAGGGACGCCGGGCAGCTTGGCGCGCGTGGCCGTGAGTACGACCATCAGGCTGCCCGCGCGCGAGACGCGCGTGACCACGTGGCGCAAAAGGCCGCGGCCGGTTGCCTCGTCATAGGGCTGGATGTGCTCGGCGCGCATCCATTCCTTCACCGCCGCGATCACGCCCGTAAGACCGCCCATGGCCACCGGGCAATCGTCAATGGACACGATCTGGTGGCTGCGGCGGCGGTAGAAGCCCAGCACCGGCGCATCCGCCGTGCCGCCCACGGGCAGGGCCGTTTTGTTGCGGCAATGCCACGGATGCTCCGCGCCCAGGACGGGCGGCACATCCTCAGAGCGGAGCGGGAGGCCGCCGATGCGCGTCAGGCAGTCGAATACCTGCGCGCGCTTGGCTGCAAGGGTGGCCTCGTAGCGCATATGCTGGCCGCTGCATCCGCCGCAGCGGTCATAGACCGGGCAGGGCGGATCGACACGGTCGGGCGAAGGAGTGAGCACCTCCATCAGGCGGCCAAAGGCATAGCGCGGCTGCACCTTGACGCACAGCACATCCGCCTCCTCGCCGGGAAGCACGCCGGGCACGAATACAGGCATGCCCTCGTTCAGGCATACGCCCTCCAGCTCGCTCCCCAGACGCTCGCAGCTAAGGCGCAGGCGTTGGTTTTTCTGCATCATAGGCCCTCCCTCGTGGCAAGGGGGAAGGAGGCGCGGCGCTCCAGCCAAAGCTCCAGCAGCGCCAGCGCCACCGCGCCCTCCACCACGGGCACGGCACGCACGGCCACGCAGGGGTCGTGGCGGCCGCGCACGGCAAGGGATGTCGGCGCTTTTTGGGAAAGGGACACGGTCTGTTGCTCCAGACTGATGGACGGCGTGGGGCGGAACGCGGCGCGCACGATGATGGGCATGCCGCTGGTAATGCCGCCCAGCAGGCCGCCCGCGCTGTTGCGCGCGGTGGCCACCCGCCCATCCGACATCACATAGGGGTCGTTGTACTCGCTGCCGCGCAGGGCGGCCGCGCCAAAGCCCGCGCCGAATTCGACGCCCTTGACCGCAGGGATGGAAAACAGCTGGGCGGCCATGACGGCCTCCACGCCTTCAAAGAAGGGCGCGCCCAGTCCGGCAGGCAGGCCCACGGCGGCGCACTCCACCACGCCGCCCAGCGAATCGCCCGCGGCACGGGCCTCCATGATGGCGGCATACATGCGGCTCCCGGCTTCGGGGTCCAGGGTGGGCACGGGCTGCGCGTGGCATCGCGCCAGCGCTTCCATATCCGGACAAAGGGGATCGAGCGCGTCATCCCGCTCGGAGGAGATGGACAGGACATGCGCTCCCACGCGTACGCCTTCGCGCGAAAGCAGCTGCAAGGCCACGCCGCCCGCAAAGGCATAGGGCAAGGTGAGGCGGCCGCTGTGATGTCCGCTGCCGCGCAGGTCGTCAAAACCGGCGCTGCGCACCCAGGCGGGGTAGTCGGCATGGCCGGGGCGCGGTCGGTCGGGGAGAAAGCCGTAGTCCGCGCTGTGGGTGTCGGCGTTATCAAACAGGGCGGTCAGCGGCTGGCCGGTGGTAGCGCCGTCCTTGAGGCCACTCACGATGCGCGGCAGGTCGCTTTCGCGCCTGGGGGTAGCGATGGCGCTGCCGCGCGCGGCGCGGCGCTGCAAAAAGGCGTTCAGCGCGTCCATATCGAGGGAAAGTCCGGCGGGCAGGCCGTCGAGCGTTACGCCGACGGCGGGACCGTGGCTTTCGCCGAAGATCTGCACGGAAAGCATGCGTCCGATGCGGCTGCTCATCTGGCGATCCCTCCCAACTGACGGTAGGTTTCCACAAAACCGGGCCAGGATTTGGAGATGCACTCCGCGCCCGTCACCGTGATGGGACCGTCGGCAATCAGCGCGGCGGTAGCCAGCAGCATCACCATGCGGTGGTCCCCGCGTGCATCGGCGGTGAAGCCGCCGCGCAGGCGCACGGGACCGGTGACGGTGAGCGTGTCGCCGTCGGGGCTGACATCGGTTTTCGCGCCCAGCCGGGCCAGCAGCTCCTGCGTGGCCAGCAGCCGGTCGCACTCCTTCAGGCGCAGGCGGCTGACACCCGTCAGGGTGGAGAGGCCGCGCGCCTGAGTGCAGGTCAGCGCCAGAATGGGCGCAAGATCGGGAATGTCGGAGCAGTCGATGCGGGCGGGCATCAGCCCGGCGTGCGACGGGCTGGCGGCGTACCACTCGCCGCGCGTCTGACGGATGCGCAGGCCCATCTCCTCCAGCACATCCACGATGCGCGCGTCGCCCTGGAGGCCGTCGCGGCGCAGGTTGGGCAGCATCACGCCGCCGCCCATAGCGTCCACACACAGAAGCACCGCCGCCTGGGACCAGTCGCCCGATACAGCGACGCTTTCCGGCGCGGGCGCGCAGGCGGGCGAGAGGCCGAATACGCCTTCCTCCCGCTCCGTGAAGGAAATCCCGAAGCGCTCCATCAGGCGAAGCGTCATATCCAGATAGGGCCGGCTGACGATGGGGCCGGTTACGGTGAGCGCGGCGGGTGCAGGCGTGCCGTCCGGGGTGATGGCATGGGCCAGCGCGATCAGCAGGCCGGAGGCAAACTGGCTGGAGCGGGAGCCGTCCACCTCATAGCGGCCTGCGGGCAAAAAGCCGCTTACCTCCACCACCGCAAGCCCGTCCGGTCCGGCGGGCGTGCGCGTCATGCGGCCTCCGGCCTGCCGGACCAGCGGCTCAAAGGCGTCCAGCGGCCGGCGGAACAGCGCAGGTTCCATCAGAAAGCGCACTGCCTGTCCCCGCGCGAGAAACGCGGGAATCAGCATGCGCAGGGCGGCGGCACAGGCATGCACATGGCACTCTGCCGCAGGCGCGTCTGTGACGGGCTTGCCGGGCGGCGGCGCGGGCGTCACGATCAGCGCGCCATCCTCCAGGCGCACTTCACCGCCCAGAGCGCGCACGCCGTCGATCATGGCCAGGGTATCGTCGCAAAGCGGTGCGGAAAAGCCGTTCAGGCGGCATTCGCCGCGCCCCAGGGCAGCCAGGAGCAGCGCTCGGTGCGCCTCGCTCTTGGCAGGGGGAACCGCCGCGCTCCCGCTGAGGCGCGCGGGACTAAAGGTGATGGATGACATGAAAAAAACTCCCCTTTAACCGGCAGAAAAGATCAGGGCAAATAACAGAATCATACGGTTTTTATTATAGCATACCGGCCCTTAAAAACAACGAGCAGGAGCGGGGAGAAAGCGAAAAATACGGAAAAAATCCGGCTGGTTCACTTTAGGCCAGAAAGCCCAGATTCTTGAGCGCAAACACCCACAAAAACACAGTCAGAATAGAAAATACCGTGGTAAACACCACCTGTCCACCCGCCAGATCGCCATTGCCGCCCATCTGCTGCGCCATGGGAAAGCTGGAAACCGAGGTGGGCGAGGCGTACACGGCGATCAGCGCGGCCAGCGACACATCGCGGATGCCCAGCGCCACCGCCAGGCTCAGAAAGATCAGCGGAACCACGACCAGCCGCCCCGCCACACCGATGACGAGCAGTCGGCTATTGGCGCGCGCCTTGCCGAAGTCCAGCGACGCTCCCAGCGTGAACAGCGCCAGCGGCGTGGCGACGGAACCCAGGCTGCGAAGCGGCGTTTCAATGAGGGTGGGGATGGGAATCCGGAAATACCAGAGCAGAAATCCCGCCAGCGTGCCCAGAATGAGCGGATTGAGCAATACGCCCTTTACGATGCGCCAGGGCGAGCTTTTTTCACCGCCAAAGATCATCAGCGCTATGGTGGAAAGCACGTTGAACACCGGCACCACCACCGCCACCAGGAGCACCGCGATGGAGGTATCCCCCTCGGGGTACATCATCATGACCAGCGGAATGCCGAAAATGGCATAATTGCTGCGCGCAATGCCCTGAATCAGCACACCGCAGGAGGCGCGGTCGCGGCACAGGCGCGGCGTGATGAAAAACAGCGTGCCAAAGCACAAAAGCGTGGTTATAAACGCGTAGAGCAGCGTGCGCACGTCCGTTGACGCGCCCAGCTGCGTGTCCACGATGTTGAAGCACAGAAGCAGCGGCAGAAAAATTTTGAATACACAGGCGTTGATCTGCCGCGCGGCGGATTCGCCGATTACCCCCACGCGGCGCGCCGTGAAGCCTACGGCCATCATGACCAGCAGGGGAAAGACGGTGTTGAGCGAGAAGAGAAGGTCATCCATGGGGCGGGGTTCACCTCCCGTTGGGGATCAGGGCGGGGGAAAGGCGCTCAGGGCCAGCAAAAGCTGTGCCATGTAATAGATGCCCAGACTCACGAAATGACAGGAACTGGGGCGCTTGAGCAGCAGGTTATGACAGAGCGTCATGTCCGAAACGACGAACGTCACGGCCCCCAGCGCCGCCAGCGTGGAACGGGCCGAGGGAGCCAGCAGGGGCAGCGGCAGGCTGAAGGCCAGCAGCGCGGCCAGCGCGACGACATAGATCATAACGCCCGCCAGCAGATGCGGCTTGGGAAAGTGCCGGCGGTAGCGCAGCGCAAAGCACCACAGCCCTGCCAGCGCGATCACGAATACCGTCAGGCACCACCAGCTCAGCACCCGGTACTGGCTGAGCGCGGCCACATAGACCGCATGCCCCGTGAAAAACAGCGCGCCGCCCACTTCAAAGCGCACATCCAGCGCAACATCCGCAAGCGTGCATACGCACAGGCCGATGAAGATCATCAGGCCATAGAGGTCCCGCACCTCCGCGGAGAAATAACCCGCCGCCGCAAACGCCGCGGCCAGCGCCGTGGGCAGGGCCTTGAGCGCGAGCGAGGCTTTGCGGTATCCCTTGGCCATGGCGCGGAAACGCGCCGGCATCAGCACCAGCCACGTCAGGGCGATATATAGCAGAAGATAGGCCATCCCCGCCTCCCGCGGCGCCTGGAGCGCCGCTTGATTCGTTTTGTCTTTCTTCTATCATACGCTTTTTCCGGCGGAGTGTCAATTCTGCCTGTCGGAGGAAAAACGGGGCAAAGCAAAAACGCCCGGCGGTCATTTCGCCGCCGGGCGCTTGAAGGGTTACAGCTTTTCTTCTCCGGACCCGCTCTCCCCTTCGGGAGGCGCGCTTTCGGGCGCCGTGCCGGGCTCCCTTGCGGGGCGCTCCCCGCTTCCGCCTTCCGGCATTGCTTCGGGCGTTTCTCTCCGGCCGCCGCCAAATCCGCCCCGGCCGCCGCCGAAGCCCATGCCGCCGGTGGAATCGGTGGTCATCTGCACGGACTGGCTGTTGCCGCCCATGGTCACGGTATAGGTTTCGCCGTCCGTAAAGCGGTCGGAATAGAGAACCGCGTGGCTATAGGCATGCAGCATCTCAAAGTGGATCAGCACATCTCCGGCACTGTCAAGCACCTCCAGGACGCCGGAGCCGGACGCGTTCATCACCGTACCGGGGATGGAGGGGTCGCTCACACCCTGGGCCATACCGGCGGAGCCCACGGCGACCACCGTGCCGCCGGTCAGGGTGAAGGAGCCATCGTAATCCAGCGCACCGTCGCCGCCGCTTTCGGGGCCGTTAACATACAGCTCGCCGCCGGTCATTTCCAGATCACCGTTGACATCCACGCCGTCACCGGAGGCGGAGACAGAGATCATGCCGCCGCTGATGCGCACGGTGCCCGTGGAGGAGGCAAAGCGGTCGCGGCCAAACCGGCCCGATGCCCCGAAGGTGCCCTCGTCGGAGCTGGTGGCGGAATCCCCGCCTGCCCCGTTGATGCCGTCATCGCTGGCGGTGATGCTGATCTCGCCGCCGGAGAGGGTCACGTCGGTGCCCTCCAATCCTTCGTAGGAACGGGTCACGGTGATGGTCCCGCCGGAGACGGTCAGCGCGTTGTCGGCATGCACGCCGTCGTCGCCGGTGGCAAGGGTCATCTCGCCACCGGAAACAGTCACATCCACCGCGTGCAGCGCGTCATCCACGCTGTCGATGGAGAGGGTGCCGCCGGAGAGGGTCAGCGTGGTTTCGGCCTTCACACCCTTCTGGCTGGGCGTGTCTTCCTCGGCCTGCTGCTCCCAGCCGCCCCAGCCGCCCCAGCCGTCGGAGGCCGTCTGGCTCACGGACGCGCTGCCCTCGCCGGTGGTAATGGTGAGCGTGCCGCCCGCGATGGCGACAAAGCCACGGTCCGCATCCTCGGCGTTGGTGGCCTTGATGCCGTCTCCGGTCTGGGCGCTGATGGTGATGGTCCCGCCGCCGATGGTGACCTCGTCCTTGCCGACCAGGCCGTCATCCACGGCGCTTACGGTGATGTCTCCGCTCACGATGCGCAGCGAATCGCGGCAGCTGATCCCGTCCAGCCAGGCGCTTTCGATGGTGAGCGCGCCGTTCCCGTTGATGGTCAGGTCGTCGCGCACATAGATGGCCGCGTCGTTATCCTCCTCGGCGGGCGTGGCCGAACCCTGCGTGAGGGAATTGACGCTGCCCTCCGCCAGGGTCAGAATCAGCTTGTCGCAGCCGTCGGAGGTCAGCGCCGCCCCATCCTCGTTGTGGACGCTCACGCCGTCCAGCAGGAGCCATACGTCGCCCTCCGTGGCCGGCGCCACCCGGATGCTGCCGTCCGCTACCTGGCCGCTCAGGCGGTAGACACCCGGCTCGGTGATGTCTACGCCGCCTTCGGTCAGGACGATGTCAACGGCCTCGGAGGGATCGGCGAGGGTAAGGTCCTTGTCGCTGAACAGGTCATCCGCCGTCTCGGCCATGACGGCGAAAAACGCGGGAATGCACAGGAGAAGCGTGCAGAGAACAGAAAAGAAACGTTTCATGGGAAAAGGCCTCCTTGTCACAGCTCTTCGTGGACGGGCGCGTTGCGCGTGAGAGACAGGGTGAGGTTTCCGTTGCGGCAGCGCAGTTCATCCAGAAAGGCTTTTTCCTGTTTGGGGTCCTTGAGGACAACCGTGTAGCGCAGCTCAAAGAGGCTGCCCATACCGGTGGTCTTGACCCCCTCCAGTCGCCAGCGGCGCGTGTGGGCGGCAAACAGGTCGTCAAACACACCGGTGTAGTCCAGATCCTCGGGAATGGTCACGCGCAGCAGAAGCGGCTGGGAAAAAGGATGGATAAAGTGCAGGGCCAGAAGCAGCGCGCACACCACTGCCGTAAGCAGCAGCGCATACCCCGTATAGGCCATGCTGGTGGCCAGGCCGGTTCCCATGGCCAGAAAGATGAGCGTGATATCGCGCGAGGAGCCGGGCACGGAGCGGAAGCGCACCAGGCTGAATGCGCCCAGCACCGCCACGCCTGTACCGACGTTTCCGTTGACCATGAGGATGACGGCCTGCACCACCACGGGCAGCGTGACCAGCGAGGCGGCAAATCCCTTGCTGCACTGGCCCGTAAGCATGGCGGTGATGGCGATGAGCAGGCCGCAGGCGGCAGCGCAGAGCATCAGCACCAGCATGCTGCCGATGGACAGGCTCTGATTGACATCAAACATGGCAGACAGCATCGCAAACACCTCCTTTCACGGCGGCGGGGCGCATGGCGCGGGCCTGCCTCGCGCGCATGCGGGCCTCGTACACGCGGCCGTATTTGGAAAACGATGTGGGCCGGATCTCGTTTTGATCCAGCGCAGCGCACAGCCACAGCGGGATGGCGTGCGCGGTCTTGATTTCCATCAGACGCATGCCGGGCGCGAGCAGCGATTCGCCCGCCGCCCCCAGGCGCAGGTCCAGATCCGTCTGCCGGCTGCGGATATCGCGGTCGATGGTGATGCGCAGCTGATTCGGGCTGGGCTCCAGCTCCGTGTAGGCGGTGCGGTCATAGGCCAGAAGCACGGCGGGCCGCAGCCGGTAGCGGCGCAGCATGTAGGCGATCTCCCGCCCGATCTGCCCGCCGGCGGCGGGGATGGTTCCCTGTGCCAGACATGCCATGGCACGGTCCAGCGGCAGGCAGATGCGGCGTTTATACACCACACCCTGCACCTTTTTCTTCATTTCCAAAAACACGTTGTCCCCGTCACCCGGCACCCCATAGCTGCGCAGACGCAGCTTCTCTTTATAAACGGGCTTTTCCAGGCTGCGCCGGATGAGCAGGCTGTCAGCGGTATCCAGATAGAGGCTCAAAATGGTGCTTTCGCCGTACTGGTCCGCTTGCATGTATTCGGGCAGCACGCGCATCAGCCCTTCGTACTGAGAAGGTGTAAGCAGAAATTTGCGCTCCACGCGCTCAAAAACATAGGTGAGATTTCCCATTTCAACAGCTCCCTTCCGGTTTGATTCGCCACAGGCCAAGCGTGCCGGCCAGCGTCAGCACCCCGCCGCCCGCGAGGAACCAGTATTCCCAGCCGCCGTCTACTCCGGCGATGTCCACGATGCCCCGGTAATACAGCCCCGCCGTCACCGTGGCCAGACCCGCGAAGAGCAGGTTCTGCCATGGGCGTGCCAGAGCGGGGGAAACGGAGCGCCCGCGCGCGATGCCCCATGCCCACAGATGCACGGCGCCGCCCAGCAGCGGCACCAGAAACGCCCACGTCATCGCCCGGGAGGTAACGCCATGCCCGAATGTCTGGTAGACGGCGCTTGCCGCGGCACAGCCTCCCGCGCAGAGGACGCAGCCCAGCGTACGCCTGCGCACAGTGGGCTCAAAGGCCGATGTAGACAATGTCGCTCACCTCCCGTTCGGTAATGGTGCGGCCGTTGGTGGTGGGGTTGTTGACCACCTCGCCCTGAAAGACCATCGTGGACGAGCCGCCGCCATCCAGGTTGTAGGCCGTTTCACAGCCGATATCCAGCATCAGATCCGCCAGCTGCACAAGGGACAGCCCCGCGCTTTCCTCCGTGCGGCCGTCCGTCACCACGAAGGCGTAGTGCAAAGGCCCGATCTGTCCGATGGCCGTGCGCGGGTTGCTGGCCATGGAGCGCGCCACCTCGTCGCCGTCCGCCACGGACACTTCTCCGTCCGTGACCAGCGCAGGGCCGAAGGAGAAAATTTGCCACAGGCCGTCGGCGTCGCCGGCACTCATGGTGCGGTCATCCGCAATGGAGAAATCCCCGGAGGCGTCTACCAGCAGCAGCTCCGTGGCCGAGGAGGCCGCGGTGTCCCGGTAGAGCACCCCGTTTCTGAGGCACCAGCCGCTTTTGCGCGAACCATAAAAGTCGCCGTTGATGGCCAGCACCGCGCCGTTTGCCACGGCAAGCTCGCTTACGGTATCGGTCACGTTGCGGCCGAAGGTGTTTTCGGCCAGAGCCGTGCGCAAAAGGGCGGGGCTCGCCAGCCGCACGTCCGCCACATAGCAGGTGGTGCCGTCGCGCCGGAGAGTGGTGAGCTGCACGCTCATGGACTCGTCCTGATAGAAGGAGGCGTCTGCCGCCTGAGGCGCGGCCAGGGTGGCGGAGGGGGCAAGGGTTTCCAGCACCTCATCGGCGACGTCGCGCGCACGGGATACAATCAGCTCCCGGTGCGGGATGACGAAGGTATCCAGCAGCGCCCAGGTGAACGCCGCGATCAAAAACGCCGCGTAGCACGCGGCAAAGCGCCATGGCGCCTGGAAAAAGCCTTTCATGCGGACCTCCTTTCCATGGGGCAGAGTATAGCGGCCCTTTGTGTAAGCCGTGTGAACGTGGACTGACGGACAGCCAAAGCCACAATGGAAATTTTCGGATGCTGCGTTTTGCCCAAGCCGGGACGTATTCCCTGAGCCTGTACAATTCCTGCACTTTTTGACGGTCCGCATTGCAACCGGGCGGACGAGTCCTTATACTAAACACAGTGTGGCCTGCCGGAAGCGGGCCGCAAACACAGGGAAAGTGTACGGAGGACCAAAAGCATGAACGTAACCCAGAAGATTCTTTCCGCCCATTTGATATCGGGCGAGCTCAAGCCGGGCAGCGAAATCGCTATCCGCATCGACCAGACGCTCACGCAGGATTCCACCGGGACCATGGCCTATCTGCAGTTTGAGGCCATGGATGTAAAACGCGTCAAAACCGAACGCAGCATGGCCTACATCGATCACAACACCCTCCAGACCGGCTTTGAAAACGCGGACGACCACCGCTATATCGCAAGCGTCGCCCGCAAGCACGGCATCTATCTGAGCAAGCCGGGCAACGGCATCTGCCATCAGGTGCAGCTGGAACGCATCGGCAAGCCGGGCAAAACGCTGCTTGGCAGCGACAGCCACACCCCCACCGGCGGCGCGCTGGGCATGATCGCCATCGGCGCGGGCGGGCTGGACGTGGCGGTGGCCATGGGCGGCGGCGCGTATTATCTCAGCTGCCCCAGCGTGGTAAGCGTGCGCCTCACGGGGCGGCTCAGCCGAGGTGTGGCCGCCAAGGACGTGATTCTGGAGCTGCTGCGCCGCCTTACCGTCAAGGGCGGCGTGGGCAAGGTGATGGAGTACACGGGGCCGGGCGTTGAGACGCTGTCCATCCCCGAACGTGCAACCATTGCCAACATGGGCGCGGAGCTGGGCGCGACGACGTCCGTGTTCCCCTCGGACGAGGTGACGCGCGGCTTCCTGAAGGCGCAGGGCCGCGAAGCGGACTTTATCCCGCTGGCCGCCGACCCGGATGCGACGTATGACGAGGCGGTGGAGATTGATCTGTCGGCGCTGGTGCCGATGGTGGCGCTGCCGCACATGCCCGACAACGTGAAAACCGTGGCCGAGACCGGCCCCATCCATGTGGATCAGGTGTGCATCGGCTCGTGCACCAACTCCAGCTATCTGGACATGATGCGCGTGGCCGCCATCCTGAAGGGCAAGACCGTGAACCCCGACGTATCGCTGGTCATCGCGCCGGGCAGCCGGCAGGTGCTGAGCATGCTCAGCGCCAACGGCGCGCTGCATGACATGATCGAGGCCGGCGCACGCATCTGCGAAACGGCGTGCGGCTTCTGCATCGGCATGGGACAGAGCCCCTGCACCAATGCCGTGAGCGTGCGCACCAACAACCGCAACTTCTTCGGCCGCAGCGGCACCAAGAGCGCAGGCATCTACCTGGTGAGCTGCGAAACCGCCGCCGCCACCGCCCTGACCGGCGTGCTCACCGACCCGCGCGGCGTGGACGCCGATTTGGACGTGGTTATGCCGGATACCTTCCTCTACAACGACAACCTCATCATCCCCCCTGCCCCGGAAGAGGAAGCGGACGCGGTGGAGGTCGTCCGCGGCCCCAACATCAAGCCCTTCCCCAAGGCCGAGGCCCTGGCGGAGAGCCTCAGCGGCAAGGTGCTGCTCAAGATGGAGGACAACATCACCACCGACCATATCATGCCCTCGGACAGCTCGCTCCTGCCCTTCCGCAGCAACATTCCCAAGCTCAGCGAGCACTGCCTCACGCCCGTGGACCCCACCTTCCCCGAACGTGCAAAGGCAGAGGGCGGCGGTTTCCTGCTGGCCGGTCAGAACTACGGGCAGGGCTCCAGCCGCGAGCATGCGGCGCTGGTGCCGCTGTACCTCAAGGTGCGTGGCGTGCTGGCCAAGAGCTTTGCGCGCATCCACCGCGCCAACCTCATCAACAACGGCATTCTGCCCCTGGAATTTGCGGATGAGGCGGATTATGACCGCTTTTCGCAGGATGACGAGATCAGACTGGATGGGGTGGCCGAGCGGGTACGAAAGGGAGAAAGCCGTGTGCCTGTAACCAATGTGACCAAGGGGTTCACGGCGGAGATGAAGCTGGAGCTGACCGAGCGTCAGCGTGGCATGATCCTCGCCGGCGGCCTCATCAATATGATTTCCCAGCAGAATCGGTAAAAAAGGGGCGCGGCGGGGGAAAACCCGACGCGCTTCATTAATTTATTTGCGAATCCCCAGCGCCATGTCCCGAAACAGCCCCGGCGCGCGCTCCGGCTCGCGGTAGGTGCCCCGCTGCACGATGCAACCCTTGTCCATGACGATGATCTCGTCGCAGTTTTGCAGGGTGGACAGGCGGTGCGCGATGGAGAGAACCGTGGTGCCGCATTCCTCTTTCATTTTCTCGATCTCGGCCTGGATGCGCTTTTCGGAGGTGTTGTCCAGCGCGGAGGTGGCCTCGTCCAGTATCAGGATGCGGGGTTTTTTGAGGAAGATGCGGGCCAGCGCGATGCGCTGGCGCTGACCGCCGGAGAGGTTGGTTCCACCCTCGGCCAGCACGAACTGATACCCGCCCTCCAGCTGCTCGATTTCGGCGGCGATGTTGGCCTTGCGCGCCGCCTCCCGGACCTCCTCCGGGGAAACCTCGCGCTTCATGCCGTGGCAGATGTTGTGGTAGACCGTATCCGCGGTGAGAAAGGGCGTCTGGGGCACGAGCGCCACGTTTGCAGCCAGAACGGTGCGCGAGAGCGAATCGAGCGGAACGCCGCCCAGCAGCACTTCGCCCTGCGCCTCCTCCAGCTTGTCGATCACCTTGATGAGCGAGGATTTGCCGCAGCCGCTGGGACCGGCGATGCCGATGAACTTTCCCGGCGGAATCGCCAGCACGATGTCATTGAGAATCAGCTGATCCGGCTTTTCGGGGTAGGCGAAGCGCACGTCCTTCAGCGTTACGCTGTTGTCCCGCGGCGTTTGGGCCTTCGAAGCGCCCTCATCCTGACAGGAGAAATCCAGCGGCAGGCCCGACAGCCGGAAGTAGTCGTTTGCCAGCACCACGCATTCGGAAAATTCGTCCAGAATGCGGTGCAGCTCCCGAAGCGGGCCGGTAAGCTGGGTAAAGCACAGATAAGCCGTGAGCACCGTGCCCACCGTAATGGCGCCCCGCGAGGCCAGCAGCACCGACAGCCCGATCACCAGCACGCTGAAAAACGCTTCATTGACGAATTTCAGGCAGTCATAGAAGGCCATGGCCCGGTGATGGCGCATCTCCTTTTTGCGCAGCTGCTCGGAACGCGCCTCGATGCGCGCGCCTTCCGTCTGCGCGCTGTCCAGAGCGCGGATCGCTTCGATGCCGCCCGGCAGCTCCACCATGGCGCCGTCCATGTCCGCCTTGGTATCCATCAGCTCCACGCGGATGCCCTTCTGCGTGCCTGCCGATCTGGCGAAGCACGATGAAGGTACCCACGGGAATCACCAGCACCGCCAGCCACGCCACGGAGACGGGCGGCTGCGTGAAGATCGTGACCACCGCCGCCAGACCGGTGGTCACGGCGGGGGCGAAGTCCCATCAGCTTGATCAGCTTCACCGTGCCTTCCAGACTCCGGTTGAGACGGCCGTGGATGTTGCCGGTCATGTGGGCGCGGAAATAGGACAGCGGCGCCATCAGCAGCGAGAGCGCGGCCCGCTGGCGCGCGGTTTTTTCCGCCTGGGTGGCGGTGTCCTCCACGATGAGCCGTCGCGCCACCTTGATGAGCTCGTTGACGATGTTGACAGCCAGAATGGCCGCCAGAATCGGCGAGACCGAGGCAAACGAGGCGTTCTGCCCCGCCAGTACATGGTCCGTCAGGTAGCCGACGGCCAGCGGCGTGAGCCGGCTGCGCGCCGCAGAGACGGCCAGAATCAGCAGAATCAGAAAAAAGCCTTCTGTTTCCGGGGCGGCAGGGCG
>OLQT01001261.1_pt1 | contig 15972 bp, 15 predicted proteins | sample 1672651 | NCBI WGS metagenome assembly OLQT01 (sample SAMEA3136709, study PRJEB25190) | human gut metagenome | biome: human gut; feature: human-associated habitat; material: faeces | place: Austria | collected 2013 | reverse complement strand
TGCTTATGTGTATTTGGAATTTCTCATTTTGGCTTGTACTATTTATATTCTAGCATCATTAACCACAGATTGAAGGGCTTCAACACTCTGAAAATTCATATCTTTCTTTTTAGTAATATAGCCACCTACTTCTTTTGCCATTACTTATCACCCTTCTTTCTGCTTGTAGCTTTTACAGCTTTTCCTAACCATCCGCCAATTATCGCACCAGCAAGAGGTACACCTGCTACCGGTAATGGTAATGCTGCAGCTCCGGCGGCAACAGCCGCAATAGCGCCTACTGCGCCAGCTGCTTTCATCCACTCTTTTGACACATTTTCTCTAGTTGAGGTTCCAGCTAGGATAGATGGTGACATCATGTTAGCTTTCTCTAATAACGATTCGTAATCTTCCTTTGAGTAATTTTCAGGATGATCAACCAGCATATCCAAAAGTGCTCTTAACATTTGTGTTTCATCTGGATGTTTTACCATCTCAGCTTCAATAACACTTCTCATCGCAATATACTGTGTCTTTGTAAGTTTATTTCTACCGCTTTCGATATTATTTATCGTTTGACGGGTTACACCAATTTGATCTCCAAATTCCTCTGCAGTCCATCCTACAGTTCTTCTTATCAACAATAAGTTATCTTGCATTCTCTGAATTTCTTCCATCGACGTATCCTCCTCACGAAAATATAATATACCTTGACAAATTTATTGTCAAGGTATATTATGTTAACAACAGAAAAGCAGAGGAAAAAATCCCCTGCCATACGTCGTCGTTATTATCTTTGAATGTCTATATCTACCTTTGCCTTAAAACAAACCGTGAAGTGATCTTCATATATCTTAATCTGATCAATGTACTTTCGTACCATCAGTTCATCATATTCAGTAAGTTCCTGTGGCGCTTCCTGAAGGAAATCCGTCAGTTCCGCCACCTTTTTCTTTACCCCTTCCGTCTCAGCTCTCTTCACCAGAATTTCTTGCTTTTTATCCCTCAGGATGTCAATCTCATTCGCCAGGAGGCTGTAATCTTTCTTCGCATGGGCTAGTATGAATCATCATACTTGCTGCTGATACGCGTCTTTCTATCAAATATCAGCCAACATTCATCGACATGCTCCAGAGCATAATCTGTAAGTATCGGGGTGCCATTATCATTACGCGTAATATATCTAGCGTCATTGATGCAGTACATGCAATTCGCATATATGATACTTCCATTTTTTACTTGTGCAGAAAGAGCAGGATTAACATAGGACTCAATGACTGCATTCTTGGCATCAATTGTAAATGTTTGATTTCTTTTTAAGCTTCCTTTTCTGAAGCTATACGGTGGATAATATTTTCCATCTACATAAACATTTGTGCCTTCCGCAAAATCGAATCCGAGTTCCATCACTCTAATCTTCGCTGATATAATTGAGACATTGAAAAAGCTCGCTAATTCCGTAATTGCATATTCTGAAATTACGGCTTCTCTTTCCAGCGGATATGTTTTTCGAGTCTCAACAAGAATATCTTTGAATTTTGCCGTTGTTGTCACTGCTGGCATTAAAATATGTGGTGTAAGGGCATTCGCCTGCCACTCCATCCATTTTAGAGCTTTATCTATCCCCTCTGTTTTACCATCATATGATTCAACCACCTCGCATTTGATATGACTGACGTCATCGTTTAGAAGTTTTTGTAATTCGAAGAAATCACTATGACGATCCCAGTGAACTGCTTCATGAACTATAGTATTGTTTTTAGATCCAACATTTCTCATGAAGAATATCATCGGATTGATCAATATCGTTCCGGCCTCAATATGTTCTTCATGCTGATTCTTTTTTAACACATCGCAGACCTCTACATCAGCTTCTGCAAAATATCCCCTAGTGTCAACCTTGCCTTATGGACCAGTTCCCACAAAGCCATTTACGAGCATAAAAAGAAAGGCTTTCCAGCAGCCAATCGTACTCAATAACGATAGCTCTCTGAAAAGCCTTTTATTTTCTACATTATTTTCACTTCTTAGGGTTCACTTTTGACATCAATACTACCGTCTCCACATGTACCGTATTCGGAAACATATCCACGCACTGCACCTTATCCACGACATATCCCCGCGCCAGCAGCACCTCCAGATCCCGCGCCAGACTCGTCGGCTTACACGAAATATAAATCATATGATCCACACCATAATTGATAATCTTTTCCAGCGCCTTCGGATGAATACCATCCCTTGGCGGATCAAGCACAATATAATCCGGCCGTTCCTCAATCGTATCGAGCACCTTTAAGACATCACCCGCCAAAAATTCACAGTTGTCCAAATGATTGAGTGCCGCATTCTCTTTTGCCGCCTCTACCGCTTCCTCGATGATCTCCACGCCCACAACTTTTTTGCAGACCGGAGCGAGCATCTGTGCGATCGTACCGGTACCGCTGTACAGATCATAAACGGTCTTGTCTGCCAGCATGTCCGGATTATCCCCGAGGATAAATTCGCGGGCTGTGGAATAAAGCACTTCTGCTCCGAGAGAGTTTGTCTGGAAAAAAGAAAACGGTGAAATCTGAAAACGCAGTCCCAACAGCTCCTCATAAAAATAATCCTGTCCGAAAAGTACTTCCGTTCCTTCGTTTTTTACGACATCCGCCACGCTGTCATTTTTTGTGTGGAGTACTCCTTTTAAGGTTCCTTCCAGGGAAAGTGCCAGAAGTACATCTTTCCATCCGGCTAAAAGCTGCTTTTCTTTTTCTTCGTTTACCGTTCCGGCATGTGGACATCTGCCCTGCTTTTCCAGCAATGCAGCCTCTATCTTTGCACGCTCGTCCGGCTCCTGCTCCTGTACATTTCTCCAATCCTGCGTCGTAGTGATCAGATCAACTAAAATCTCTCCGGTCTTTACTGCCTTTCGCACAAGAAGATGGCGCAGATACCCGGTATGACGCAGTCTGTGATAGAAGAAGATTTCCTGCTCCCTGAAATAAGCGAGCGTTGCCATGAGAATCGCACGGAAATCGCCATCCACGATCCGGCAGTCCTCTACCGTTACAATATCGTAAAAACTGCCTCGCTTGTGCATTCCAAGTGCCAGCGGTCCGTCCTTGTATTCATCTCCAAATGAAAATTCCATTTTGTTACGGTAAGCAAGCACACGCGGACTGTGTCTGATTGGCAGAAACTCATAAGCACAGGCATCCCCGATCGCCTGCTCTATCATGCCGCGTACCTGTGTCTCCTTGATCTTTAACTGTTCTTCATAAGGCAGACTCTGATACGTACATCCTCCGCACTGTCCGAAATGCCGGCAGGTATCTGCGGTCTCCCGTGGCGATTTCTTCACGGTTTCCAGAAGCCGTCCTTCCGCTTTTCCTTTTCGTACCTTATTTACTGCAAAGGAAACACGCTGTCCCGGAATGGTATTCTTGACGATGACGCGTTCTCCCTCGTCTGTCATCACAATCCCTTTGTTCGGGAATTCTACGGTTGTTACGTTTCCTTCTGCAATCTGCCCTTTTTTCATTCTTTTACTCCTCATGCATCATTCTGAATCTTATTTTCTTACAGAAAAAGGGACTACACAACTGCAGTCCCTTCTTTCTTCGTTCGGTTTTCTTTTTCTGCGCACCGCTCAAACTGCCTGAAAGTTCTCACGCTTCCGACAATGATTAGTCCTCTGTCTTGTCTGCGGAAGCATCCTTAGACTCTGCAGCCGGCTCATCATCCTCATCCTCGAAGAAGTCATTGTCGAACTCATCTTCAAAATCGTCCTCAAAATCATCCAGATAATCCGGTGTAAAGAAACGATAAATTCCATAGATTGCTGCTGCAACTGCGACAACGATTCCAATCACGGCGAATACAATCACGAATTTGGAAGGTTTCTTCTCCTCTTCTTCCTGTCTCTTCAAAAACTTATTAAGCTTTGCTGCATCCAAAACATCCCCCACTTTGGTAGATGCTAAAATATCTTCTACTTTACTCATGATGGCACTTCTCCTTCCTGCATTTTTAATTACATCCATTATAGCATATCTTTCCCTGTTTTCCTATGAAAAATTTGTGTTTATAAAAAATTTATCATATCTTTTTTAATTTTGCAAAGCTTGCAAACATCTTCTTTGTTCCGACTTTGTCGAAATCTACGGTCACTTCATAGTCCCTGCCCCCGGAAACAATTGCCATGACTTCTCCATCGCCAAATTTGATGTGGCGGACACGATCTCCCACCTGATAGGACAATGCTCCACCCGCGGAACCAAAATCACGCTGGTTTTCCACCTTTGTATATACCGGTTTTGTGGCTTTGGAGGAACGGAAGGTCGATCCATATCCCTCTCCCACTTCTTTTCCATATCCGCTTCCACCATAACTCGGCACCGTCCGGAATGCCTTACGCGCCTTCTGAAATGTGGACTGTTCGATGGGTTCTTCCTTTGTCTTTGGCTCATAAATCTTTCCGGAAAGAAGTTCCGGCGGAATTTCCCTGACAAAACGGGATACTTTTCCATACTGTGTCTGCCCCCGCACCATGCGCACACGCGCGGAAGTGATTGTCAGATTTTTCTTTGCACGGGTAATTCCCACATATGCCAGACGCCGTTCTTCCTCGATCTCGGCCTGGGAGTTATCACTCGTAATAGACATATAACTCGGAAACAGTCCGTCCTCAAGTCCTGCCAGATAGACATTCGGAAATTCAAGTCCTTTCGCACTATGTAAAGTCATAAGTACCACATAGTCACTGTTTTCGTCAAAACTGTCAATATCCGCAACCAGAGCGACATTTTCCAGAAAGCCGTTTAAGGTCGGAGCTTCTTCCCCCTCCGCATAATCCACAGCTTTGCTGATCAATTCGTCAATATTTTCGATTCTTGCCTCTGCCTCATCCGTTCCCTCTGCTTCGAGTTCTCTGACATAACCGGTCGTTTCAATAACTTCCTGCAGCAGATCTGTCACGGAAAGCAGCTTTGCCTTTGCTTTCATAGATTGGATAAACAACACAAACGGCCGGATCTTTGCTGCCGCTTTGCCCAGCCCCGGTACCTGTTCTGCCACACAGAGCGCATCATAAAAACTGATCTCCTGCTCCTGCGCATACAATGCCACTTTGTTGATCGATGCCGCACCAATTCCACGTTTTGGGATATTGATGATACGCCGCACCGCCAGATCATCCTGCCCATTGTCGATGGTCTTTAAATATGCCAGCAGATCCTTCACTTCCTTACGGGCGTAGAAATTTACACCGCCAAAAATTTTATATGGAATATTTGCTGTAATAAAACGTTCCTCAAAGAGACGGGACTGTGCATTGGTACGATAGAGAATGGCACAGTCTTTATACTGATACTCTCCTTTGCGTACCCGCCGGGCAATATCCCTTGCCACAAAATCCGCTTCCTCTGCCGCCGTATCCAGCTGCTCAAAGGTGATCTTGTCCCCGGCTCCATTGTCCGTCCACAGACGCTTTTCCTTTCGCCCCTGATTGTTGGCAATCACAGCATTGGCTGCATCCAGAATATTTTGCGTGCTCCGGTAATTCTGCTCCAGTTTGATCACTGTGGCATCCGGAAAATGATGTTCAAAATTCAGAATATTGTAGATATTCGCTCCCCGGAACTTATAGATAGACTGATCATCATCACCTACAACACAAAGATTCTGGTATTTTAAAGCCAGCAGACGGATCAGTTCAAACTGTGCGGTATTGGTATCCTGATACTCATCCACCATAATATAGCGGAAACGATCCTGATACGAGGCAAGCACCTCTTTGTCCAGTTTGAACAGTTCCACGGTTTTCATGATCAGATCATCAAAATCCAATGCATTATTCTGCTTTAACGCCTGTTGATATTCCCGGTAAACCTGGGCCTGTTTTCGTTTCACATAATCGCCTGCCGCGCGCGTCTCAAATTCGATCGGATCGATCAGCTCATCTTTTGCGGAGGAAATAGCAGAAAGAAACATTTTCTCTTTGTACATTTTCGTATCGATTTCCAGACGTTTGCAGATATCCTTCATCAGAGTCTTCTGATCATCGGAATCGTAGATGGTAAAATTGGTGCCAAACCCCAGCCTGTCAATATATCTGCGCAAAATACGCACACAGGTGGAATGGAATGTGCACACCCAGATACTTTCCGAACCATATCCCACCATCTGGTCAATACGCTCCCGCATCTCCCCTGCCGCTTTATTGGTAAACGTGATTGCCATGATATTGTAGGGATTAACCCCGCATTCCTCAATCAGATATGCCGTACGATGTGTCAGTACTCTGGTTTTTCCGGACCCGGCACCTGCCAGAATCAGAAGCGGTCCGTCGGTTGCCATCACAGCCTGCCGCTGTGGTTCGTTCAGTGCATCTAATAAGCTCATATCGTTTCTCCGTCTCTTTCCATAATTCATTATTCGTGTGTCTCATTATATCATAGATAGTCCGAATAGAACATACATTCTTTTGTTTTTTGAAAAAAGCATGAAAATGCCTTGTCATCTAGTTTTTATTACTATATAATGTGATATGAGGTGAAAATATGGACAACGAAGTAAAAGAATTTCTTGCTGCACTGCAGAAGAAACTGGTTTCAATCGATTACATCAAAACGGAAGACATTCCAAATATCGGTTTATATATGGATCAGGTCACGACCTTTATGGACGAGCAGTTAGAAGCCTGCAAACGCTATGAAGATGATAAAATTCTGACCAAAACAATGATCAACAATTATGCCAAAAACAATCTGCTCCCTGCCCCGGAGAAGAAAAAATATTCCAAGGAGCATGTGCTGACCCTGTTATTCATTTACTATTTTAAGAATCTGCTCAGCATCAACGACATCCAGTCCCTGTTAAATCCCCTGACGGAACATTATTTTGGCAACAAAGCCGGATTTAATATGGAAGATGTCTATAACGAGGTTTTTAATTTAGAGAGCACCGAGTCCGAGAAATTATTAAAAGATCTCGGAAAAAAATATGCACTCTCCCGTGAGACGTTCCGGAAATTTCCGGAAAATGATCAGGAATTTCTGCAGAATTTCAGTTTTATCTGTCTGCTCAGCTACGACGTATACATCAAAAAGATGATTATCGAAAGTGTTATCGACAATATCAACAGTCAAAACAGTAAAACAAATAAAAAAGAGAATTCCAAAAAGGAATCCTCCAAAAAAGACACCGTTTAATCCAAACGGATGATTGTATTTTCAGGCACAGATGCAGATACGCATCCGTGCCTTTTTTCTATTCCTGTTCCGGATGTTTCTGTGACAGACGGCTGAATACCATCTCATATCCGTCATTTCCATAGTTCAAAGAACGATTGACACGGCTGATCGTCGCTGTAGACGCCCCCGTCTTTTCCGCAATATCAAGGTATGTCTTCTGATCCCGCAGCATTCCCGCCACTTCAAATCGCTGTGATAAAGAAAGCAATTCATTGACCGTACACACATCCTCAAAAAATGTATAACATTCCTCTCTGTTCTGCAGACATAAAATTGCATCAAACAGATGATCTACTGCCTCTGTTTTAAGTTTCTTGCTCATTATGCTCCCTCTTTCCTTCCAAAAATCATGTCTGTATTTTATCATATTAAAGTTTTAAAGTAAACAGATTTCTTGCATTACCCCATTGTTATGCTATAATGTTTAGTACAGTTTACCAAACACGAAAACGAATGGAGAATCTATGATATGAAAAAGATCGGTTATTTTTTTTCCGGCTTTCTGCCAATTTTAACAACAACAGCTGCACAGATACTGGCTTCTTTTTTTATGTTCGGAATCGCAGCTCTGTTTCTGTGTCCGGCCTCCCAGAGCACAGGCTTTGATGCCGATACCATCGAAACACTTCTGACCAATACGGAGTTTAATGCATGCATCATGCTGATTTATACCGTAACCTGCATCGTATTCATGGGAATATGGTATTATCGCTCCTGTGGGGGCAATTATCTTCCAAAACCATCCCTCACGTTTCATCCTCTGCAGTTTTTATCCATCATTCTTCTGATTCCCGGCATGCAGTTCTTTTCCGGTTATCTGACTTCTGCGGTATCTCTTCTTTTCCCGAACTGGCTCAGCCAGTACGAAAAACTCATGGAAACCGCAGGCTTAGACTCCGACATCGGACTGTTCATGTTTATCTATGCCGTAATTCTCGGTCCTGTCTGTGAAGAACTGGTTTTCCGCGGCGTCACCATACGTCTGGTCCGACGGGCACTTCCGTTCTGGGCTGCCAACCTGATGCAGGCGGTTCTCTTCGGAATCTTTCACATGAACTGGATTCAGGGAATTTATGCATTTGTTCTCGGTCTTGTACTGGGATGGATCTGTGAAAAAGGAGGAAGCATCTATTTCTCAATGTTCTTCCACATCCTGTTCAACTTCTGGGGAACCATCATCGGACCGCTACTGAACAATCTCAAAGAAACGGATCTTCTGGGAATTATCATCTTTCTCTTTACGATTGTTTCTCTCGTTTTGGGCTTTTCCTTATTCCGCCTGGGAACGAAATGGCGCGATCAGAAAGCGGCGCGCCTTATGGCTGCCCCTGATCATGATGATCATTTCGAAGCAGCTGAATGATCCGGTACTCATAAAACACGGTGATCACAAGGATAGCGGCAATCACCAGCAGACTGTACGCGTCCTTGAGTTCGATCCCGATCACATCTCCCACACACGGAACCATCAGACCGATGATAAACACCAGTTTTACCAGCCGGATCATCCGGATGGAATATTTACGCACCTTTCCCACACACACCTCTTTCGGAAGCCGGTTTATTTTTTCCGGCTGACAGCTTACCAGGCTGAGTCCCACATAGATCAGAACAACTCCTGCAATGTTACAGATAAATTTATATGGCGCAACTTTATAGGCAATCCCATAATAGATCTGCAGTCCGATATAGACAATTCCAAGGATCATTCCTATCGCCTCCGCAAAAATTGCCGGAACGGTTAAATCTTCTTTTTTCATCTGCTTTTCTCCATTTCATTCTGTAAAATCATATCCTAATTCTAACACCTTTTTGACTTGAATTCCATAGTTCATGTGCTATAATGAAACACAGAGTAACAATATAACAAAGGAGATCTCATGGAAAATCTTATTTTACCAAAACAATACAAATCAGAACTGAATCTTCATGACACACAGCTTGCCATCAAGACAGTCAAAGATTTCTTTCAGGCACTGCTGGCGCAGAGACTGCATCTGACACGTGTTTCTGCTCCTCTTTTTGTAGACCCGGCAACCGGTCTTAATGATAACTTAAACGGTTATGAGCGCCCGGTTACTTTCGGTATTAAGGAGCAGGACGATAAAAATGCCGAAGTTGTCCATTCTCTCGCAAAATGGAAACGTTACGCCCTGAAAAAATACGGATTTCAGGTCGGAGAAGGCATCTACACAGATATGAATGCCATCCGCCGCGATGAAAGTACGGACAACATTCATTCTATTTTCGTAGATCAGTGGGACTGGGAAAAAATCATTCATAAAGAAGACCGTAATCTGGACTATTTAAAAGAGACCGTTCGTACCGTATATAAGTGTCTTCGCAAAACAGAACAGTATATGGCCATCCAGTATGATTACATTGATCTGATCCTTCCAAAGGAAATTTTCTTTATCACCTCCCAGGAACTGGAGGATCTGTTCCCGGACAACACACCGAAGGAACGTGAGTATTATATTACCAAGGCAAAAGGTGCTGTATGTATCATGCAGATCGGTGACACCTTAGAGTCCGGCGAACCGCACGACGGACGTGCTCCGGATTACGATGACTGGGCTTTAAATGCAGATATTCTTGTTTATTATCCGGTTCTTGATATTGCACTGGAATTATCTTCGATGGGTATCCGTGTAGACAAAACTGCGCTGATTTCCCAGCTTGACAAAGCCGGCTGTCCGGAACGCAAGGATCTGCCATTCCAGAAATCCATCATCGATGGAACACTTCCTTATACCATCGGCGGAGGAATTGGTCAGTCCCGTATCTGTATGTTCTTCCTTCGCAAAGCTCATATCGGCGAAGTGCAGAGTTCTCTCTGGCCGGAAGAAACAATTGCAGCCTGCGAGGAACATGGTATTCAGCTCTTATAATTTATTTTACATAATAAAATAAACAAAGCAAAAAATCAAAGAGGAAAAACGAAAAAAACGTTTTTCCTCTTTTTGTATTATCTCCTCTAAATTACAGCTATAAGGTTTCCTCATCCGCCTCGCACATGCGATACCCTACGCCCAGTTCATTTACAATATAATTTTTTTCTCCCGGTCTGGCTCCCAGCTTCTTACGGATATTTACCATATTGACCTGCAGTTTTTTGATGCTGCCCTCATCGTTATACCCCCAGATCTCTTTGATAATGGCTGAGTATGTCATAACCTTTCCCGCATGTTCCGACAATGCTGCAATGATATTGTACTCTGTCTGTGTCAGCTTTACTTCTTTTTTACGCAAGAAAACTCTTCTTGCATCGTAATCAATGGTCAGACCGGATGCCTCAAATTTTCCACCCGGAAACATTCCGTTTTGCATGCGATGTGTTGTCATGCGGAGCGTAGAACGTATCCGCGCAAGAAATTCATTGGAGCCAAATGGTTTTGTAACATAATCATTGGCTCCCATATCCAAAGCCTCCACTTTATCTTTTTCATCTGACCTGGCAGAAAGCACAATCACCGGCGTCAGGGAATCTTTCCGTAACCGCTTTAAAAAAGTCATTCCGTCCTGATCCGGAAGTCCCAGATCTAAAACAACGAGATCCGGTCTGTGTGAAGCATACATCATCATTCCGTCTTCGCAGGAATATGCCGATAATGCCTGATATCCGTTCGCCACCAGAAGTGTAGCTACCAGATTGTTAATATGTTCATCATCCTCAATAATCAAAATCTTATATTTATTTCCGTTCATGCCTGTTCCTTCTCCATATCCAGATAAAACCGGAAAAGTGCACCTCCATTTTTCTTATTTTCTGCCTTGATCTTTCCACCATGCGCTTTAATAATTGTTGCACACACTGACAATCCTATCCCTGCATTGCTCCGTTTGCAATCGGAAGATACCTCATATGCCTCATGACTTCCATAAAAAACGGATTCTAATTTTTCTTCCGGAATTCCACATCCATCATCCTGCACTTCAAATACGGCTTTGTCTGCCACAAGAAATACCTTCAGTTCCAGATGCACCATTCCCTTCGCATGCTGCACCGCGTTTTCCAAAATATTGATCAGCACCTGCTGGATCAGGATGGCATCCATGGGAATTACCACAAATTCATCCGGAATATCAATTTCAACCTCCTGATCGGGATATCTTTTATGAAATTTTAAAATCACCGAATCAATCAGTTCATCCAAAACCGTAGGTGTCTTTATGATTTTTACTTTTCCACTGTCAAGTTTTGTGATCGAAAGCAGGTTTTCGACCATCCGGAAAAGCCACTGTGCATCCTGCTGGATATCCTGCAGCATCTTTGTCCGCTGTTCCTTCGTAAAATCATTATCCGGATCAAGCAGTGCCGAGCTGGAGCCATAGATCGTGGTAAGCGGAGTCCGAAGATCATGGGAAACCGCACGGAATATGTCTGCACGGATTTTTTCTTTTTCTCTCTCTTCTTCGAGAATTTTATTATACTTTATTTTGGTGGTAAACCCACAGGTAATCAAAGCCATCAGTATAATGATCACTGCCGATGCCATATTCTCCGGTATGGAAAAATTAAAGTGAAAAAATGGAAATGTGAAAGCAAAATTCAATTCAAGAACGCTGAGAATTGCAGCTGCCACACCATACAGATACCCCGGTGTGATCACAGAAGTCAGAAAGACTCCAAAAATAGATACTGCCGGGATCAGCGCATTTTCCACAGTACTGTTTTGTATCCACAAACAGACCATAAAACACACCAGCTGAATCCCGACGGTAATGGCTATATCTCTTATGATATACAATGTTTTTTTCATCCGAATCTTCTTTCTCCTTATCTCTTGCATCCGTATGTTTCATTATAGCATAATGGCGGTTAAGATTCGAATAAAAAATGTATTTTTCTAAGAAATCGTATTCAGTTCCTCCATCCACAATGTTGCACACGCATCACTCGGCATACGCAGATCTCCTCTCGGAGAAACAGCAACAGATCCGACTTTCGGGCCGTCCGGAAGGCAGGAACGTTTAAACTGCTGCGCAAAAAATCTGCGGCAGAACGTTTTCAGCCATTTTAAAATAAATGCATCTTCATAAGTTCCCGCAAATGCAATTTTTGCCAGACGATAAATTTTTGCAGGGGAAAATCCCTGACGCAACATATAATACAGGAAGAAATCATGCAGTTCATACGGACCTACCAGATCCTCGGTCTTCTGTGAAATTTTTCCGTCTTCCGGCGGCAGAAGCTCCGGAGAAACAGGTGTATCCAATACATCATACAGTGTATCGGAAAGCTGCTTGTCCTCACAGGTATCCGCATAATAACGCACCAGATGCCGGACCAGCGTCTTTGGCACAGAAGCATTCACGGCATACATGGACATATGATCTCCGTTGTACGTTGCCCACCCCAGTGCAAGTTCCGACAGATCTCCGGTTCCGATCACAAGCGCATTCTTTTTGTTCGCAATGTCCATCAGAATCTGCGTGCGTTCCCGCGCCTGGGAATTTTCATATGTCACATCATGCACCGAAGGGTCCTGTCCGATATTCGAAAAATGCACATTTACCGCCTGACAGATATCCACTTCCACAAATTCTGCCCCAAGGCTTTGAATCAGTTTGACAGCATTGTCATATGTGCGGTCGGTTGTCCCGAATCCCGGCATGGTGACGGCCGTAATTCCCTTATGATCCCGCCCGCACAGATCAAAGGCACGCACGGTCACCAGCAGTGCCAGCGTCGAATCCAGTCCTCCGGAAATACCTACCACAGCATTGGCTCCGGTATGTTCCAGACGTTTTTTTAGTCCCATTGCCTGAATCATCAGAATTTCATCACAACGCTTTTCCCTGTTCTGTCTGTCTGTTGGCACAAACGGTGCCGGATCAATAAACCGCGTCAGTTTTGTTTCTTCTATTTTTAAAGAGAACAGAATCTCGGTATGTGTCTGATCCTCAGTGACAAAAGTTGTCATTCTGCGACGCTGTGCACAGAGACGTTCCACATCAATCTCCGAATACAGGATGCCATGTCCAAAACGCTTGGATTCCGCAAGAATCTGTCCGTTTTCCGCAATGATGTTGTGCCCGGAGAACACCAGATCCTGTGTAGACTCTCCCTCTCCCGCTGACGCATAAATATATGCCGCAAGAAGACGTGCAGACTGGCCACTTACCAGTTCCCTGCGGTAACTGTCTTTGCCGGTCAGTTCATTCGAAGCCGACAAATTCACCAGAACAGACGCCCCCGCCAGTGCATGGGAGATACTCGGCGGATTCGGTGTCCACAGATCCTCACACAGTTCCACACCGATTCTGAGTTTCGGCATCTGCTCACAGACAAAAAGCAGATCCCGGTCCGCAGGAACACAGCTTCCGTCCGGCAGAACCACCTCTGTCGCAAGCTCTGCTCCGGATACGAAATGTCTCGCCTCATAAAATTCATTGTAATTCGGCAGATAACTCTTCGGTACAAGTCCAAGCACTTCTCCATGGGAAAACACTGCCGCAACATTGTATAATTTTCCAAGGATTTCAAAGGGAAGTCCCACGAAAAAAATGGCGTCCAGTGAAGCACTCTCTTTTACTAATTTCATCAGCGCATCCTTTGCGCCCTGCAGCAGACGTTCCTGCAAAAACAGATCCTGACAGGTATAGCCGGTCAGACAAAGTTCCGGAAAAACTACAATCTTTGCTCCCTGCCGGGTACTTTCTTTCATCATATCCAGAATCAGTTCTGCATTGTATTTTGTATCTGCCACTTTAATTTTCGGTGTGACTGCAGCTGCTTTTACAAATCCCTGTCTCACTTTCTCAACTCCTTTAAGTCCTCTACGGAAAATTCATATGCCTTATTACAGAACTGACACTTTACCTCGATGCTCTCCCCATCATTTATGATGTCATCGAGATCTTTTTTGCTGAGCGTTGAAAGTGCGCGGGATACCCGCTCCTTGGAACAGTCACAGACAAATGCTGCCGGAATTTTGTCGGTGATTTCCAAGCCGAAATCTCCGAGAATTTCTTCGAGAATTCCTTCCGGTGTCAGTCCTCGCTCCAGCATCATAGTCACAGAATCGATCTCTGCAATACGCTTTTCCAGTTTTTCAATGATCTCGTCACTCGTAAACGGCATAAGCTGAATAATAAATCCGCCGGCCTGACGCACCGTGTTGTTTTTGTTCATCAGCACGCCCAATCCTACCGCAGACGGAATCTGCTCGGAAGTTGCAAAATAATAGGTTAAATCTTCTGCAATCTCTCCTGTCTGCAGCTGACACTGTCCCACATATGGCTCTTTGAGTCCCATATCTTTGATGACGCTCAAAATACCGAGATCCAGCGCGCCCCCTACATTTAAATGTCCGTCTTTGTTTGGCGGAAGTTCCACAATCGGATTATTGACAAATCCCTTGACATGTCCATTGGCATCCGCAGTAACGGTAAGTCCCCTGGCCGGACCGCTGCACTGAATCTGCAGGGTCAGAAGATCCTTTTCCCCTTTTAACATTGTTCCCATCATCGCACCGCCGGACAACAGACGTCCCAGGGCTGCCGTCATGATCGGGGACGTATTGTGATCCTGTCTGGCGGTCTCCACCAGATCCCTCGATGTAATTGCAAATGCCCGGATTGCGGCACCTGCTGCGGTTGCTCTAACAATATAATCTGCCATGTATCATTTCTCCTTTATTCTTTTCTTGTAACAAATGTGATACGCTCACTGTCGGCTTTGACCCCGGCGTCGGTGTAATCATCATACATTCCTTCACAGACCAGTCCCGCCTGCTGCAGAAAATCCACTATCTGTTCCACCTTATAATTTCTCTGATAGTGTGTTTCCGCATATCGGCGGTACAGCTCTCCCGCTTCCGGGATAAACAGTGTCAGGTCATATTCATTGATTCTGGTCTCTTCGTCATAATAATTTTCCCAGATAAAACTTCCTTCCTGCCTGCTCTCCGCAAATGTGTGATCTCCGAGAAGCTGTTCGTATTTATAGGCGGTATTCATATCAAAGATAAATACTCCACCGCTTTCCAGACAGGCGGCAACCCGCCGGAATGCATCGGAAAGTTCCTGTGGCTCAAGCACATAATTGACACAGTCACAGGTACAGCAGACTGCCCGCACACATCCATCCAGTTCAAGGGTCTGCATCTCCTGCAGCAGATAAAGAATCGGCGGATCTGTCTGCTTTTCCATGGCTTTCTGCAGCATATCCACAGAAACATCCACACCGGTCATATCATACCCACAGGCTGCCAGTCTCCGGGTCAGTTCTCCGGTTCCGCATCCCAGATCCAGCACCGGTCCGTCTGCAATTCCATGCTTTTTTAATATCTCACAAATATATGCACACCATTCATCATAGGGCACATTATCCATAAACAGGTCGTAAACCTGCGCAAAACTCGTATACGCGTCCATTCTTTTCCTCCTGCTTTGTATCATAGTTTAGCAAGTTTTTATGGCAAAAGCAAGGTTGATTATTCTTCCCGAAACCTTTATACTGAATGCATAAGTTGAAATACAGAAAGGATTTTCCATGCCTGACAACTACGAACATTATATTTCCAAAAATATTCAGGCCTTCTATCGCAGAAGACTTTTTTCTCCAATGATATATCTGGTTTTGCTTGCAGTTCTCTGGATCGTATTTCCACTGGGTGCCATGCTGCGGCCTGCACAGCTTTCCGACAATACCAAAATTGCGGATGCATACAAGGACCATCACCGTTATGTGCGCATGACCTTCACGGATCTGAAATTCAGCGGATATACCTGTGAAACCTATGGCCAGACC